>OKWN01000208.1_pt1 | contig 43826 bp, 47 predicted proteins | sample 1607151 | NCBI WGS metagenome assembly OKWN01 (sample SAMN07501046, study PRJEB24779) | human gut metagenome | isolation source: stool | host: human infant | place: USA: Pittsburgh, PA | reverse complement strand
TCCTATAAAATAAATAATATAGAGAAATATAGAAGGAAAAATAATATTAAATGAAGAAATAAATACTCATAAAGGGAAATATTTTCCCTTCGTGAGTATAAAATCAAAATAAATTTACATAAATTGCAGTAAAAATATATTTATCAATAAGAGAGGGATGTTATGGAAGAAAAAATAGTTAAAGAGATACCAGTTGATAAAATAATTCCTAATCCATATCAACCAAGAAAAGTATTTTCGATTAATGCATTAGAAGAATTAAGTAAATCTATAAAAGAGTACGGTGTACTTCAACCAATTACTGTTAGACAAAAAGAAAATGGATATGAGTTAGTTGCTGGAGAAAGAAGACTTAGAGCAGCGAAATTGGCTGAGTTAAAAACTATACCAGCAATAATAAATAATATGTCGGATCAATACTCTGCAGTTTTAGCTTTATTAGAAAATTTACAAAGAGAAGATTTGAACTTTATAGAAGAATCTCTAGGATATGAGAACTTAATAAAAGAACATAATTTTACTCAACAACAATTAGCTGAAAAATTAGGTAAAAATCAATCAACGATAGCTAATAAACTAAGAATATTAAAACTTCCTGACACTGTAAAGCAATATCTTGTTGAAAATGCTTTAACGGAGAGACATGCAAGAGCACTACTTAAGTTGCCTAATGAGGAACTAATGATGGAAATTATCCAAAAAGTAGTTAAACAAGAGCTTACAGTTAAGAAAACAGAAAAATTAATTAATGATACGTTAGAAGCTTTAAAGGCCGATAGTGAACCTGAAAAGAAACAAAATATAAAATGTTCAATGGGGATTAGAATATATCTTAATACATTAAAACAAGCATATGATGCCATAAAGAATACAGGAATTGAAGCAAAGTATAATGAAATAGATAAGGGAGATTACATGGAAATTGTAGTCAAAATTCCTAAAAAATAAGGGGTTACTGCACAGCAGTAATCTTTTTTTAAAACAAATAAAAAGGGGGAACCTTTATGGGAAAATCTATAGCAATTTTTAATCAAAAAGGTGGAGTAGGGAAAACAACAACAAATGTTAATCTAAGTGCTAGTATTGGACAATTAGGCAAAAAGGTATTAGTTCTAGATATGGATCCCCAAGGGAATACTACTAGTGGTTATGGGATTGATAAAAATACTGTAGAAAATACTATATATGAAGTTATAATAGATGGTTTAGATATAAGAGAAGCTATTATTGAAACGGAGTTTGACAATATTCATATTGTTGCTGCTGCTAGCGAGTTAGCAGGGGCAGAAATAGAATTGGCAAATGAAGATGATAGAGAGTATAGACTAAGGGATAGTATCAATAAAATCAAGGATTCATATGACTATATTTTTATAGATTGTCCGCCTTCATTAGGTATGCTTACTATTAACTCATTGACTGCTGTTGATAGTGTTTTAATACCGATACAATGTGAATATTATGCACTAGAGGGTGTGAGTCAGTTGATGTCAACTTATAAGCTTGTCAAAAAGAGATTAAATCCTAAGATTGAAATACAAGGAGTAGTTCTTAGTATGTTTGATGGAAGGGCAAATTTATCTATTCAGGTTGTTGAAGAAGTAAAAAAATACTTTAAAGGTAGCGTTTATACTACGTTAATTCCTAGAAATGTAAGACTTGCAGAGGCACCAAGTTATGGAAAACCAGTAATTTATTATGACTCAAAATGTAGGGGAACATTAGCATATAAAGATTTAGCGGAAGAATTTATCGAATTAGAGGAGGATATAATATAGTATGGATAATACACCTAGAAGAAGTAAACGATTAGGAAAAGGCCTTAGTGCGCTAATACCTGATATAAATGAAGAAATTGATAAAAAAGATATTGTTCAAGTTAAATTGAGTAATATACGTCCTAACAAAAACCAACCAAGAAAAGAATTTGATCAAGATAGGATAAAAGCTTTATCTAATTCAATAAAAAATGTTGGAGTATTGCAACCCATAGTTTTAAAACCTACAGATGATAATAACTATATGATTATTGCAGGAGAAAGAAGATACAGAGCTTCTATTATGGCAGGCAAAGAAGAAATACCGGCAGTAATTAAAGATATACCAGTTAAAGATATAATGGAAATTGCACTTATAGAAAATTTACAAAGAGAAGATTTAAATGCTATAGAAGAAGCTTTAGCTTATAAAAGTTTAATAGATAACTATAAGGTAACTCAAGAAGAGTTATCAGAAGCAGTCGGAAGAAGTAGACCTCATATTACAAATACTCTTAGATTATTAAATTTACAGAAAAAAGTAATTAAGATGATTGAAAGTGGAGAAATAACTCCAGGCCATGGAAAGGCATTGCTTAGAATAGAAAACCATGATAAACAATTAGAAATAGCTAACAGAATAGTTAAAGAGGATTTATCTGTAAGAGTTGTGGAGGAAATAGCCAAAAAAAATCTTGGAAATAAAGAAGTTAAAAAAACTGAAAAAAAACAAAAAGATATTTATATAGTAGATGCAGAAGAAAAACTATCTAATATATTTGGAACACAGGTAAATATATCAAATGGTAAGAATAAAGGTAAAATAGAAATAGTATACAATAATGAAGATGAATTAAATGAAATATTATCAATGATAATGGATGAAGAGTAGTATATGTTGAGAAGGTATTAAGTATGTTTCTACCTTCTTTTTTTATATTAATTATAAGTGAGCCTAAGTAAAAGTGAATTTGATGTTAAATCATAAAATAAAATATTATTTGAAAAGTTATAAAAAAATACAAAATATGGTTAATTTTGATATATAAGGCATATTTTTATAATATTAAATATTTATAAGCAAAAATGATAATTAGAAAAAAAAGTAAATTTTAATGATGTTTTTAATATTAATATAAGTTATAATTATATTATAAATTAAGAACAACTTAAAAAAAGGGGGTGCAAATAATAAATGAATATACTAAGTTTAGGGGAAAAAATAAAAAAGCTTAGAAAAGAACAGAATATGACATTAAAAGAACTAGCAGGAGATAGAATTACAGCTGCTCAAATAAGTCATATTGAGAGAGATAAATCACATACTAGTTATGAGTTATTAGAGTATTTAGCAGATAAGCTTGGAGTAAGCGTGGATTATCTATTAGAGACAAAGGAAATGCAATCTAAAAAAATAACAGATAACCTTATATTAAAAAGTGAAATATATATTAAATGTGATGATTTAGAAAAGGCAGAAGAACAAATAAACGAAATTATAGATATATGTAAAAAATATAAACTAACTGAAAATTATGGGAAATGTAATAAGCTATTAGCTGAAATTAATTGTAAAAGAGAAGATTATTCTTTTGCAGTATATTATTATGAAAAAGCATTATACTATTTTATAAAAAATGAAGATAAAGATGAGATATACAATAGCTATGTTAACATAGGTAATATATATATGTTAGATGAATTCTATAAGGGAGCTTTAACTCATTTTATGTTTGCAAAAGAGGTACTAGACGAAAGTAACATAGAAGATGCTGATATATATAAAGAGTTGTATAGTAAGATATCTGAATGTTATATGAAATTAAACCAACCGCAAAAAGCATTAGATTTTATGGAGAAAATAGATAGAATGGATAATGAAGATTGCATAAAAGAAGAGGTAGGTATTTTAGTATTAAAAGCTAAAAACTTATTAAGTGTTGGTAAATATGCAGAGTCTAAAGAATGTTTTAATAAAGCATTAGAAATAATAGAAAAAGAAGAAAATAAAAGTAGACTGGCTAAAGTATATCTTACTATGAGTGAAATTTATTCAGAGATGGGGGATATGGATAAGTACTTAGAATATTCGCAAAAAGTATATGATCTTACAAAGAGGGATGAAAATCAATATATGATGGAAAGTTTATTTAATATGATAGAGTCTTATGTGACAAGAGGTCAATATGATATGGCTCAGAAATATTGTAAATTAGCCTTAGTTTCATCTATTAAAAATAAAGATAAATACTATGAGTATAAATCATTAAAATTCTACGCTGATATGTATAAGAATAAAAATGAAGTAGAAAACTCAATTGATTACTTAAATAAATGTATAGAAATTGCAAATGGATTAAAAGATGAGAAAATATTAGCTGGTTTATACATAGAATTAGGCAAGTTGTATTCTAGTATATCAAAAGAAAAAGAGCTAGAATGTTACCAAAGAGGCGTTGTTATGTACAAGGAATTAAATATTATTTAAAATATAATATTAAAAAAATGGGTATTTAAAGGCATTTTTTTGATAAATTAATGAAAATAGAAGAATAACAAATTTACTTTTGTATTCTCGATTGATATAATTATGGTAGGAAAGTAATTTCTTACTATGATTATATCTACATAGAATAAATAAAATATTTTTTATTTAAAGACTGAAGCAATAAAGTTAAATAATTTTATTAAAAATATAGAATAAATATGTTATCAGTCTTAATTCATTTCAAGAGACTAAATAATTAAGACAAAGCAATTATTAAAGTTCATATTAATACTACTTATTAAAATATATATTATAAAAATCGGTATTATATCTATTAAATTTTCAATTGAAAATATAAGCAAAATAATGATATTTATTATGTTGGGGGACTTATTAGATATCGTTAAAAAGAACATAACAAAAGAAAAATCTAAATTGGTTAGGAGGTTGATTGTTTTGCCAATGGATCTTAATTTAGGTGACATAGTAGAACTAAAAAAACAACATGCATGTGGATGTAAACAATTTGAAATAGTTAGAGTAGGTATGGATATAAAGATCAAATGTACTAACTGTAAAAGATTGATTATGTTAGATAGACAAACTTTAGAAAAAAGAATAAAGAAAATTGTAAGTAAATAGAAAGGCTTTAGTTAAACAGTTGTTGTAACCTAATAAAATTCATATAGATAATTAGGTAATATATAGGGGGTGCTTTAACATGGCAGTTAGATTTGCAGACAGAATGGGAAAAATTGAAGGGTCAGCTATACGTGAGTTATTAAAACTTACAGCTAGACCAGAGGTAATATCTTTTGCAGGTGGAATGCCTGCTCCAGAATTATTCCCAGTTGAGGAAATGAAAAAAGTTTCAGTTGCAGTACTAGAAGAACAAGGGAGAGTAGCATTACAATATACATCAACTGAGGGTTATCTTCCATTAAGACAAAAAATTGCAGACAGAATGAACAAAACACTTAAAACAAATGTAGGTCCAGATGATATATTAATAACTAGTGGATCTCAACAAGGTCTTGATTTTTCAGGAAAGACATTTATAGACAAGGGTGACGTAATTTTATGTGAAAGTCCATCTTATATGGGTGCATTAAATGCAATGAAAGCTTATGAGCCAGAATTTATTGAAATTAATACTGACAATGATGGTATGATAATGGAAGACTTAGAAAAAGTTTTAGCTTCAAATGATAGAGTTAAAATGATTTATGTAATACCAGATTTCCAAAATCCATCAGGTAGAACATGGCCATTAGAGAGACGTCTTAAGTTCATGGAAATAATAAATAAATATGAAATACCTGTAATAGAAGATAATCCATATGGTGAATTAAGATTTGATGGAGAAAGTTTACCATCATTAAAATCATTAGATACTAAGGGGTTAGTAATTTATCTTGGGACTTTCTCAAAAATATTCTGTCCAGGATACAGACTAGGATGGACTTGTGCTGCTCCAGAGATATTAGGTAAATTTAATATTTGTAAGCAAGGGGCTGACTTACAAGCATCTACAATAAGTCAGATGGAAGTAAGTAAATTTATGGATATTTATGACTTAGATGAACATGTTGAAAAAATAAAAGCATGTTATGTTAAACGTAGAGATGTAATGTTAAAAACTATGAAAGAAGAATTCCCAGATTGTGTTGAGTTTACACATCCACAAGGAGGATTATTCACTTGGGTTACATTCCCAGAGGGAATTAATGCTGGTGAAATGGCTAAAAAATGCTTAGAGAAAAATGTAGCATACGTTCCAGGTGAGTCATTCTATCCAAATGGTGGAGTATATAATACTTGTAGACTTAACTATTCAAATATGCCTGAAGAAAAAATAGTAGAAGGTATCAAGAGAATGGGAGAAGTATTAAGAGAAGAATTAGCTAAGAATGATGAAAAACAATTAGCTACTAATAAATAATAAAATAATTTATAATTTATTGTAAATTAAATTTACAATAAAGGTAAATATCAAAAAGCGGGCAAAGGTTTTCTTTGGCCGCTTTAAATTTAAAATGGATAGCTATTAAGCTATCCATTTGGGAGATTGGGATGAAATATATTTAAGTTATGGGGGCTATATATACTTGTATTATTTATCATAATCAATAAAAATATACATAAATTGAATAATTTAAATGAAATTTTGAAATAAATATAAAAAACTTAATTATAAAAGTATACAAACTAAAAATAGGTATAAATAATTTGACATAGTTTATTATAAGTGATAAAATACATAAGTATGAGAATTTATTCTCATTTCTCTGCTCTGAAAAGAGGAGCCGTTAAGTCCAAAGGGAGGTGAAATTAATGAAAAATTATGAATTAGTTTACGTTGTAAGACCAAACGCTGAAGACGAAGTTAAAGAAGCTGTATTAAATAAAATACAAGAAGTAATCTCAGCTAATGGTGAAGTTGAAAAAGTTGACACTTGGGGAAACAAGAAATTAGCTTATCCAATAGCTAAATTCACTGAAGGTTTCTATGTGTTAGTAAACTTCAAAGCTTCTGCTGATCTTCCAAAAGAATTAGACAGAAACTTAAAAATAAACGAAAACGTAATAAGACATATGATAGTTTGTGCTTAATTAGCATATAACTAGTTTTATTATGAATAGGATGGTGCTTTTATGAACCATGTAGTATTAGTTGGTAGATTAACTAAAGATCCAGAATTAAGATATATACCTGGAAGTGGAACACCAGTTGCTAACTTTACTTTAGCTATCGATAGAGATTATGCTAAAAAAGATGGTACTAAAGATACAGACTTTATACCAGTAGAAGTAATGGGAAAAGCTGCTGATTTCTGTGCTAATTATATCTCAAAAGGTAGATTAGTTGCAGTTCAAGGAACTTTAAGAGTTGATAGATATCAAACACAATCTGGAGAAAATAGAACTTTTACTAAAGTAAGTGCTAAATCAGTACAAGCTTTAGAGAGCAATAAAAATAGATCTGAAAATCCATACGGAGAAGGTCATCAAGGTTCGCAACCGACTTTCGAACCTAACTTCGAGGCGCCACAAGGATTAGATCCAAATGGTTTCCAAGCAATAGATGATGACGAAATACCATTTTAGAAAAGGAGGGGACTTGAATGATAAACAAGAAAAGACGTAAAAAAAGAAAAGTTTGTCAATTCTGTGCTTCTAAAGATGCTAGAATAGATTACAAAAACACTCAAAGATTACAAAAATATGTAACTGAAAGAGGTAAAATATTACCAAGAAGAATATCAGGAACATGTGCTAAACATCAAAGAGAATTAACAGTAGCAATAAAGAGAGCTAGAAACATAGCACTTTTACCATATACATTAGATTAATAAAAATGCCTTCCATTGATTTATCAATGGTGGGCTTTTTTTTAATGCAAGGAGATTATATTGATCTCAAATATGTGTAAATCTAATTATTACTTGGAAAATTATAAATATGTATAATTTAATAATATAATGAAAAAAGGAAGGTATAAGCCCTCCTTTTTTCATTGTATGTTATCTTGTAAATTATGATATAATGTTTATATATTGAGGAGGGGAAGATTGTGCGAATAGAAAAGGGTTCTGATATTACAAAAAATGTAAAAATAATAGAATGGATAAAAAATGAAATACTAATAAGTGTAAGCAATTTGTTCAATCTATTATTCAAAGGAGTAAAACCTATTGACAATGGATTTCAAAATGCAATAGCTAATATAATTATGTTGTCATATCTTTTAGGTAAGAGATTAGGCATTAGTTTTGATGAAATAGATTATAAGATAAAAGAAAAAGCAAAAGAAGGAATAAAAGAAGAACACAGCATAGAAACATGGTTTGGAGATTTGTCAGAATTAGAAAAACATATAGACAATAGGGAGTGATATGGATTGAATAAAGATTTAAGACTATCAAGGGTATTGCCGATAGTCATTTTAGCTATAATATTAATATTAGTAAGCTTAAATGTTCCTCAGTTAAGTTTATTATTATTTATAATACCGATACCCTTTGCATTAATCGGAACATTATCAAATATTAAAAATAACATAATTTCATTAATAATTGCATTATTGGCTTTAATATTTTTTACTGAAACTACATACGCTGTTGATATATTTATAAACAGTATTGTTCCAGGAGCAATAATAGGTATTATAGCTAAAAGGGTTTTAAGTAAACAAGATAGCAATAAATATGAACCAATTTTTGCTGGTTCTATAGTATTTATAATTTCAATAGTTGTATATTATGTTATATCTAAATATGCTTTTAGGGTTGATATATTAGACGAACTAATACAGGTTTTCAACAAGAGTATAGAGGCGCAAAAAAGCTTACTACAATCTGCAACTAACTATGAGTTATTGGGTACAGAAGATATTATAGATACATTTAGAAATATAGTACCGTCTATATTATTTTTTAGGAGTATGATTTTATCAATAATTATATATTTGATTGAAATATATGCTCTTAAGAAAATGAAATATGGAGATTTAGGAGAAATAAAGTTTAGAAATTTTTATTTACCGGGAAATGCTATAGCTATTTCTTTTGTATTATATTTATTGATGTTAGGACTATCTTATATGAAAACACCGCTATACACAGATGCAATATTTCTAAACCTACAAATAGTGTTTAACTTTATGTTTATAATACAAGGTATATCTGTATCTATTTATTTTATAAAAAAATGGTTAAAAAATGGTGTAGGTAAAAAAGTTTTTATTGGTGCAATGTGTGTAGGTATATTTGGAATGACAGGAATTTCTTTCATAGGTATGATAGATAGTATATTAGATTTTAGAAATGTGAGATCCTACAAATCTATATAGGAGGATAGAAATGAGGAATAAACCGAGTTTTAAAATAAATATGCCAGAAATAAATATATATATATTGATTATCGGAATAACAAGTTTAATCCTACTTTTCTATAATTTATATATAGGAAGTTTGTTTTTCTTTGGCTTTATTTATATAGTGTTTCATAATTGGAGAATTGCTAATTTTAGAAAAAAAGAGTGGAATAGATATATTGAAACTTTATCTTTAGATATAGATGAAACAACAAAAAAGGCTATAATGAATTTACCTATACCCCTTTGTATTCTAGAGTTCGATGGAAATATATCATGGTATAATAAAAAGTTTTATGATATGACACAGTCGCCAGACTTACTTGGTGAAAACATCGATAATATAATTAAAAATATTAATTTAAGAAAAGTATTAAATGAAAATAAAGAAATGTATACTGAAGTAAGTTACAAAGATAGGGAGTATACAGTTGTTTATAATGTTATAAAAAATGAACAAAATAAGCAGGTAAAATATTTAATGATGCTTTATTGGATAGACAAAACTGAATATTTAGCTCTTACTCAAAAATATGAGGAAGAAAAAAATATTATAATGCTAATTCAAGTAGATGGATATGACGAAGTATTAAAGAGTGCTAATGAAGAAAAAAGATCATTAATTTCTGTAGAGTTAGAAAGAATATTATCTGGACTAGAAATATCCTTACAAGCTGCAGTAAAAAGAACGTCAAAAGACAAATACATAGTTATAACTAATCAAAAAGGTTTATCTAAATTGCAAGAAAATAAATTTACTATTTTAGATACGATAAGAGATATTGATTATGGAAATACACTTCCTGTAACTATAAGTATAGGTGTTGGAAGAGATGGCGATTCTATTTATGAAAATATTAAACTTGCAGCTGGAGCTTTGGACTTGGCCCTAGGTAGAGGTGGAGATCAAGCAATTGTAAAAACAAAAGATAAGTTTGAGTTCTACGGAGGGAAGTCTAAGGCTGTTGAAAAAACAACAAAAGTTAAATCTAGATTAATAGGTCATGCATTAAAAGAAATAGTATCTCAAAGTAAAACAATTTATATAATGGGGCACAAGTATCCTGATTTAGATGCTATGGGAGCAGCAGTTGGTATATTTGATATATGTAAATCCTTGAAGAAGGAAACGTATATAGTATTAGATACTGTTAATGAATCAATAGATGAGTTTGTAAGTAGGCTTAATAAATGTGAATATTATAAAGATTTATTTATAAGTAAAGAAGATGCAATAAGGAACTGTACTAGAGATACTCTAGTAGTTGTGGTAGATACTCATAGACCTAGTTATACGGAATGTGAAGAATTACTAGAAATTAGTAAAAAAGTAGCAGTTATAGATCACCATAGAAAAGGTGTAGAATTTATTCAAGATACTGTTTTATCATTCCATGAAATCTATGTATCATCTACTTGTGAAATGGTAACAGAAGTTGTCCAATATTTAGAGGATGATGTTAAAATAAATAAACTTACAGCAGAGGGACTTCTTGCAGGAATAAGTTTAGATACAAAGTTCTTTGCATTTAAAACAGGAGTAAGAACTTTTGAGGCTGCTTCTTATTTAAAGAAGGCAGGAGCAGATACTACAGAAGTTAAGAAGCTATTTAGAGCAAATGTGGAGGACTTTAAAACAAAAGCAGATATTATAGGTAATACACGTATTATTGATAATAGAATATGTATATCTTATTCAAAAACACAATCTGAAAATATAAATGTAGTTATTGCACAGGCTGCAGATGAACTATTAACAGTAAAGAAAATAGAGGCATCATTTGTATTAGGTGAGAAAGATAATACTATATTTATAAGTGCAAGATCATTAGGAAAAATAAATGTACATGTTTTAATGGAAAAACTAGGTGGAGGTGGACACATGGATATAGCTGGTGCCCAAATGGAGGGCGTGTCTATCAAGGAAGCCTATGAAAAAGTAAATGAAATAATAGAACAATACTTAAGGGAGGAAGACTAAATGAAAGTAATATTATTAAAAGATGTTAAAGGAACAGGAAAAAAAGGAGAAGTTAAAGAAGTAAGCGATGGATATGCAAAAAACTTCTTATTACCTAAAAAAATGGCAGTAGTTGCTGATAATACAAATATAAAAGAGTTAAATGAAAAAAATAAATCAAAAGAATTAAAGGCTCAAAAAGAATATGAAGAGGCTGTTGAATTAGGAAAGAAAATGGAAGATATGTCAGTAACTATATACTCTAAAGCTGGTGAAGGTGGAAGATTATTTGGATCAATAACTTCTAAAGATATAGCAGAACAATTAAAGAAACAACATGGCGTAGAAGTGGATAAGAGAAAAGTATCACTTGATGAGCCAATTAGAGTTTTAGGTTCAAGATTTGTTGATGTAAAAATACATCAAAAGGTAACTACAAAAATAAAAGTAGATGTTAAAGAAAAACAATAAGCACTAGGTTGAGGTGATAATAATGGAGGATATAAGTAGAATTCCTCCACATAGCGTGGAATCAGAACAATCAATATTAGGCTCTATTATACTTGATAAAGATGCAATTATAACTGTAGCAGAAACTATAAATCCAAGCGATTTCTATAAAGAAGCTCACAAGATAATATATGAGTCTATGCTAAAGTTAAATAGTAACAATGAGCCTATAGATTTGATAACATTAATAGAGGAATTACGAAAAGAAGGGCATTTAGATAATATAGGTGGTATTAGTTATTTAACAAGTCTTTCAACAATAGTTCCAACGACATCAAATGTAAAGTATTACGCCAACATAGTGAAAGAAAAATCTGTCATGAGGCAACTTATTAAGGCTTCTAATGAGATTATAAACTTAGGATATGATGCTTCTACAGATGTTCAGGAAATATTAGATAAGGCAGAAAAAAACATATTTGATATATCTCAAGAAAAATCTGGAGATGATATTCAACCAATAAACTTGGTACTACAAGATACCTTTGATATGATTGAAAGGTTATGTACACAAAAAAGTGACGTTACTGGAATAACCACTGGATTTGCAGATTTAAATAAAAAAATAAATGGACTACAAAGAACAGACTTGATTTTACTAGCAGCAAGACCTGCCATGGGAAAAACAGCATTTTCACTAAACCTTGTTCAGAATGCTGCATTAAAAGGTGATGCATCTGTAGCAGTGTTTAGTTTGGAGATGTCTAAGGAACAGCTTGTTCAACGTATACTTTCTGCACAATCTAATGTGGAACTAAGTAAAATAAAAACTGGTACACTTGGTGAATCAGATTGGCCAAGGATAATAGATGCCATGGCGGTATTATCAGAAGCCAATATTTTTATAGATGATACCCCAGGTATAAAAATATCAGAAATAAGATCAAAATGTAGAAGATTAAAGATAGAAAAAGGATTAGACTTAATCATGATTGACTACCTTCAATTAATGGAGGGGGAAGGGAAAAACGAAAATAGACAGCAAGAAATAGCTAAAATCTCTAGATCTTTAAAAATATTAGCTAAAGAATTGGATTGTCCTGTAGTTGCCCTTTCACAGTTATCTAGATCTCCAGAACTTAGAAAAGACCATAGGCCTATATTATCAGACTTAAGAGAGTCTGGATCTATAGAGCAAGATGCAGATATAGTTATGTTCTTATATAGAGATGAATACTACCATGAGGATTCTGAAAAGAAGAATATTGGAGAAGTCATAGTGGCAAAGAATAGACATGGTGAAACTGGAAATGTAGAATTAGTATGGTTTGGTCAAGTTCAAAAATTTGCCGACAAAGTTAGAGAAATATAAACACATATCCACAGAACAACCTTTCTATATTTAAGAAAAATGTGGATATTTATGAAAAAATAGTATTAAATACAGTAGATGCAATAAAATGTTATGCACAGTATCCACAAATTGTATGTGGATAAATGTGTATAACTAAATAAATATGTATAAAAGTTAATTATGAGTTGTTTATAAGATAAGGATATCTTTTAAACAACTCATAATTATGTCCAAAAATAAGTTAATAAGGAGGAGTATAAAATGAAGATAGAAATGTTTTTTGTATATCCAATTATGGGGATTGTTAATAAAGAAAGTAATTTATTCAGAATTGTGGATAATAATTTGAAAGAAACCTTAATAATTTATTTAATGGAAGAAAAAAATCAATATAATATATATATGATAAATACAATGACAGGAAATATATATAAAATATTTACTGGTAAGGACTTAGATGAAATTGATAAATTTAATGATTTATTTATTAGTAATAAGGTTAATATAATAAAGGGAAAAGACCTAGACGAAATAGAAGGATACATATTAAATTCAATTGAAAATTAAAAAAGTTGAAACTAAAACGAATATTTGTTAAAATATATAACGTAAGTGTTCGAAAATGAATTGAAAATAAATTATATATTAAATATTAGAAAATTTAGTATATAGATAATAGAGGTGAAATAAATGAAAACAGTAGCAGTTGTTGGTTCTCAATGGGGAGATGAGGGAAAAGGAAAAGTTATTGATTTTCTTGCTACTCAAGCTGACGTAGTAATAAGAGGACAAGGTGGAAACAATGCAGGCCATACATTAGTAGTAGATGGAAAGAAATTTGCGCTAAGATTAATACCATCAGGAATATTAAATCCAAATACTATAAATGTAATAGGAAATGGGATAGTATTTGACCCAAAAGGATTCTTTGAAGAAATAGAAATGCTTGAAAGCAATGGAATATGTACTAAAAATATTAAAATAAGTGATAGAGCGCATATAGTATTCCCATACCATAAGGAATTAGACGGATTAGCAGAAGAAGCAAGAGGAGATAACAAAATAGGAACGACTAAAAAAGGTATTGGTCCTTGCTATATGGATAAAACAGAAAGATCAGGAATCAGAGTTTGTGATTTAATGAATAAAGAAGTTTTTGCTAAAAAATTAAAACTTCAAATAGAAGCAAAAAATAAGATAGTTACAGGTGTATATGAAAAAGAAGCTATGTTTGATTTTGATGAAGTATACAATGAATTTATAGTATATGCAGAAAAAATGAGACCATATGTGGATGATACAACTGTAATAGTTTATGATGCAATAAGAGCTGGTAAAAAAGTATTATTTGAAGGTGCTCAAGGTACATTGCTAGATTTAGATCTTGGAACATACCCATTTGTAACTTCTTCTCATCCAATATCAGGTGGATTTGCAGTAGGTGCTGGTGTAGGTCCAAATATGATAAAGGATGTTGTTGGTATAGTAAAAGCTTATACAACAAGAGTTGGAGAAGGTCCTTTTGTAACTGAATTATTTGATGAAACTGGAGATAGAATAAGAACTCAAGGTCATGAATTCGGAACAGTTACAGGAAGAGCTAGAAGATGTGGTTGGTTCGATGCTGTTATAGTAAAATATGCAGCTAGAGTAAATGGATTAACTAGTATTTCATTCATGTTATTAGATGTATTAACAGGATTTGATAAAATCAAAATATGTACTGCTTATAAAATGGGAGATAAAATAATAAATAACTTCCCAGCTTCATTAGAAGATTTAGCAAAATGTGAGCCGGTATATGAAGAATTAGATGGATGGCATGAAGATATAACAAAGGTTGAGAACTTTGATGACCTTCCTGAAAATGCTAAGAAGTATGTAGCTAGAATAGAAGAATTAATAGATGTTAATATAGATTTAGTTTCTGTTGGACCAAACAGAACTCAAACAATAATAAGAAAAAATATATTTGCATAATGTTTCACATAGAACAAAAAGGAGAAAACTGTCAAAAGTTTTCTCCTTTTATTTATTTACATTAGATACTTTATTTTGCCATCTTAAATCAGCACCAACAAATTTAATCATTTTAAACTTATCAAAAATACGTGAAAAAATTCTTTGGGAATAAAGTTCACCAAGTTGTGCGGGATTAAGATTAGTAGAAATAATAGTTTTCTTACCATTTAATAAACGAGTATTTAGAATTATGAATAATTCACTAATAGTAAATGAGTTAGTAAGCTCTGTACCTAAATCATCAATTATTAAAAGATCACATTCAAATAAGTTTTCATAATCTTCTCTTGATAAATGATGATCAGAATTTCTAAACTTATACTCTTCTATGATTTCAAACATTTTAAAAGCTGTCTGATATATTACTAAGTATCCTTTATCAAGGAGTTCTTTGGCAATATAGCTAGACATAAATGTTTTTCCTAATCCTGTATCACCATAAAATAATAAGTTTTTGTCATTATCCTTATCAAAATCATAAATAAATTCATCACAATCAGATAAAATAAGTTGCATGTTTTGTCTAGGAGAAACTCCGGTACTTGGATCAACCTCTTCTGAAAAAATGCTATCATCATATGTGCACTGATTTTGTTTTTCTAACATTCTAGATAAATTAGACATTTTATATGATTCATTAATAAGAGCTTGTTTTAGACAATTGCATTTTTTCCCATTAGGAAGAAAACCTCTATCTTTGCATAAGTTACATTCATACTGAATATCAAGGTATCCCTTTGGAACATTCCAGCTGTCTAATAAAGCTTGTTTTTCATTTGTCAAAATTTGAATCTTCTCTTTAGCTTTCAAAGTAAGAGTTTCTCTATTTGATGGATTTTTAAGAACTAATTTCATCATTTCTAATCCAACTTTACTAATTTCATCCTCTATTTCTCTTACCTTAGGAATTTGCTTATAAACATCATTTTTTCTTTGTTCTAACAGTTTATCTGCTTTATCTCTTTTTCTTTCATAACTAATAAGTATATCTCTTAATTTTGACTCCTGCATTTAATCACCTACCTACTAAAATTTACCCTTTTGACTTTCCTTTAGAAGTTTTTCTAATTCATCAGGGCTGTAGTTTCTAAATGTTTCATTGATATTATGGAATCTTGTTTTAACTTTAGGAGCAGAATTATTATTTGAAGGAGTATTTTTTTTCTGTTGTTTTTTTTGATTAAATTCTTCCTCTAATCTCTCTATGTCATCTAAAGTTTTAACATTATTCTTTTTATATCTTTCGATTATACCATTTATATAAGATATAGAAGGGTTAGATGTATTTTTAGATTTACTACAAGCCTCTAGTATAATTTCTATATCCATATTGTACTTATCAATCCATATATCCATAATTCTTTTTTCTTCTGCACCAGGGTTTCTATTAAATCCAAGAGATTTAAAAATAAGTTTATGAATATCATAACGTTTCTTATCCTCGATTATACTATTTTCTATATCTTCAACAGTATAAAGACCTAAATCATACCAATTTCGAAGTATTCCTTCAATATAATTTAAATTTTTTGGAGTACCGTTATTTCTTTGTTTTGAAATCTCATAAGCATAAATAATAACATCAGGATTAACATTGAATTTTTCCCTAATATCTAATATTCTTAATTTTTCAGATGGATCAAGAAATCTTCCTATTATACGGTTTATACTATTAAACATTTTAGTTATGCTTGGATTTTCTCCAGCAGAAACTATTCTATCACTATTAGATTTAATAGAAGGTGTATTAATTTGCAGATTTTCAACATATAATCTTTTTAGATCTAAAAACTCAATAGAATAATCAAAGTCATCTGGACTGTCGTTCTTATGCATTTTTACTATGTTTTGCTTTTCCCAGAACTTCCATGCATTTATAACATCTGATAAAGGAACTTCTAAAATTCTAGAAATGGACCTGTTATCAAATTTAGGATCTGGTATGGAAGAACACACTTGTCTATATGCTAAAAGATATACCTTTGTGTATAATCCATCGCCCATAGGCATATATATATCTATGAAGATGTTTGGGATGGTTGTCTCACCAAAATCTATATCATTTTCTTCTTTATAAAAAAACATATAATCACCTCAGCTTCAATTATAACATAAAAGCTATTACAAATTTATATTGGAAGTTTTAAAAAAAAATATTCATTAAAAAGGAGGTATAAATTGGTTATTAAATTTGATAAAAAGAGAAGAAGGTTATTTTTTATAATACTAGCCCTTTTAATCATTATAGTGGGAAGTATACGTACATTTATACTTACTAACCAAAGAGAAACTTTTACTCTTCAAGATGAAAAAAATAAAAATGAATACACTATAGATGTAATATATGATGATGAAACTAATCGTATTTTATGCAACGAAAGTTTAGTTTATCAAAATAATACGAAAACCACATTAGATAAAATTTATTTACATATTTACCCCAATGCATTTTGTGAAAAAGAATCAGTGCCTTTTGAAAATTCAGAGATGAACAGAGCCTATCCAAATGGATTTAATGAAGGATATATTGATCTTAAAAATGTGTTGAGCAATAATGATAAATTAAAGTATGAAATAACAGGAGATAAAAATGATATTTTAGAAATCAAATTGGACAAATTGTTAAAAGCAGGTGAACAAGTAAAAATAGATTTAAAATATAATGTAAAGTTACCTAATTGTCTTGGAAGATTTGGTTATGGTGATAATACAGTAAATGTAACAAATTGGTTTCCTATAGCATGTGTTTATGATGACAAAGGATGGAATCTAAAAAGTTATGAAACAGTAGGAGATCCATTTTATAGTGACACGAGTAATTTTAAAGTAAAAATACTAGCACCAGTAAAATATAAGCTAGCAACTACAGGAGAAATAACAGAAAAGAAAACAGATAATGAAAAAATATTATATACCATAGATGGTAAGATGGTTAGAGATTTTGCTTTTATTTTAAGTGATAAATTTGTAGTAAATAAGAGTAACTATAAGGATATTGTTATAAATACATATAATTTAAATGATGATATGAGCCAAGAATCTATGGATGTGGCTAAGTCATCCATAGAGATTTTCAGTAACTTATTTGGTGATTATCCATATGATACATATTCAGTAGTAGCAAGTGACTTTTTTATTGGTGGAATGGAATATCCTATGTTATCTATGATAGATGAAAATCTATATAATAAAGAAAACAAGTTTTTAATGGAATACGTAATAGCTCATGAAACAGCCCATCAATGGTGGTATAGTGTTATAGGAAATGATGAAGTAAATGAACCTTGGTTAGATGAAGCATTGACAGAGTACTCTACTATTCTTTACTTTGAAGAAAAGTACGGAAAAGAAACTGGAGACAAGTTAATGAAGACTATGGAGGTTCAATCAAGAAACTATAAACCAAGTGATATATTTAAGGCAACAACAGAGTATAGGGATTCCTCAGAGTATAGCTTAAGTGTTTATACTAAGGGGGCAGTAGCTTTTAATGAAATAAGAAAAGAAGTTGGAGATGAAGTATTTTTTAATACTTTAAAAGAATACTATAGTACATATAAATTTAAAAATGTTAATGGATCTCAATTTGTTGATCTTTGGAAGAGTAAAGGTGTAGATATTGAAAAAATTATAAAAAAATGTAAATAAAATTTTTGCCAGAGCATTGAAAAATAATTTAATGCTCTGTTTTTTTGGTATAATATAAGTTATGAGAAAAAGAGAAAAGAGGTGCACCATGTTGAAGTATTGTTCTATAGGAAGCGGAAGTAGCGGGAATTGTCACTTTGTTAGTTACAAAGATACTAATATATTAATAGATGCAGGCCTTAGTGGTAAAAGAATAATGACAGGTTTAGATGAGATAAATGCTGATATAGAAAAGATAAAGGGCATATTTATAACACACGAACATTCTGACCATATAAAGGGTGCAGGAATATTATCTAGAAAATTGGACATACCTATTTTTGCAAATGTAAAAACATGGTGTGCTATGAAAGATAAATTAGGAAATGTAAAAGAAGGTAATATGAAAGTTTTTGAAAATGATAAAACTTATAGTATAGGAGATTTGGGAATTAAGCCATTCTCAATCCCGCATGACTCAAGTGATGCTGTAGGGTATAATTTATTTTCAGAGCAAGAAAAAATGTCAATTGCTACGGATATAGGATGTATAACTGATAATATTAGACAAAACTTATATAATTCAAAACTTGTAGTACTGGAGTCTAATTATGACCCAAATATGTTGATGATGGGAAGTTATACCTATAGTTTAAAAAGAAGGGTAATGTCTGATTGTGGACATTTATCAAACGAAGAAGCAGCCAAATTCTGTGTAGAGTTAATTAATAATAATACAGAATCAATATTATTAGCTCATTTAAGTAAGGAAAATAATTTTCCAGACTTAGCTTTTGCAACATCTAAGAATGTACTGGCAAATAATGATATGATAATAGGAAAAGATTTAGATTTAGAAGTTTTATCAAGAGATACAGTTTCAAAAGTCTTTGAACTGTAAAATTTGCTTAGCTAATATTATCTTTGAGCGACGTGTTGGCAAATTATTTTGCTATTGATTCAGATACATCTGTTGTTTAAAAGATAAAGTTAATAAGAGGAGAAAAATATGCGTATTAGTGTAGTTTGTGTAGGAAAAATAAAAGAGAAATATTTAAAATTAGGAATAGATGAATTTTCAAAAAGATTATCAAAATATTGCAAGTTAGAGGTAATAGAATTGGATGATGAGAAAGCTCCTGAAAATCTAAGTGATAAAGAAATGATGATGATTAAGGAGAAGGAAGGAAAGAAGATTCTAAGTAAAATAAAGGACAACTCCCATGTGATAGCACTTGCTATAGATGGAAAGAATTTGTCATCTGAAGAGTTGGCAGATACAATAGACAATCTAGGTGTTAGAGGGACTAGTCATATAGTATTTGTTATTGGTGGTTCTTTAGGGCTTTGTGACGATGTGATTAGAAGAGCTAATTATAAGTTATCTTTCTCTAAGATGACTTTCCCTCACCAGTTAATGAGGTTGATATTGTTGGAGCAAGTTTATAGAGCTTATAGAATAAATAATGGAGAACCGTATCATAAGTAAGTGATACGGTTTTTAATTTTATGGAAATGTATATCGTGTTAATCAAAAAAAGAAAACTATATGGTACATTATTTTTAACATAAAATTAATATACTGTATCTATGCAATAAATGTGAAATAATGTAAAATTATTTATAAAATGAATTAGTAATGTACATTAGATGTAAATTAAACATATTCAAAATAATAAAAATTAATATATAAAGGAGGAATTCTATGACAGAACTAATGATAATTAGTGGTTTAGTATTAATTATTTGTATAACTTCGACTAAGGTTTTATATAAATTTGGAGTGCCGATGCTTCTTATATTTATTGTACTGGGGATGTTATTTGGATCAGATGGATTAGTTGGAATTTATTTTGATAACTATGAATTAGCAAGTAAGTTATCTTCCCTAGGCTTAGTATTTATTATGTTTTATGGAGGTTTCGGAACAAACTGGAATATGGCTAAACCTATAGCAATTCCATCAATATTGATGTCTTCATTAGGAGTTGCAATTACGGCAGGTCTTACAGGTTTATTCTGCCATTTAGTAATAAAGACTACATTATTAGAAGGATTGTTAATAGGAGCAATAGTTGCCTCTACAGATGCTGCATCAGTATTTGCTGTTCTAAGAGCTCAAAAATTAAATTTAAAAGGATCATTAGCATCACTTTTAGAAGTAGAAAGTGGAAGTAATGATCCGATTGCTTATATGATGACCCTTATAGTATTGACTATGATGAAGAGTTCTGGCGAATTAAGCTTGAGCACAGTAGTACCTATGATACTTATGCAAATTATATTTGGCTTAATAGTGGGCTTTTTATTTGCAAAGGGTACAGTTTATATACTTAGATATTCAAACTTTGAAGTAGATGTATTTTATACAATTTTTGTGACGGCAGTTGCAATACTTTCATATTCATTTAGTGAGTTTTTTGGAGGAAATGGATATTTAAGTGTGTATATTGCAGGAATAATAATAGGAAATAGTAAGATACCTAAAAAGAAAAGTATGTTTCATTTCTTTGATGGTATTTCATGGATTATGCAAATTGCATTATTTTTTATGCTAGGCCTTCTATCTTTCCCATCAAGACTACCTTATATTACAGCAACTTCAGTATCGATATCTGTATTTATGATATTAATTGCAAGACCGCTAGCTACATTTATAATTCTTAGCCCATTTAAATTTACAATTAAGGAAAAACTATTTATATCATGGGTTGGACTTAGAGGAGCGGCATCTGTTGTTTTTGCAATATTTGCAGTTACATATGGAGTCAATATAGAAAATGATATATTCCATATAATATTCTTTATAGCTTTATTTTCTGTTGCGATACAGGGAACACTTATACCTAAGGTTGCTAGCTTACTAGATTTAGTCGATACAGAATATGAAGGTTCAGTTCTGAGAACATTTACAGATTATACAGGAGAAATAAATACTGATTTGTTAGAGGTCAACATATCAAATGATAGCAAATGGATAAATAAAATGATTATGGATGCAAATATACCAGAAGAAATACTTATTGTTATGATAAAACGAGATAATAAGATATTAGTTCCTAAAGGATCTACTGTAATAAAAGGTGGAGATACCCTAGTTCTAAGTGGTAATAATATAAAAAGTTTAATATAAATTAGTTTATGAGACTAAGTTTAAGTATTATTATGGGTTGCTAAATAAACAAGGCAACTCATTTTTGTGTTTTTAGGAATAAATTGTGTAAGCATAAAAATAGTTTCATAATCTAAGTAAACTAAAATATAAAAACTACAACAATGGCAATAGCTTTAGGGAGTAATAGATATTATAATATAATTTATATCACATTAACTTATATAACATATAATCGATGGATAATATAAATAATATTAAAATAAAGATTATAATAAAGTATTAAAATAAATATTCTTATATAGGATAAGGATATTAAAAAACTTATATACACCTTAATAAAAACAAATGGAGAAAATTATGAATAATAAAATTTCAAATAAATTTATTACAATGATTAAGTACAATTTTAGCACATTAATTTTATTTGAACTAATTCACAAATTAATAGCTTTACTTATGATTCCAACCTTTAAATATATAGTTGATATATCAATGTTTAGTTCAAATATAAAGTATGTAAATGTAGATAATATTATAAATTTATTAACTAATCCAATATCACTAATCTTAGTAATATTAATAGTGATAGTACTAGCTTTTTATATGATATTTGAATTTATTTCTTTGATTATATGTTTAAATGAGTCTGTTCAGTATAAAAAGATTGGATTATTTGAACTTGTTAAAATATCAATAAATAGATGTATAGAGATATTTAAATTTAAAAACATATTATTAGTATTATTCGTACTGTTAATAATTCCATTAACTAATTTAACTTTAACATCTACTTTTATAGGAAAGTTGAAGTTACCAGATTACATACAAGATTACATAAGTTCTAATCATGTACTGAATATAATCTATCTTTTCGTTATGTTGATTTTATATATATTGGTTATCAGATGGATTTTCAGTATTCATGAGATTACTTTATTAACAAATACATTTAAAGAGGCTAGAAAAAATAGTGTAAGAATTACAAGAGGTAAATATATTAAGCTAATTGTTGTTTCTGTTGGGTTATTTATATTAACCTCAATTATAGGATATATAATTTATAAAGCTTCAATTATATTGATAGGGTTATGGACAAAATATTATATTCCAAGGTATTATGATTCAGATACTGATTTAAAAAGCATATTTATAAATAGGTGTTTCATAATTAATGAATACGCAGTAGTTGTTTCTATGATATTTAGCGCTATAATTAATATGGGTATTATTTCATCACTTTATTATGAATATAAAGGCATTGATATTCATAAATTTAATCCTAAAAAAATAAAAAGCCAATATTAAAATCTATTTCTAAATTAATAGTAATATTATTTTTATTCCAACTTGAATCCATGGGATTTTCATACTTAACCCAAAATGATGCATTTAATACATCATTTTTTTACAATACAACAGCTACAGGTCATAGAATTTCAGCTGCAAGAGCTCCAGAAAATACACTAGCAGCACTACAAGAAGCTATTAATGGTGATGCAAAATATATAGAAATAGATGTGCAAGAGACAAAGGATGGAGCGTTAATTATAATTCATGATTCGAATTTTAAGAGAACTACAGGTGTATATAAAAATACCTGGGAAGTTAATTATGATGAAGTTAAAACATACGATGCAGGCAGTTACTTTAGTTCAGACTTTTCTGGAGAGAAAATACCAACCCTTCAGGAAGTAATAGACAGCGCTAAAGGTAAAGTGGAATTAGTTATAGAGATAAAACTTAATGGTCATGAAAAAAGTGATGTAACGAAAAGAGTTTTAGACTTAATTAAAGCCAATAAAATTGAACATCAGAGTATTATAGCTTCCATGGATAAAGATGTATTAAAAAGGGTTAAGGAATTAGATTCAAGCATTGAAACATGTTATTTAACTGCAGTAGCATATGGTAACCTTTATAATTGGGACTATGTTGATATATATGGGATTGAATCAACATTTGTAAATAAAACAATGATCAATGAAATACACAATAATGGTAAAAAAATATTTGTATGGACTGTGAATAGTAGTAAATTAATAGATAAAATGATAGAGTTAAATGTTGATAGTATAATTACAGATAACCCATATTTAGTTTCGGATTCTATTTTTTGGAAGAAAAATGGATATATTAATAAAGTAGCTAATGCCTTATTTAATAAATAATAATGAAATTTAGATAAGTAATATTTAATTTTTATATAGTAAGGAGTTGCATGACTAAATTTTAATTAGACATGCAACTCCTTTATTAATTTATATGGTTTTATTTTTATTACTATTTATGATATTTAAACTTTGGAAGTAACTCATGCATAAATATATGCTATACATAAGAATTACAATTGATGATAGCATATTTTTTAATATACCTACATCTACAAGCTCAAGTATCATAACATAAATTAATTTAGTTACGAATAATGAGTGTAAGATAGCTAATGATAGTGGTGTAATAAATATTGTTAACACCTGTATAAAAATAGCTTTCTTTATATGTTTCTTTTTTATACCAAGTTTTCTTAATAGATTAAATTTTTCTTTATTTGAAGTTGACTCTGAAAGTTGTTGTAAAGCAAGTACTGTGCCTGATGATATTAACAAAATAATTCCTAAATATACTGATATGAAAGAAAATGTAGTATTAAGTGCAATTTTTTCTCCATCTATTACTAATTTTTGGTCTAACATGTATTCATAATTATTAGAATTATCTTTTATATTATAAAAAGCATCTAAAAACATGTTATCATAGTTATTGTTTGACTCAGTATAGTTAACATTTAAAATAGTCATAGTAGGATTTAGATTATCTAAAACTATATCGGGAACAATAATTGTACCAAAATCTGTGGCATTTACATTGGAGCTATATGTTAAATTATATAATTTTGAATCTTTTAATTTAAGAATATTACTATTTATATTTATCGGTTTTGGTTTACTTTTTATATAATTTTCATATACTTGTTTATATTATTTTATATCATAGTTTATCAAGAATTCATTATTATTTAAATGTATTTCATTTAAACTTCGTTGCTTTTTAACAGAGTTATAATTACTAATTCCAACAACATTAAGTGGTTCAAAATTATTATCTAAACCGAAATTATTATATTTAAATTATTATAGTATATTTTTTTAACCTTTTTTAAAGATATTATAATGAAGTCAGATACTGAGAGAAAGAATAAATAAGTACCAATAATAAGTAGAATTATACAAGTAGTAAACACCATTATATATCCAAGTAAGGTACGTGGATCAGTAGAGAAGAATACTATATAGGATGCTATGGTACATATTATAGACAAAGTAAAAAATATTAAATTAGAAGCTTTTCATGGTGAATCAGAAGACTCATTTTTTTATCTGAATTTATTAAATGTATTAAATTATACTTAAGCATATTTTTTGTTGAAATGGTTAACTATTAATAGTACTAGTGCGAAAAATACTATTGTTTTTATCGTAGATACAAATGAAAATTTAAAATCTAAAGAACTAATTGTTAACATTTTAGTTGCAATCATACAGAGTCCCTGAGAAGATAATAAGCCTATGACTACAGTTTCCCTAAACATTAATTTATTTATATCTCTTTTATCCATGCCAAGAGTTATATAAATACTGAACTATTTTTTTCGCTTCTTCATGATAAAGTTATTAGAATATGCTATTAGAAATCCAAATATAATACATATTACTATAGAGAACGTTGTTAAAATGATTCTCGACATATAGATACTTGAATCCAAAATTCTATTTCCATTTAGTAGTGACAAAGTATCATCTAAGGCATTAAATGAATATAAAAGTACCACACCAAATGCTAGTGTAATAAAGTAAACAGCATAATCATTAATACTTTTCTTTGCATTATTTCTTGTAAGTTGCTTAAAAGACTCTCATGAAATGTGAGAAACATACTTTTTTTATGAATTATTCTAGAAAACATGTTGATTGTCACCTCCAAGAAGTGAGATTATACTAATTATTTTGTCGAAGAATTCTTTACGAGTATAATCTCCACGAACTAGTTCATTGAATATTTTTCCGTCCTTTATAAATAATATTCTTTTGCAGTAACTAGCAGTAAAGGCACCGTTTGTTACCATTAATATAGTTGCTTTTAATTCTTCATTTAATAATTCAAGATTTTCTAAAAATATCCTTGCAGATTTAGAGTCTAATGCACCAGTAGGTTCATCTGCTAATATTAATGAAGGATTTGTAATTATCGCTCTTGCACATGCTATTCTTTGTTTTTGTCCACCAGATATTTCATAAGGATACTTATTAAGTATCTCTCTAATTCCTAGTTTTTCTGAAATTTTATTTATTTTAGAATCTATTTTCTTTGGCGATTCACCTGTAATTGCAAGGGCTAATGCAATATTATCACGAGCAGTAAGCGTATCTAGTAAATTGAAATCCTGAAATATGAATCCAAGTTGCTCCCTACGAAACTTAGATAATTCATCTTCACTCATTTTGGTAATATCTTGACCAGAAATATGAATGTTTCCAGCAGTGATGCTATCTATAGTAGAAATACAGTTTAAAAGAGTAGTTTTACCACTACCTGAAGCTCCCATAATTCCAATATATTCTCCCTTTTCAACATCAAAACTTATATTATCAACAGCCTTAGTAAGGCTTCCTTTATTTCTATAGTATTTTTGACTCTTAATATTTTATTCATAATAATTACCTCCTTTTATTTATATCAATGATACCATTCATACAAATAGGCTATCTACAAATTTATATAACAGAAATATAACATCTTTGTAATATTATGAACAATTAATCAAAGTAGTAAAGGTTTCAAATAGAAAATTATTTGCAATAGAAAAAGGCTATTATATATCCTTAATAAACGTCAATTTAACAGTTGTGCATTTTTCAAACTCACTTGAAATATCAATATCAACTTCCAACTTATTACATAATTTTTTACATAGATATAAACCTATTCCCGTAGCAGTAGATTTTATCCTGCCATTAACACCGGCGAATCCTTTTTCAAATACTCTAGATATATCTTCTTTTGGAATACCTATACCATTATCTTTTATATAAAGACATATTTTATTATTAATCTCTTCACTGTAAAATTCTATTGTAGGTTTATTAATCCTATATTTAATAGAGTTACTTATAATTTGACAGATGATAAACTCTATCCATTTGGAATCTGATAAAATATAAAAATCTAAATCATGTAGCATAGTCTTCATACCAATATTAATAATTTCTTTTGATTTATTTTTAATAGTATTAGTTATAATGTATTTAAGATATAATTTTTTATATGATAATCCTTCTCCACTGTATCACTCTTTGTAACATAAAATACTTGCTCTATATAATCATCTATTTTATCAATTTCCTATTCTATACTTAAGGTAGTAATGTTTTTATTATTTTCAATCAAAAGCTTAGATGTAGAAATAGGCGTTTTAATTTCATGTACCCATGTTTCTATATATTGTCGATATTCTTTAAATTTATTATTGTAGCCAGATGTTATATCATTTATATATTTACTTTCAACCTTTAGAGATTGGTACAGCATTTGACCTTCTATAAAGTTTGGGATTTCTATTATTTCTGTAATATAAGATTTTTCATCTAATTCACTGAATGTATCAATAAAATCATTGTAAAATTTTTTTCTTCTTATAAAATCTATTACTAATATCAATATAAAGCTGAATAAAAATATCATTTCAGTGAAAATTATATAGTTTATATTTATTTCAACTAAAAATATAAACATAAACGTAATAATCAGTGTAAGTAACAATATGAGAATACTAATAGACTTATCTTTTATGTATTTTAATATTGTCATACCATATACCCTATTCCTCTTCTAGTGATTAAATAATTTTCAAGTACAATGCTATCTAATTTTTTCTAAGTCTATTAACATTAACTGTTAATGTATTGTCTTCTACAAACTCTGACATTTCCCACAAAGAACTTAGTATTGCATTTCTAGGAATTATATTTGCACTATTTTCAATTAATAGCTTTAAAATGCCAAGCTCAGTTTTAGTAAGCTCAATGCTTTTACCATCATGAGACACATGCCCCCTTAAAACATCTAAAACAGCACCATTATGACTTATTATAAGAGAGTTGCTATTTCCATAACACATTCTTAATACAGAAGAAATATGTGCAAGAAGTATCCTTGGATTAAATAGTTTAGTAATAAAATCATCTGCACCTAAATTCATAATTTCTAATTCATCAATATCACTTTTGCTACTTGTAACTACAATAATAGTTATGTCTAATTCTTTTCTCAACTTTTTGCATATATAAAAACCATCATATATAGGTAAATTTATAACAAGAATATATAGATTAATTGTAAAACCGTATCACAATTAAGTGATACGGCTCTTAATATAAAACTAATAAATTTATTGAAAATTATATCCATATAAAAATACATTTAATTTAGCATCTACATAATTAAAATATATTTCTTTTTCATTTAATTTATTGAAATTTTGACTATCATAAAATCCATAGTTGCATCTGCTATCTGTAAATAAATATAAAGATTTTACATCCATACTTTTCATATAATCAGATAAGTATTTAACTAAAGTTTTTCCAACACCAAGTCCTCTAGACTCTTTAGATACAACAAATAACTGTATACATCCTTGGAACATATCTTCTTTTCCTTTTATTATATCTTTATATGCATCTGGAATTTTTAAGAACTCTTTAAATAAAATTTGATTTTCTGCATTATTCATTATTAATTCAATTGTATTATTGTCAAACTCTAAAGACTCATTAAGATTGATTATACGATTTTTATCATTTTTAGCATTTCCCAAAATAAAACCAATTACTTTATCATCTTTTGTGGCAACTTTACTAAATGAAGTATCTAAAATGCAGTCTTGAAGATACCCACTTAATACAATATCTAGTAGTTGCTTGTCTTTAATAAAATCAGAAAATCCAAATGCTTCTCCAATCAATTCTTTAATAGTCTCATAATCTGATTTCATTATATCTCTGTAAATTACCTTGTTCATATTCATAAAATATCCTTTCATTTAATTTGATTTATATTTATACAACAAATACTGTATAATGATAATAATCTCTCCCCTAAGAGCAGAGTCAACAAAAAATAAAAAAGATGGTGATAAAATGGAAAAACTATTCTCCATAGGAGAAGTTTCTAAAATTAAAGAAATTACAATAAAAGCTTTAAGATATTATCATAAAATGGGAATTCTTATACCGAAGTATATCGATGAAACTACAGGATATAGATACTATTCTATAGATCAGTTTGTATATATAGATATTATAAAAGGTTGTAGATCATTAGAAACTAGTATAAAGGAACTTCAAGAAATTTTTCGAGAATGTAATACTGATAAGTTGCTTGAATTTTTAGAAATAAAAAGATGTGAAGCTAAAGAAAAGATAAATAAAATGAACCAGGTGATTGAAAAAATTGACATGCTAAAGGAAAGTATAAATTCATCAAAGGAAATATTGCATGAAAATGAAATATCAATTAGTTTTTTTAAACCTCGTTATATAATTGTCCTACCATGTAAAGAAGCAGGTAGCTTAAAAGAATTACTTTATTATTCTGATTTAGAAAAATTAGTACTAGAGAAAAATATAAAAATATCTGTACAAAGAGGAATTATATATAATATTAATTCTAGTGGAGATACAGAAGTTAAATATGTATTTAATGGAATTGAAGAAAATAAAAATATAAAAGTTGATGAAAGTATAAAAGTATTGCCCGAAGGTAACTATTTAACTATAGTTTACAATAGGGAAAATGAGAAAGAATGTATTAAAAAAATATCTAATTATATAAGGGAAAATAATATAAAAGTTGATAGTATTATAGAATTTGATTTATTTAATGATATTTTTGATACTAAAACTTATAGTACCCAAATTCAGATTTTTTTAGGTTAATAGAAATATGAAAGAAAATAAAAAGTGAAAAATAGCCTTAAACATTCAAGTAAAATGTTTAAGGCTATTTATTTATATATATAAGTTATTATTTTTTAAATATGCCAAATGGCTTTCCAACTGGTAAGAATACTCTTCCGAAGTGAGTATTTAACACAGCAGCACCACATCCGTAGAATCCTACTAAAGCTATTGCCATTTCAGAGTATGCAGCTAATGAGTGCATAGCATGTTCCATTATACCGAATGAAGATAATGATAATCCTATGAATAAGAAGTCTATTAAAACAAATATTGTAAATAATACCTTATGAGTTTCCATAGCACCGATAGTCATGATTACAGAGAATATTAAGAATCCTAAGTAAGCAAATCCTAATTGTTTAACGTCAACAGTAGCTGCTAATTCAGCTCCAAATACACCAGCTTTTATTAACCAAGTAAATCCAACTGCATACCAGAACATTGCATAAGCACCGAATGCTGTAGCACCGAATGTATTATCATGCTTGAAATCATTTATACAAGCTATTAATTGAGCAGTAGCTCCTAAGAATATTGCCCAAGGTAAAACGTAAGATACACCTGAAGTTAATCCTAATTTTTGAGATGAAGCAACAAATGTTATTAATGCTAATCCAAAAAGTCCTAATGCTGAAGGATCAGCAGTTACAACTTTAACTTTTGTTTCGTTTGTCATTATGAGACCTCCTATAAATGTTTTATATAAAAAGTATTTTGTATACACATACTAATCTATAATACCAAAAAATTTGCTCCAGGTATACAAAAAAATTTAAATAGTTAATAATTGGTGCAACTTAGAGATACCAAGGGGTAGGATATCGTATTCATAACACAAAAATAACAAAAAATATAAAAAAATGTTTAAGTTAAAAAAGAAGGGGGAATAAATATATTAAAGAAAATGATAATTATTATCAATTAAGATGTAGTAATAAAACTTAAAACAAAACTTTTTGTAATAAACAAATAAAAAATATAACATTATAGGTGGTGACGGTTATGGATTTAATAACTAAAATAAGAAAAAACACAGGAGCTTTACATAGTGCAGCAGAGCATTCGGGAATTTTAAAGAGAATAGTGGATGGAAATGCATCAGTAGATGGTTATGTAGAATATTTATTTAACCTTAGTGCAATGTACAAGGTAATAGAAGAAACTATAGAAAATAATAAAGATAATGAAGTTGTTAAAGAGTTTGCAACACCAGAATTATATAGATATAAATTAATAGAAAAAGATTTAGAATATTTTTTAGGTGAAAACTCAGATAAATATGAATTATTATCATCAACTATTGCCTTTGTAGAAAAAATAAAAGAAATAGGTAACACAAATCCAGAATTGATAGTAGCGTATGCATATACTAGATTTATAGCAGATTTATTTGGAGGTAGAACATTCGTATCTTTATTGAGTGTAAATTATAAAGTTCCTGCAGAAGGATTAAACTATTATAATTGCGATGGAATAAAAAATATAAGAGCATACGTTATGAACTATGCTGCAAAAATTAATGATATGAAACTATCTCCAGAATTGGAAGAAAAATTAGTAGTTGAAGTAAGCAATGCTTATATCTATAATTTGGCTATATCCCAAGAATTAGAGGCTAAGTTATATATGAACTAGAAAAATACTTTAAAGTATTTTTCTAGACACTATACATTTAAAATGCATTAAGAAGGCTATACCACTTTTGGTATAGCCTTCTTAATATTTATCTTATTTTTTCTTTATCCCAAATAAAGACTTTATCAGGATTATTTAAAGCGCCAAAAATATTCTTTTTAGAACCAGGCATATCTTCGTTTAATCTAGATACAAGTTCTTTTATATTTTGTCTATTAGTTTTTCCATCAGCTGGGCAAGGATTTTCTATAATTGGATAATTATAATCTTTAGCAGCCTTTTTCGTCATATATTCTTCAACATAAATCATAGGTCTAATTATAGTTAATTGCTGTCTATCCATATGAGTTTTAGGAGAGAAGCAACTTACTCTACCTTCATAAAGCATTGACATTAAGAAAGTTTCAATAGCATCATCTCTGTGATGTCCTAATGCAACTTTATTGCAACCTAATTTTTTTGCCGTATCATTAAGGGCTCCACGTCTTAAGTTTGCGCATAATGAGCATGGATTTTTTTCTTTTCTAATATCGAATACAATTTCTTTTATATCTGTTTGAACTTCATGATAAGGTATTGATAAATCTTTACACAGTTTATGAAGCGGAGTGTTGTCAACTCCTCCTGGATTTAAAGTTATAGCTATTAGATCAAATTTTTCTGGTGAAAATCTTTGATAACTTTTTAATATATGAAGTAATGCTAAACTATCCTTTCCTCCAGATAAACCAACTGCTATTTTATCATTTTCTTCTATCATATTAAAATCTTTAATTGCTTGACGAGTTTTGCTAAGTAGTTTTTGCATATATATTCCTCCCAATATATAAATTAAAATCTAACAATTTTCAAATTTTAAAATTAAATAACTTAATTATTATAACAAAGTTGAAAAATAGTAACAATTATAATAATTTGGATAAAATTCAATAAAAACTTAAAACTATTTTATATACATATTGAAAAAGTCTAGGATAGAGAAAATATATGGATTAAAATAGAATTATATAAATATAACTAAGGAGTTGAGTTTTTGAAAGATCAAATAATTAGGAAAATTTTTAATGGATTAATATATATTCATATACTGCATCATGGTAATGAGCAATGTTTTTATGGGAGTTGGATGATTGAAGAATTAAAAGAACATGGATATAATATAAGCCCTGGAACATTATATCCAACATTAAAATCAATGGTAGATGAAGGATATTTACTTAAAGAAGAGAAAAATGTTAATGGGAAAATAAGAAAATACTATAAGAATACTGATAAAGGTAATGAATTATTAAATGATTTAAAGGAAAATTTAAAAGAGTTAGTAAATGAAGTTTTATAAAAGAAGTAAGATATTGTAAATCAATATCTTATCTTTTTTATTGTAAAAATTTATTATACATGTTAATATCAAATTATGATATCGAAAGATGATATTGATAGAGGATGGATAAGTGAACATTATAGAAAATAGACAGAGTATAAGAAAATGTATTATACAAATATCTCTTGTAGAAATATGATATGCTCAGTCTAAAGATATAAAAAGAAGAAAAGTAGACGAAAAAAAGTACATTATAATGTTTGGTAAGTGAGGAATATATGAAAATAATTCAGCTAGATAATATAAGATATGAAGATAATGAAAATGTGATTTTAGATGGAATTACAATAGATATAAATAAAGGAGATTGTATATCTATAATAGGTGAATCTGGAAGTGGAAAAAGTACATTATTAAAAATATGTGGAGATTTGATAGAAGTAAAAGAAGGAAGTATTAAGTTTAAAGGAAAAGAATACTCTTATTATGAATCAACGGACTTAAGGAAAAAAATTAGTTATTCTATTCAAATACCATATTTGTTTGGAAATACAGTTTATGATAATTTAGAATTTCCTTTTAAAATAAGAAATAAAGAAATAGACAATGAAAGAATAATTAATTTGTTGAAGAGATTTAAACTAAAAGAAGATATAATAAATAAAAATATAAATTTATTATCTGGAGGAGAGAAACAAAGAATAGCTTTTATAAGAAATATTATTTTTACACCAGAAGTTTTATTGTTAGATGAAATAACATCTGCTTTAGATATTGAAAATACAAAAATTATAGAAGATTATATAGAAGAACTAAATAAAGAAGGAGTAACTATATTATGGGTTACTCATAGTGAGAAACAAAGTGAAACTATATTCAATAAAAGGATAACTGTATCAAAAGGAAAAATTGAAAAATTAGAGGAGTTTAACTAATGAAAACAGAGGCGTTAATTTTATCATCAGTATTACTAATAATTCCTATTATGATTTCATACAAAGAAAAATTAGAATTAAATAGAGATATTATAATTAGTATGTTAAGAGCAATAATTCAACTATTAGTAATTGGATATGTATTAGATTTTATATTTGGGCTAGACAAGTTAATTTATACAGCTGTATTAGTCTTAGTAATGATTTTTAATGCAGCCATTAATACAAGGAAAAAAGGATTTCTTATAGAAAATCAAGTTTTAATATCATTTATATCTATTTCTATAGGAACGGTCGCTACTTTAGGTATTTTAATTGGATCAAAAGCAATAGAACATACTCCTAATGAAGTAATACCTGTAGCAGGAATGATAATAAGTAATTCAATGGTTGCCATAGGACTAAGTTATAGAAACTTAGTTAATAATTTTAAAAATAATTCAATAGCAGTCGAAGTTAAGTTATCCCTAGGAGCAAGCATAAAAGAAGCATCAGCTGAGATAATTAGAGAGAGTATTAAAATATCCATAATGCCAACTATTGATTCTGCTAAAACTTTAGGAATAGTTTCATTACCAGGGATGATGACAGGATTAATTCTGGCAGGCTCATCTCCAGTGGTTGCAGTTAAATTTCAGATAATGGTTACTTTTATGATTTTATCATCTTCGTCCATAGCTACAATTATAGCAACTTATTTAAGTTATAAAAAATTCTTTAATGATAGAAAGCAGTTAAAATCAATTGTAGATTAAATATATTAATAGATTATTGATATAATATTTAAATAGAAGGAAATAATTTATTAATATATTTAGGAGATGTCATGAAAAAAACATTATACGATTATAAAATGGAAATAGAAAAACTTCCTATTAAAGATAAATATACAAAAGAAGAATTGCTGATAGAAGATTTTTTAATAGAGAAAGAAAATAATATAGAAATATATTACGCTCCACATAATGAGTACATAAACCCAAAGGCAAAAATACTAATTATAGGTATAACACCAGGATTTATACAAATGAATACGTCAATAGCTACTGCAAGAAAAGAATTAGAAAATAATGATGACATAGAAGATATACAGTATAAGTGCAAAGTATCAGGCAGATTTAGTGGAAGTTTAAGAAAAAATATTATATCAATGTTAGATGAAATAAAATTAAATGAAGCTCTAAGCTTAGAAAGCTGTAGTGAATTATTTGATAAAAAAGATTATTTAATGCATACTATGTCATTAATACCTTATCCTGTTTTTGTGAAAAAGCAAAACTATACAGGCCATACACCTAAGCTATTAAAAAGTGATTTTTTAATGAAATATATCTATGAGAATTTTATAAATGAAATACATGAACTAAATGACTTTGAAGATATATTATTAATACCACTAGGAAAAGCTGTTGAAGAGGTATTATGCAAATTAAAAGATGAAAAATTTATTAAAGAAAATCAGATACTTATGGGATTTCCTCATCCATCAGGAGCCAATGTTAATAGGTTAGTTCAGTTGGAAGAAAATAAAGAAAGTATGATAGATTTTATAAAAAGAACCGTATCTTAAGCTGATACGGTTTTGCTATTTATTTTATCAATATATAAATTATAAGTTAAACCTAATACTACTAAAGTTCCACCAATTACTTGGTAAAAAGAAATTTTACCTGTAGACAAAGCATTTATAATTATTCCTGTGAAAAGTTGACCAATAAATAACAATAAAGTTAAGTAAAAAGATGAAATCTTTGAAGATAAAAAAGAGAGCATAGTAACTATAATAACACCTAAAAGTCCACCGGTATAAACAAACCATGGAGCATTTAAAGCAAAAGTATTTAAAACATTGCCTAATGGTAGAAACTCACTTCTTGCTTTTTATAAACCTTTTAGAGTAATAGGAGATATAGAGGTTGTAAAAAATCAAAGTTCAACAGGTACAATTCAAGCTTTTAGTACTTGTTACTGTTTAGCTATATCTATGGAAAAGGTAAGATTAGAATTAACTAAAGATAGAAAGTTTTTAAAATTTACTTGTGAAAGTTTAGCAGAAAAACTAGCAGCTGTCAGTATGAATAGATCTATCAATTTACTTTATCCATTGGAAAATAGATTATCTAGCTATATAAATGAATCATTAGTTTATGAAGAAAATACATATATTGATTTTGATGAAAATTTAATTAATATAGCAGAGTGATTAGGATGCAGTTATAGACACCTGCTTAGAACGTTTAACACATTATGTAAAAAGGGTGTATTAAAACGAGAAAATGGAAAATATAAAGTAATTAATCAGATATTATTAAAAGATTTGGCTGGAGAATTATATCAAGATGCTAAGTTCATATAAATCTTTTTATATATGAAAAAGATAGATAAACTAATTTATATTTAAAAAATAAAAATCTTATTTAACTATGTGGAATTATATAAAAAACGATAAAATAGATAAACTAATTATATAGAGGTATATTGTTAAGTTATAAAAATGTGATACAATATGAAAGGCTATAAAGCTATTATATAAATAAAAAATTCTATTTAAGAATTAGACATAAGAAAGAGAGGAAATAATATTATGGAAAATTATCCAAATTGCCCTAAATGTAATTCAGAATATACTTACGAAGACGGAACTTTATATGTTTGCCCAGAATGTGCTCATGAATGGTCACAAACTGAAGAGGCTATAGAAGAGAATGTAATAAGAGATGCAAACGGAAATATATTAAATGATGGAGATGCTGTAACAGTAATAAAAGATCTTAAAGTAAAAGGTGCTTCATCTTCTATAAAAATAGGAACAAAAGTTAAAAGTATACGTTTAGTTCCTGATGCTGCTGATGGACATGATATAGAATGTAAGATAGATGGTTTTGGAGCTATGAAGCTAAAATCAAGTGTTGTAAAAAAAGCATAGTATAAAAATAAGAACTAGGTATAAACCTAGTTCTATTTTATTTTATAAAAAATCACTTGATATGTATAGATAATGAAAATAAAGTCTTTTTATGAAAGGCGCATTTTGGTATTATTTAAATAACAAACATACAAATGTAAAATAAAAAGGGCGTATATAAAAGTATTGAAGGAGAGTAATATGGACAAAAAATCTAAAGATGACCAAAGGTTATATACAATAGAGGATTTAGAATGCATATTAGAGCACATACCTTATGAAGTTTGGATAAAAGATAAAGAGGGAAAACATGTGTACATAAATAAAAGGGGTGCTAATAAAATAGGTCTAGATAAAGAAGATATAATAGGAAAATCAGATAAGGAAATTAGGCCTAAGGAATTTTGTTGTAAATGTGATGAAACAGATAAAATAGTTTTAGAAGAGAAAAGAGAGCTATTTTATGAACATGAATACTATAGCGATAAGGATGAATTTTATAGGGTATATAAATTTCCTATAAAAGATAAAGATGAAAATGTAAAATTTATAAGTGGATTTTCAAATGAATATAGCTATGGTAAAAAAATCAATGAAGAATTAGAAAATTTATTTGTTAGTAATATGGAAGAATTAGAAGATATAGAGTGTACTCAAGCTATAAGTAGAATATTAAAAAACCTAGATTCAATGATAAAATGTACAAGTATAAATTTATTCTTAGTAGATAAAAATGGTGATAATTTAAAGAATTACTTAAGTAATGAAAACGATATATTTTGTGAAAATACCAATATAAGTATAGATTATAAGAAATTTTCTAAACTATACAAAGATAAATTAGACATTAATGTAGATAATAGTTTAAATAACGAATTTAAAGATAATTATATAGAAAAATATAAATTATATCCTGAGTCAAAGTTGAAAATATTTCCATTAAAGTTTAGGGAAGAGCTAATAGGATTAATGTATATACATTATAAAGATGAAAAAAAATATACAAGTGACTATGATGGATTTATAAATGATTTGTGTAGTCAACTTAGTATATTAATTGTAAATATAGAATATAAAAATAAATTAAGACATAGATTAACTAAGTTTGAGGAAAAGGCTAAATATTTACAAAGTGAAAATGAAAAATTAGAAGAGGCTATAGGGGTTGAAATGATAAAGGTAGACTTTTTAGAAAATATGTCTCATGAGTTTAGAACACCTATAAATATAATTTTGATGACTGCAAAACTACTAATATCATCTATGGAAGATAATGGAATAAACTTAGATAAACAAAAAAAAATTAAATATTTAAAAACATTAAAACAAAATGGATATAGAATATTAAGACTAGTAAATAATATTTTAGATACAACGAAGATTGACAGCAAATATGAGAAAATACAACTTACTAATCATAATATAATTAATATAATTGAAGATATAGTCTTATCTACAGCAGATTATATAAAAGATATAAATAAAAGTATAACATTTGATACAGAAGAAGAAGAGTTAATTCTAGCATGTAATCCAGATGCTATAGAAAAAATAATTTTAAATTTAATTTCTAATTCCCTTAAGTTTACAAATGAAGACGGTGAAATTCATATTGATATAAAAGTGAATCATAATGAAAAGAAACTATTTGTTCATTTAAAAAACAATGGTCCTGCTATATCAGAAGAAGATTCGAAAAAGATATTTGATAGATTTGTTCAAGTGGACAATCATTTAAGAAGAAGTAGTGAAGGTAGTGGAATAGGATTATATCTAGTTAAACGCTTAATTGAAATGCATGATGGAGAAATATGGTTAAATACAGATGTTGAGAGTGGGGTAGAATTTATTTTTTACATTCCCATAAAAACAATAAATAATGAAGACGTAGTTGTCCACTCAATAGAGGATCACTCAAAGATAGATAAATGCAATATAGAATTTTCAGATGTATATTCTTTATAAAATAAAAGATAATGACAATTGAACAAATTAAGTTCAACTGTCATTATCTTTTTATTACTCTAATTCTATAATTTTTGTCCGCATTTAGGACAATATTGAAAATCTTCATTACCTATGTATCCACAATTAGAGCATTTATTCACAGTAGGTTGGTTATAATTTACTAGTTGCAAATCATTTTCTGAAATTAATATGTTATCTCCTCTGTTTATTCTTACTCCTATATCATTATCTAAAATATAAATACTATTACAACAAGTATTTTTTACAAAGTATTTTTTGCTCCATTTAAAAATGGGAATAAAGAAAAAACTAAAACACATATAAGTCATATAAACTTCCATTTTTCCAAAGGCACCACACCTAGGGCAAACTATACTTTGAACATAATCTAACTTCTTTTCTCCATTAGATATACCACCAATAAAAAACATATTATCAACTCCCATATCAATTATATCATAGGATAAAATTGTTAATTAATTATATAAAAATGAAAAACAGTAAATAAAATGACTATTTACCACTAAAAAACTAATATATTTTATCCAAATATGTAGTATAATATATTCTTAAGTTGTAAAAATATATAACTTTTTTAATATGAAAGGGAATTTAAAATATGAAAAAAAATAATAATTTAATATCAACTATAAGAGACTACATTACCATAACAATTGGAGTAATATTAGTAGCATTTGGAATACAATATTTTTATGCACCAAATGAAATAGCAGGTGGTGGCTTAAGTGGATTAGCTTTAGTTATTAGTAACTTCGTTCCTGTACTATCAGTAGGAACTATTATATTTTTAGGTAACTTAATATTATTTGTAATAGCGTTTGTACTAGTAGGTGGAGATTTTGGCATGAAAACGATATATGCAAGTTTTGCATTATCATTTGTAATGGACTTTATGGAGAAGGTAATGCATTCTTATGCATTAACGAATAATTTATTATTAGCAGTTGTAATGGGTACTGTAGTAATAGCAGCGGGTATAGGTATTACTTTCGCGATAAATGCTTCAACAGGTGGAACGGATATACTAGCAAAAATACTTAATAAATATTCTACTATTAACTTGGGAATATCTTTATTGTTAGTTGATTTAGCTGTTGTTATATGTGGAGCTTTAACATTTGGACTAGATAAAGGATTTTATTCTTTATTGGCTGTTGTCATGAATGGATTAGTAGTTGATAGAGTAATAATAATGATAGAGAAAAAACAAAAAGAAAAAGCTAATTTAAATTCTGAAGAAGAGAAGTTAGCTGTTTAAGATAAAAACGTATCAATAGTATTGATACGTTTTTTTTATGGTAATAATAAGTATTTTTCATAATAAAACATATGGAAAATAAATCCTTAGAGGATTATAATATTGAAATATCGATAAATTTGAAGGATTTAGTAAATATTAAATTTAACAATAATTTAAGGAGGAATGGTTTTGAAAGACGTTGTAATTATAGGTGCTGGTATAGTAGGTTGTTCTATTGCCAGAGAACTATCTAAATATAATTTAGGTGTATTAGTAATAGATAAGAATCAAGATGTTTCAGAAGGGATATCTAAGGCAAATAGTGGGATTATACACGGTGGATATAATGAAAAAAAAGGAACATTAAAAGCTAAATTAAATTTAGAAGCCAATAAAATAATAGATTCTTTAGCTGAAGAATTAGAATTTCCTTTCAAAAGAAATGGTTCCTTAGTATTAGCTTTTAACGAAGATGAATTTAAAAAATTAAAAGAACTAAAATCCAACGGTGAAGATTTAGGAATAGAAGAGTTAGAAATTTTAGAAAAAGGTGAAGTTTTAGATTTAGAGAAAAATATAAATTGTGATGTAGTAGGAGCCTTACATATAAAGAATTCAGGTATAGTAAGTCCTTATGAAATGACCTTGGCTTTTGCTGAAAATGCGTGTGAGAATGGAGTAGATTTCTTACTAGGACATGAAGTAATAGATTTGAAAAAACATAAAGACTATTATACTCTGATTATAAAAGATAAAGAGCCTATAGAAACAAAAGTAGTTATAAATGCAGCTGGATTAGGTGGTGCATTTATAAATAATTTAGTAAGTGAAACTAAGTATGAAATAGAAGGAGTAAAGGGAGAATATTGTTTACTTGATAAAATAGCAGGTGAACTTTGTAAAAAGACTTTATTTCAAGTACCAAATGTGTTAAGTAAAGGAGTATTAGTTACTCCAACAGTAGATGGAAATTTACTAATTGGGCCAAACGCTACTCCTAGTGATGCTGACGATATAAAAACTACAAGAAGTGGAATAGATGAAATAATATATAAAAGCAAAAAGACTATGGAAAAAATACCTTTTGATAGAGTTTTAAATACTTTTAGTGGAATAAGGCCTAAGGTGAAAACACAAGACTTTATTATTGAAGAGGTTAAGGATGCTAAAAACTTTATTAATGTAATAGGAATAGATTCTCCAGGTTTAACTTGCGCTCCAGCTATAGCTAATTATGTAATAGATTTAATAAAAGAGAATCTAAAATTAGAAGAGAAAATAAACTTTAAAGCTCATAGAACAAAAATGATAAGAATGAGTGAACTTAGTATAGAAGAAAAAAATAAATTAATATGTTCAAACCCTACTTATGGGAAAATGATATGTAAATGTGAATTTGTTACAGAAGGTGAAATAATAGATTCAATAAAAAGACCTTTAGGAGCAAGAACTTTAGATGGAGTAAAAAGAAGAACAAGAGCGATGATGGGAGGGTGTCAAGGAATTGGCTGTATGATACCTATAAGCGCTATTTTAAGTAGAGAATTGGATATAGACATAAGTGAAGTTAATAAAGATGTTGAAAATTCTTCAGTAGTAGGATTTAAGGAGGATTAACCTATGGCAGTATATGAATTAATAATTGTAGGTGGCGGTGCAGCAGGTATGCTTTGTGCCATAGAAGCTAAAAGATTGGGTATAAAAAATGTATTATTAATTGAAAAAGATAATATACTTGGAGGAGCATTGTGTCTAGGAAATTACAATATAAGTAATGAGTTAAAGATTACAGGAAAATTTTACAGAAAATATTTAATAGAAGAATATGAAAGATATAACATTGAAACAAAATTAAATACAATGGTATTAAAGATTGAAGAAAATAAAGAAGTTCTTTGTACAAGCCCAGCTAATGGAATTGAAAAGATAAAAGGTGATAAAATTATATTAGCAAATGGAGCAAAAGAAGGATCTAGAAAAGCTATAGCTATGGTGGGAAGTAGATGTTCAGGCATATATACTGTAGGAATGGCAAAGAAAATTTTTGCTATGGACAATATAGTACCAGGTAGAAAAATACTTATAAATGGTTGGAATACCTTATATATGATTGAGAAAGAGCTAAAAAGAAGCAATGTAGAAATTGTAGGAATTATTTCAGACAAAGAAGACATAAACACTTATGGATTAACAGAAAATATTTATTATAATTATGAAATATCAAATATACAAGGTAGAGGTAGAGTGGAAAAAGTAATTTTAAACAATGGTGATGAAGAAATAGAAGTGGCTTGTGATACAATATTATTTGCAAAATCGCAACTTTCAGATGGATTAGTTGCTATGAGAAGTGGAATTAAATTAAATCCAGATACTACTGGACCAGAAGTTAATGATGAATATATGACTTCAAAAGAAGGGGTATATGCTTGTGGAAATGGCATTTATATTCATAATTATATTGAAGAAATAGAAAGAGAAAGTTCATTAATAATCGAGGAAATAATAAATAATAAATAAAGAAAAGGATGAAATGTAATTATTTTATATTTCATCCTTTTCGACTATAAAAATCAAATTTTTCAACTTAATTGTATACTATTTTTATGATAGAAAAAACAATGTGAAAAGTATAAAAATAATGAGGAAAATTAAAAAAATAACAAAGCATATAATGAGATAAAACTATGATACTATATATAAGGAACTATTATGATATAAAGGGGGATGTATTGTAAATGTATTCGGTTTTAATTATGGGAGGTAGTGACTTTGTTGGTTCATCATTAGCTAAGTACTTAATTAAAAAGAAATATGATGTGGACATAATGACTAGAGGAATTAGATCAATCGATTATGATGGGATAGGAAAACATCTGATTTGCAATAGAAAAAATGCAGATGAAATGAAGATGATTTTAAAAGATAAGAAGTATGATTATGTTTATGATATAAGTATAAAGAATAAAGAAGATGCAGAAATACTTATTGAAAATTTAAATAGTGAAGTGTTAAAAAAGTATATAGTCATATCATCTCAGGAGAATAATATTAAAAAGGAAGAACTGAGGATAGATGAATTTATTAAGAATACGCCCATTCCTTATATTATAATTAGACCATCTAATATATATGGAGATAAAAATAAAATATCCAAAGAAGAATATTTTTTTCATAAAATAGAAAAATCAATTCCAATAAAAATCCCTAAAAACAGTAATTTAAAAGCACAATTTATTTATATAGATGATTTTGTAAAGGTATTATTTAGCTTAATAAAAACTACTTATGTTAGAGAAATATATAATGTAACAAATCCTCAATTAATCTCATTAGAGGAATACATTAATACATGTAGTGAAATTGTAGGAAAAGAAGCTAATATTAAATATATTGATGCAAATATTATTGATGCAGATATAAAACAAAAGTTTGAAAGAAATTACTTAGATATAGATAAAATAATACAGCATGGATTATATATTCCAAATATATTATTAAGTGATGGAGTATCACTCTTATATGATTGGTATAAAAAAGTTTACCAAGAGAAAATAAGTATAAAGGATAAAATAGAAAAAGTATTACAAATAGGATAAAACAAAGATATTACTAAGCCTTTACCATGAAAAAGTGGTGAAGGCTTTTTGTCTAAAAATTAGAAAAATTTATGAAAAAAGTAAAAAATAATACTATAATAATATTAATGTTATTTTAGGATAATATATTAACAATTTGATATAAGGAGTTTGGAATATGGAAAAAGTAGAAAGTTTTAAATTGGATCATAATAAAGTAAAAGCACCTTATGTAAGAAAATGTTGTGTGCTAGATGGAAAAATGGGGGATAAAGTTAGTAAATTTGACTTAAGATTTTTACAGCCGAATGTGGAAGCTTTTGGGACGGCAGCTATACATGGTTTAGAGCACTTATTAGCGACATACTTAAGAGAAGAAATGGATAACATAATAGATTTATCTCCAATGGGATGTAGAACAGGTTTCTATTTGATAATGTGGGGGGACGTAGAGCCTAGCTTAGTTAAATTAGGATTGGAAAGAGCTTTACAAAAGGTGATAGACTGTAAAGAGATGGTAGCAGCTTCTGCAGTAGAATGTGGAAACTACAGAGAT
>OKWN01000207.1_pt1 | contig 44093 bp, 46 predicted proteins | sample 1607151 | NCBI WGS metagenome assembly OKWN01 (sample SAMN07501046, study PRJEB24779) | human gut metagenome | isolation source: stool | host: human infant | place: USA: Pittsburgh, PA | reverse complement strand
AAATAAAGTACCAGATATCATAGGTCCAATTCCGATAAAAAAATTTCCGGCCTTTTCATATAAATTTCTATCATTATATCTATGAGATACATATCCAAGGGTTTCTTCGTATTTATATCCTTTAAAATTAAATAATTGAAAATCACTTACTTTATGATGAAATATTAAACACATAATTAAATGTCCGATCTCATGGACTGAAGTACCAATCATACCAGTAAATAAAATCCCTTTATTTCCAAAAGCTGAGTATATATATGAGCTATTTCTTTTCTCTATGAAACTATAAATATATCCAAAACAAAGAAAAACTCCAGCAATTAATAAAGTTATAAAAATACTATATTTTAATGCTAAATAAATCATTTTACCTCCTTAATTTCATTTATTATTATTAAATACTATCATAGCCTCTAAGAATGTCAACAGATTCAAGAGCATAAAAGTTGTTCTAAAAGTAATATTTAATACATTTAATAAATATAAATATTATAAACAAGAGAGGAGGACAAGGGATGAAAATATCTGATGAGATTATTAATTCATTATCTCTTAATTTAAGGGACAAGATTAAAACAATTCAGGGAGAGAATATTGAAGAGATAAGACTTAGAATCAACAAACCTTTGATAATTAACGGAAATCAGAAAGATTATTTTTACAATGAAAAAGCTAAAAAACTAGACAGAAATATGGACAAGGCTTATATAGTAACCAAAGAGGATTTAGACCAAACTTTTCAAATTATATGTAAATACTCTATTCACTCATTTATGGATGACATAAAAAAGGGATTTATAACTTTAAGAGGAGGACATAGAGTAGGGATAGTTGGAAAAACCATAGTGGAAAATGGAAATGTTGAAAATATAAAACATATATCTTCTTTAAATATAAGAATATCCAAGGAAGTTAAAAACTGTTCTGATAAAGTAATGGACCATATTATTAAGAGCTCTACAAAGATAAATAATACCATAATAATTTCTCCACCTCAGTGTGGTAAGACAACTCTTTTAAGAGACATAGTAAGGAATTTAAGTAATGGAACTGAGAAATATAATTTTAGGGGCGTAAATGTTGCGTTAATAGATGAAAGGAATGAAATAGCAGGTTCTTATTTGGGAATACCTCAAATGGATGTGGGAATTAGGACAGACATTATAGAAACGTGCCCAAAAGATGTAGGAATAATGATGGTTTTAAGATCCATGTCACCAAATGTAATAGTAACGGATGAAATAGGTACGGGAAAAGATATAAAAGCTTTATATACGGCTTTAAATGGAGGTGTGGGGCTTATAACAACAGTTCATGGTGATTCCATTGAAGATATAAGAAACAGAAAAGAGTTAAATAATCTATTAGATGAAGAATTGTTTAAAAAGGTTATTTTACTTTCTGCAAAAAGGGGACCAGGTACAGTAGAAAAAATATATGATTTACAAGAAAAGAGATGGTACTTTGCAAATTAAAATATTTTTCATAGGAATTTTAATTGGATCTAGTTATTTAATAGGCGATATTATACATAAATCATTTATTAAAAGACATAAGGAATTAAATGAAGTTATTAGGATATTGGAAATAATCAGAATGGATTTAGCTTTTGGATTATACACACTAGAAGAAATTTTTTATAGGGCTTCTTTAAAAAAAGATTATTGTCTTTGTAATTTTTGTAAGGATATGCAAGAGGATTTAAGCAAAGAAGATGGAAGAACTTTAGAAGAAATGTTAAATAAAAACATTATAAAACTAAAGAAGGAGACGAACTTACAAAACAAGGAAATTGAAGAGTTAAAAAAAATGTTTTTAACTTTGGGACAAAGTGATATAGAGTCACAGCAAAGATTAATAGATTTAACTTGCGAAAATCTAAAAAAACTTACAAGTGATAGTAAAGAAGAAATTTTTAAAAAGGGATCACTTTATAAAAAATTAATAACGTTTATAGGCATTTGTATAGGAATAATTTTAATTTAGGAGGTTAATATGGAAATAGCATTGATATTAAAAGTTGCAGGAATTGGTATCTTAATATCAGTCTTAAATATGATCTTAGAAAAGGTTGATAGAAAGGACTGGGCAACACTTACAACTCTTGTGGGAGTAGTAATTGTTTTAGGACTAGTAATAACAGAAATTAGTGATTTATTTAATACAGTTAGAACAATGTTTCAACTTTACTAAAGAGGAGGAGGTACTTTGGAAGTAATGCAGTTAGTTGGGATTGCAATGGTTTCCACCATACTTTGCTTAGTTATAAGAAAAGATAGACCAGAAATGGCAAATTTTGTAGCCATAACAGCTGGAATAATAATATTATTATCCGTTGTTATGAAGCTTAGTTTTATAGTAGAAGGAATACAGTCCTTAGCCGATAAGGTGAATATTCCAGCTATGTACATAAATTTGATAATTAAGTTGATTGGTATTTGTTATATTATAGAATTTGCTGTTTCTCTTTGTAACGATTGTGGTGAAAAAAACATTGCGACGAAGTTGGAGTTTGGGGGAAAAATAATCATTATGACAATGTCATTCCCTATACTTTTATCCATTGTAGATACCATAATAAATTTAATTTAAATTAGGAGAATGATTTATTATGAAAAACAAAGTTTTAGGTCTTGTTTTAATTATTTTATTCTCTTGTATATCGGTATCATTTGCTCAGGACAAGAACAATGATGAAGAATATGAGGATACTAAAAATAGCATAGATCTATATATAGATAATCAGTTAAGTAAAATAAACATAGATGAAATTGAAAAATACGTAAAAGATGACAATGTAGTAAAAGATACGAATTTAACAACATACATAAAAGATTTAATAAGTGGAAAAGCAAACATATTAGATTTATTTGATAAAGATAAAATAAAAGTAACGATTTTTTCAGAATTAAAAACTAGTATTAAAATTGCAGCCAGTATTTTAGTTTTAGCACTATTATCATCCATAATAAAAAGTTTAGAAAACTCTTTTTCATCATCAAGTATAAGTACAGTGACAAATTACATAGTTTTTATAACCGTAGTAACATTAACTCTTATTAGTTTTAAAGATATATTAGCCTTATGTTATGCAACTATAGAAAATGTTATAGGACTAGTTAATGTAATTATACCAATAATGATTTCACTTTTAGTTTTAGTAGGATTTCCAATCACATCTACAGCTCTAAATCCAATTTTTATTGGAGGTATTGCAGTTATAAATATTGTATTTAAAAAATTTGTATTTGTAGCCATATCTTTAGCATTTGCCATATTAGTAATAAACAACGTAACTAATAATATTAAATTAAATAGGTTGTCAGCTTTTATTAAACAGATAAACATAGTAACTTTAGGGGCTGTATTCACTTTGTACCTTGGGCTAGTATCCATACAAGGTTTATACGTTACATCATTTGATAAATTTACAGTAAAGACAGCAAAGTTTGCTGTTGGAAACTTTATTCCAGTAGTTGGAGGTTTTGTATCAGACTCTGTTGATATATTGCTCTCATCTTCTCAACTTATAAAAAATGTATTTGGTGGAGTAGGACTAGTGATTTTAGTAGGAATATGTTTAATACCAGTAATAAAAATACTGTCAGTGATACTTGTATATAAAGTATGTGCCATAGCTATAGAGCCTATTGGAGAAGATAATATCTCTTCTTTTTTAAATGACGTAGCAAATTTAATGATAATTATTTTAGCTACAATTATTGCCGTTACAATAATGTTTTTCGTAACTATAGCTATATTAACGTCTATAAGTGCAGTAGCGACTTAAGATAAAAGGGGGGGGATTTATTATAGCCGGTATAAAAGAATGGTTAATATCAATAATAGTAGGGGCATTTATTATAAATATGGTAGATATGATTTTGCCAAATACTAAAGTAAAGCCATATATTAACTTGGTCTGCAATTTTATCTTTGTATTTATGATAATAAGCCCTTTGGTAAGTTTTTTCTCAAATAATATGTCATTGGAAGATACCATCCTAAAAAAAATGAGCGATTACTCAATGATGTATGTAGATAGTTATAATGATTTAGCAGGAAAAACAAATAATGAAAATTTAAGCAAAGGATATGAAGATGGATTAAAAAGTGTATTACAGCTTAAACTTGATGAGTATGGATATGAATTAGAAGATTTAACAATAAACGGGTCAGAAATTGAAACTATAAAAATAAAAGAAAAAAACAGTAATAATGACAATAATGAGGACATACAATCTAATGACATGCAAGAAGAAGAAGTTTTTAGAAGTAAAAGTGAGCTGAACTTAAAAGAAAGCAAACTAAAAGAAGACTTGATAAAGGTACTAGATATATCCATAGAGGATATAGAAATTGATTAAGAGGAGTTGGAGTAGGTTGAAAAAAATTAACGAAATGTTCAATGATACGGAAAAGAAAAAATTGAAACCATTAATTTTTTTAGCGGTAATTTGTGTATTAGCTCTTATAGTCATATCAGTAATGCCAGATGGAAAAAAAGAGGAAGCAAATGTGAGTACAGACCCGGAAGTTAAAACATCTGCAAGTGAAAAAGAACAGAAAGACTTGGAAAGTAAATTGACACAAATACTAAGTAAAATTAATGGAGCTGGAGATGTAGATGTTATGATTACATTCCAGTCTAGTGAAGAAGTTGTTCCAGCATATAATTCTAATACAACAACAGAAACTACTAAAGAGCAAGATTCTTCTGGAGGGGAAAGAACAACTACAAGTTCAACAGAAAATAAAACAATGATTACATCAAATTCAAACGAACCGGTTATTTTGAAAACATCAGAAGCAGAAATTAAAGGTGTAATAGTAGTAGCAAGTGGAGCTAATGATCAAGCTGTGAAAGAGTTACTATATGATGCAGTTAAAACATCTCTACAAATATCAGGTCATCAAGTAGAGATATATGCCAAATAATAAGGGGTGGAGGATAAAAGATGAAATTTAATTTTAAAAGTAGGGGCTTTCTTGTAGGAGTATTATCAGCTATGTTAATAGCTGTTGGAGTAGTAAATTATCAGTTAAGTAAACAATCAGCGCTTACTGTATCTAAAGAATTTGAGGCTTATGAAGAGGCTCAACAAGATAAAAATACAGATAAATCAAAAACACAAAATAGTGATAAGGACGCAGAAGATAGTAAGGAAACAGCAGAAATAACTATTGTAGATAGTAAAGATAGTGAAAATGACGCTGTTAAAGAAAAGGCAGTAGAAACAAGTAAGGAAATTGAGGAGCAACTAACTTCAAAGGAAAACATGAGCAAGTCTACATATATTCTTGATATGAAAATGACAAGAGAGAAACAAAGAAATGATTTATCAGAAGAGTTAAATGAAATAATAAATAATCCTTCTACTACAGATAAATCAAGAGAAGAAGCATCTAATATGAAACTTAAACTTGTTAAGTATCAAGAAACTGAATTAAAAATAGAAAATTTATTGAGTGCTAAAGGGTTTGAAAATGCTTTAGTATACATAGGGGAAGATAATGTAAATGTTGTAGTTAACAAGCAAGATTTATCTAAGAGTGAAGCAGCAAGAATATTCGATTTAGTTGCAGAACAATCTGGAGTAGCTTACGATCAAATTAAATTAATGAATAGTTATAGTCAAAACTAATTATTTGATTTAAAATTAGTACTTTTAGGTTATAATAATAGATAATCATTAAAACCTCAGAAAATACTGAGGTATTTTCTTGCAAAACTTACTATAATTTGCTATGATAATATATAATTATAAAAACCTTAATACAGGGGGTAACAATCTCATGGAAAATAACAATAATTTAGGGCAAGTTAAAATTTCGAATGATGTTATAGTTACAATAGCTGGATTAGCTGCTTTAGAAGTAGAAGGTGTGGAGACAATAACTTCATTAACAGATAAATTACTTAAAAACAACGGTGTAAAAATCCAAATAGAAGACGGTAAAGTTACTTTAGATGTGGTTATAACAGTTGAATATGGTATGTCAATACCAGATGTATCATCTAAGGTACAAGAAAATGTTAAAAATACAGTTGAAACAATGACTGGTTTAGAAGTTTCTCAAGTAAATATACAAGTTCAAGAAATTAGCTTCAAAAAAGAAAGAGAAGAAAAAGAATTAGCAAAACAAGCTAAGAAAGAAGAAGCTAAATTAGCAAAACAAGCTAAGAAGGAAGAAGCTAGACAAACTACTAAATAAATTAAATAAAGCCCTCTGAAAATCAGAGGGTTTTTTATTGCTTAAGTGGTAAATAATAAGACTGAAGGAGGTTCATTAAGAATGAAAAACGACAATGCAAGCAAAATAAGTTATATTGAAAAAGCAAGAAAAATAACGAGTAGAGAATATTTAATGAAATTAATTTATCAAATAGATATATTAGAAGGTGATTTACAAGATATAAATAGTTATTTTGAAGAATTCTTAAAAAATCACGAAGAATACATAATAAATAGATACGAAGAGCTATTATTACAATATTCAAATGAAAGTTGTGTTGATTTAGAGAACGTAAATATAAACAATGCAATAGATATAGACTACATGAAAAGAGTTTGTAATGAACTAAGTGTACACAGCTATGATATAGAAGAGTTAATAACAAAACATGCCCTAAATTGGTCTCTAAGTAGAATAGCAAAAGTAGACTTAGCAATATTAAAACTTTCAATCTGTGAGATTGTATACATGAACAAAGAAGTACCTGTTAAGGTTTCAATAAACGAAGCTATCGATTTAGCAAAGTTATACTGTGACGATAAATCTCCTAAATTTATAAACGGAATATTAGGAAGTGTTGTTAATGACACAAGGGAACAATAATATCATATTAGGATTTGATACTAGCTGCTATACAACTTCTATAGCAGCTATAACTTTAAATAAAGAAATAATATTAAATGAAAAAATAATATTAAAAGTTAAAAAAGATAATAAAGGTCTAAGGCAAAGTGAAGCAGTTTTTCAACATGTAAATAATATGGGAGAAATGTCACAAGTAATAAATAATAAATTAAAAAATTATAACATTGTAGGTATATGTGCATCAACTAAGCCAAGACCAGTTGATAATTCTTATATGCCTGTTTTTTCTGTGGGTTATAATTTTGCAAAATTATTAAGTAGTGCTAATAGCTGTCCTTTTTATGAAACAACTCATCAAGAAAATCATATAGAATCAAGTCTGTTTAATAATGATTTAGAAAATAAAGAGAGGTTCTTAGCAGTTCATATGTCTGGTGGAACCACAGAAATACTTTTAGTAGAAAAGAAAAATGCTAGCTACAATATAGAAATTGTAGGTGGAAGTTTAGATGTTAGTTTTGGTCAGCTAGTAGATCGCTTAGGAGTAAAATTGAATTATAATTTTCCTTGTGGAAAATATATAGATGAGAATGCTTTAAGATGCAAAGAAAAAATCCAAAATGGTCTTAAGACAAGTGTAAGAGAAGGCTATATGAATTTATCAGGTATAGAAAATCAAATGAACAAAATAATTAATGATTATGATAAAGAGTATCTTAGCAAAATTCTTTTGGATACTTTGGTAAGAAGCATGTATAAATCCTTAACTTACATATGTGAGAAATATGATTTAAGAGAAGTACTTTTTGGAGGAGGAGTATCTGCTAGTAAATATATTAAAAAAGAACTAAGTGAAAAACTAAAAAGAGAAGGGATAAAAGCTTACTTTACAGATAGAGAATATGCAACGGATAATGGTGTAGGTTGTGCTATAATAGGATTAAATCAAATGAAGAATTATTAGGAGTGGATGTATGAAACTTAGAGCTTTAGATATAAGCGAAGCAAATTCATATATAAAAAGAATATTAACCAATGACCCTATTCTTTATAATCTTAGAGTAAAGGGAGAGGTTTCAAACTTTAAGGTTCATAGTAGTGGCAATGTTTATTTATCATTAAAAGATGAAAAGTCAAAATTAAATTGTATTATTTTTAGAAGTAACTATGACAAAAGTTTAAACTTGGATAATGGTGTTAAAATAATTGCCTCAGGATATATTTCTGTATATGAACGAGATGGAGCTTATCAACTTTACATAAATGAAGTGGAAATTGAAGGTATAGGTAATTTATATATTGAGTTTAATAAACTAAAGGAAAAACTAAAAAAAGAAGGATTATTTGATACAAAATATAAAAAGGAAATTCCTAAGATGCCAAAAGCTATAGGTATTGTAACATCACCTACGGGAGCTGTTATAAAAGATATTATAAATGTTACTAAAAGAAGGTTCCCTAAGGTAGATATAAAACTATATCCTGTAAATGTTCAAGGTGAAAGATCAGCTGTGGATATCTGCGAAGGAATTGAATTTTTTAATAAAATGGAGAATGTAGATACCATAATTGTAGGTAGAGGAGGCGGTTCCTTAGAAGAGCTATGGTCTTTTAATGAAGAAATAGTAGCTAGAGAAGTATTTAAATCTAAAATACCTATAATATCTGCAGTGGGTCATGAAACAGACTTTACAATTTGTGACTTTGTATCTGATATGAGAGCTCCGACTCCTTCTGCAGCGGCAGAAATAGCCACACCAGATTTGTCACAAATTTATTATAGACTTGATAATATAAGAAATAGAATGAACAGATCTTTAAACAATCAAGTAATATTAGATAATGAAAAATTGGTAAATACCTTTGATAAAATAAATAATTATATGAAAAACTATATAATAAGAGACAAAGTTATACAGATAGACCAAATTTATGATAAAATAAATTTTAGATTAGAACAAAATTTAGAAACTTCTAAAGAAAAGCTTTCAAAAAAAGCGGCTATACTACATAACCTAAGTCCTCTTGCTACAATAAGTAGAGGATATTCTATTGTTGAAAAGAATAATCAAGTTATTAATTCTATAGAAGAGGTAGATATAAATGAGGATATAAATATAACTTTAAAAGACGGTAGTTTAGAATGTAATATAAATAAAATTAATAGTAAAGAGGTATGATCATGGAACTTACTTATGAAGAAGCTTATGAGAAATTAGAAGATATTTTGATGAAGTTAGAATCAAAAAATACTAGTTTAGATGATTCATTAAGTTTATACGAAGAAGGAATAAAATTATTTAAACATTGCAATAAATTATTAGAAGATGCAGAACTTAAAATAAGTAAATTTAATAAAATGGGCGTTGAAGAAGATTTTAATGTGGGGGAAGAGTAGATGGAATTTAAAACTGTTTTAAAAGAAAAAATTGATTATATAGAAACACTTTTAAATGAGTATATGCCAAAAGAAGAAGGGTATCAACAAACTATTATGAAAGCTATGAACTACAGTTTAAAAGCTGGAGGTAAGAGGCTTAGACCTATATTAACTTTAGAAAGTTGTAAAATAGTTGGAGGCAAAGAAGAAGATGCAATTCCTTTTGCTATGGCTATAGAGATGATACATACTTATTCTTTAATTCATGATGATTTACCAGCACTAGATAATGATGACTTAAGAAGGGGTAAGCCTACAAATCATAAAGTATTTGGTGATGGTATGGCAACTTTAGCTGGAGATGCTCTATTAAACTATGCTTTTGAGGTAATGTTATCTTCATCCATAAATAAAAAAGACTCAAATAAATATTTGAAGGCTATAAATGAAATTGCAAAACATGCAGGTATTTATGGAATGATTGGTGGTCAAGTTGTAGATGTGGAAAGTGAAAACAAAATTATAGACAAAGATAAATTAGATTTTATTCACTTAAATAAAACTGCAGCTATGATTGTAGGGTGTATGAGAGCTGGTGCCATAATTGGCGGAGCAACAGAAGAAGAATTGGAAAAAGTAACTAAGTATGGGAAAAACATCGGATTATCTTTCCAAATAGTAGATGATATATTAGATATAACAGGAGATGAAGAAAAATTAGGCAAACCTATAGGAAGTGATATTGAAAATCACAAATCAACATATCCTTCATTACTAGGGCTTGAAAAATCAAGGGAGATAGCGAGACAGTTAATAGAAGAAGGAAAATCTAGCATAGATGGATTATCATCAGAAATAGATTTTTTAAATCAATTAGGAGACTATATAATTAGTAGGGATTGTTAAGGAGGCCGCATGGATTTTTTTACACAAGTATTTAACAACCAGATATTATGGACAAGTATATTTGCTTGTTTTTTAGCACAATTTATAAAAATATTTACAGGAAAAGAAAGAGCAGTGGATTTTTCAAGAATATTTATGTCGGGTGGAATGCCGAGTTCACATAGTTCATTTGTTACAAGTTTATCAACGCTAGTTGGTATACACATAGGATTAGACTCAGTTGAATTTGCAGTATGTGTAGTTTTTGCATTAATAGTAATGTATGATGCTTCCGGTGTAAGAAGAGCAGTAGGAAAGCAAGCCGCTATTTTAAATAAAATAGTTGAAGATTTACAAAATAAAAAACATATTGAACATGAAACTTTAAAAGAATTAGTAGGTCATACACCAAAAGAAGTTATATTTGGCGCAATCCTGGGTATAGTGGTTGGAGTACTTATGGCTTAAAATTGAAAAAAAATGTATTATATGATATAATTTTTTTGCTTTATAGGAAATTATAATAAATACATGGAAACTATAAAAATCAAAGTCTTCTATGGAAGGCTTTTTTAATATGAGTAATTTTTAAATATAAAATAAAACTAAATTAAACCATTATAAAGGTGAGGAAAATTATGTGTAATTATTTAAATGAAGTAAATTCTCCAGAAGATATAAAAAAATTAAATACTGCTGAAATGGAAGAATTGGCGGAAGAGATAAGACAGTTTTTAATAAATTCTATTTCAAGAACTGGAGGTCATTTAGCTTCAAATTTAGGAGTAGTTGAGTTGACTTTGGCATTGCACAAAGTTTTCGATAGTCCAAAAGATAAACTAATATGGGATGTGGGACATCAATCTTATGTACATAAAATTATTACAGGACGTAAAGATGAATTCGCAACACTTAGACAACTTAATGGATTAAGTGGATTTCCAAAAGAGAATGAAAGTGAACATGATATATTTGATACGGGACATAGTTCTACATCTATATCGGTAGGTCTTGGAATTGCTTGTGCAAGGGATATAAAACGAGAAGATTTTAATGTAGTATCTGTTATAGGAGATGGATCTATAACAGGAGGTATGGCTTTAGAAGCTATTAATCACCTAGGATATTTAAATAAAAAAATGATAATAATTTTAAATGACAATGAAATGTCTATAGATAAAAATGTGGGTGGAATGTCTAGGTATTTATCAAGTATTATTAGAAATGCTAAAGCAAATCAAGTTAAAGATCAAATAGAAAAAATATTATCTATGACAAAAGCAGGTAACTTTATTTATAAGACAGCAGATAAGGTGAAGGATGGAATTATAAGTAAATTTACTCCACAAGACTGTGACTTATTTGAATCTTTTGGGATTAAATATTATGGACCAATAGATGGTCACAATATTAAAGAACTAATAGATATTTTAAATAAGGCTAAAAATAAAAAAGGTCCTGTTTTATTACATGTTATAACTGAAAAAGGTAAAGGGTATGAGTTTGCAGAGAATGCACCAGATAAATACCATGGTGTATCTAAGTTTAATATAGAACAAGGAATTAAAGCATCTACAAAGGAAAGTATATCTTCTCATGTAGGTAAAAAATTAGTTGAGATGGCAGATAAAGACGATAAAATTGTGGCAATAACTGCGGCAATGCCATCGGGAACAGGTCTAAATACTTTTGGTATATCTTATCCATATAGATATTATGATGTGGGAATAGCAGAACAACATGCAACAACATTTGCGGCAGGTCTTGCTAAGGAAGGTATGAAGCCATATTTTGCAGTATACTCATCTTTCTTACAAAGAGGATATGATCAAGTTATACACGATGTATCTATAACTAAAAAGAATGTTACATTTCTAATTGATAGAGCAGGCCTTGTTGGAAATGACGGAGAAACACATCATGGTGTATTTGATTTAAGTTATTTAAATATTGTGCCAAACTTGACAGTAATGGCACCAAAAGACATAAAAGAATTAGATCTAATGATGGAATTATCTGCAGATATAGATGGTCCTGTGGCTATAAGATATCCTAGAGGTAATTCATATTATATAGATAAAGGCTCTTATGAAAAAATAAAAGTAGGAAGCTATGAAGTATTAGAGGAAGGAAATAATATTTTAGTATTAGCCATTGGTAATATGGTGAAAAAGGCATTAAATGCAAGAGAAATACTTCTTAAAGATGAGATCAATCCTACGATAGTAAATGCAAGATTTTTAAAACCAATGGATGAAGATTTACTACATGAATTATTGAAAAAACACTCTAAAGTTGTGACGATTGAAGATAATGTCATAAATGGCGGATTTGGAAGTAGAATAAATAAATTTGTAATAGATAATAATTATAATGTAAAAGTGGAAAATATAGGTATACCTGATAGATATGTTGAACATGGTAATGTGGATGAACTATTTGAGACAATAGGCCTATCAGATGAACAAATAGCAAATAGAATAAAAAATTTATAATTAAAAGGATAGTATAATGAAAAAAAGAATAGATATTTTACTTGTAGACAAAGGACATTTTGAAAGTAGAGAAAGAGCTAAAAAAGCCATAATGGCAGGCCTTGTATTTGTAGATAATCAAAGATGTGACAAACCAGGGACAGAAGTTAAAGAAGATGCTAATATTTTAGTAAAAGGTAATCCAATTCCTTATGTAAGTAGAGGTGGATTAAAGCTTGAAAAAGCAATGAAATACTTTGGAGTAACTCTTAAAGATAAAGTTTGTATGGATATAGGAGCATCAACAGGAGGATTTACTGATTGTATGCTTCAAAATGGTGCAATAAAAGTATTTTCAATTGATGTAGGTTATGGTCAATTAGCATGGAAATTAAGACAAGATGAGAGAGTTGTATGTATGGAAAGAACTAACATAAGACACGTAACAATTGAAGATACAAAAGAATTTGCAGATTTTGCATCTATAGATGTATCATTTATATCTCTGAAACTTGTTTTACCTAAAGCAAAAGAATTGCTAACTAGAGAAGGTGAAGTAGTAGCATTAATTAAGCCACAATTTGAAGCAGGAAAAGGAAAAGTTGGTAAAAAAGGTGTAGTAAGAGATAAAAACGTCCATATTGAAGTTATAGAAATGATATCAACATTTGCAGTAGATAATGGATTTGCAATTTTAAATATTGATTATTCGCCAATAAAAGGGCCAGAAGGTAATATAGAATACTTAATTCATTTAAGAAATAATAATGATGACTTTACTTTTGATAAAGAATCTTTTGATAAAAAAATAGTTGAAGTTGTAGAAGAATCTCATAACTTAAATAAATAAAAAGTAATGATAAAGGGGGCATAAAATGATCCTTGAATTATATATGAAAAATTGTGCTTTAGTTGAAGAAAGTAGAATTAACTTAGGCGAAAATCTAAATATACTAACGGGGGAAACTGGTTCTGGAAAATCTATTATAATAGAGGCTCTTGGTCTATGTTTAGGAAATAAATATGATAAGTCTTTTTTAAGAAAAGGTACTGAAAAAGGTATTGCAGAAATTATAGTATCATCTCCAAGTAGTAATTTACAAAATATATTGAATGAATATGACATAGATTTAGAAGACGACGAATTAATTATAACTAGGATTATTTATGCAGATGGAAAAAGTGTAGCCCGAATAAATGGAAGAACTGTTAAAATGTCCATATTAAAAGAAATAGCATTAACATTTATTGATTTACATGGACAGCATCAAAATCAAGCCCTGTTTAATAAAGATACTCATTTAAAATTTTTAGATTTATTTGGAGGAAAAATAATAGAATCACCAAGGGATGAATATAAAAATATTTATGCAGAGTATAACAAAGTAAAAAAGGCACTAAATACATTAAATGAAAATAAAGATGAAAAAGAAATTCAAAGAGAAATAGATTTACTAAAATTTCAGATTAATGAGATTGAGGCGGCTGCATTAAGCAAAGAAGAGTATGAAGATTTATTAAAGCAACGAGAAATCTATAGAAATAGTGAAAAAATATATAATAATCTTAACTTAAGTTATGAAAAGCTTCATGATGGAAGTATTAATGCTGTAGATTTAATAGGTATGGCATCCAATGAATTAAGTGAAATAAGTAAATACGATGAGACACTAAGTGAGTATAGTGGAACTATAGAAAGAATAATGTATGAGCTTCAAGATACTTGCAGAGATCTTAGAAATTATAAAGAAAATATTGACTTTGAGCCTTATGAACTTGAACAAATTGAAGTAAGAGTAGATGAAATAAATAATTTAAGAAGAAAATATGGTGAGACTATAGAAGATATTTTAAATTATAAGGATAAAATTTCATTTAGATTAGAAGAAATAATAAATAGAGATGAAATGGCAGAAAGTCTAAAAAGTAAGTTAGTAGAACTAGAAGAAGAGTTAAGTAAAAAGGCTTTATCTCTTACAAAAGTAAGACAAGAAGCTGCCATAAATTTACAAAAAGCCATATTGAGTGAATTGAAATCCCTAGATATGAAGGGAGTTAGTTTTAAAGTCAATTTCACTGAAGCTAATTATTCACAAAATGGAAATAGCGAAGTAGAATTTATGATATCATTTAACTTAGGTGAAGACTTAAAGCCAATTTATAAAGTTGCATCAGGAGGAGAAATGTCTAGATTCATGCTGGCATTTAAAACAATACTTGCAGATATAGATGAAATAGATACTATAGTATTTGACGAAATAGATGCAGGTATAAGTGGTATTGCAGCTCAAGTTGTAGGAGATAAATTACATAATATTGCAAAGAAAAAACAAATACTATGTATAACACATTTACCTCAAATAGCAGCCAATGCAGATACACATTTCTGCATATCAAAAAATAGTGATGGAAATAGAACTTATACTACTATTAAAAAGTTAAAAGACGAAGAAAGTATAAATGAAATAGCTAGACTTATTGCTGGTAGCAATATAACTGATACAACTATTGAACATGCTAGAGAAATTGTTAATTTAACAAAAGAGAATCATTAAACTAATAATAAAATAATTAAATATTGTTAATAAAAAGAATAGAATCATTTTCTATTCTTTTTTGTATATTTTAACTATTTAATGGAATTATAATATAGAAATTATTATTAGAAGGATATGGGATTAAGTATGAAAAAAAATAATAGATTTATCATAAGTATTTTTTTTGCTTTTGCTTTGCTGATTTTTTGTAATATACTAATAAAACAAAAAGATAAAGATATTTTGGAAACCTTTCAAGGTGAAAATATATCAAGTAAGAAATATGTGTATCCCCTTGGAAATATTGTGGGAATTAAGGCTGATACAGACGGAGCCTTGGTTATAGGATTTGAAGAAGATGATATAGAGTATATTGGAGGTCTAAAAATAGGAGATAATATCATATCTATAGAAGGAGAAAAAATTAATAATAGTAAAGATATTACAAATATTTTAAATAAACTTTGTTCAGATGAGGTAGAAATTGTATTTGAAAGAAAGGATGAAGTTAAAAAATGCAAAATTAAAACTAAAGAGGAAGATGATAGATATAAGCTAGGTCTTTGGGTAAGAGACAAAATATCTGGTATAGGTACATTAACATGTTATAATCCTATTACAAATGAATTTTATGCCATAGGTCATGGTATTTGTGATATGGATACAGATAAATTACTAAGTATTAAAGAGGGAAATATTTACAATGCTTCAAATATAGACATTTATAAAAATAATGAAAAAAATGTTGGACAAATTAAGGCTATAATAGACTATAATAATTCTGTTGGAAAGTTTTCTATTAATTCGAATAATGGTATAAAGGGCAATTTTTATAATTATAATTACAATTTTAACCTTCCACTTATAGAAATTGGGAAAAAGAATGATGTAAAAACTGGAAGTGCATATATACTTTTTCAATCAAAAGAAGGAAATGTTGAATCATATGAAATAAAAATAGAAAAAATACTAAAAGAAGAAAATAATATGTTAATAAAAGTAGTTGATAATAAATTAATTGACTATACAGGTGGAATTGTAAAAGGTATGAGTGGTGCGCCTATTATACAAAATAACAAACTTATTGGCAGTTTAACTTATGTATTTAAACATAATCCTAAAAAAGGATATGGTATTTTCATTGATGAAATGTTAAAATTGTAAAATGATAATAAAATAATTTAACTTGTTAGAAGGAATATAATTTTACAGTGTCGAATAAACCTAAAAGAGTAAGCATATTAAAAAAATTAAAATAAGATAAACTTATATTGGGGGGAATTTTAGTGAACGAAAAGATTAAGATAGTATTAGCTGATGATAATAAAGATTTTTGCCAGCTATTAAAAGAATATTTATCTAATGAAGAAGATATAGAAATATTAGGAATAGCTAAAGATGGTATTGAGGCTCTTGAGTTAGTACAAAAAACTCAACCAGATTTATTAGTACTAGATGTAATAATGCCACACTTAGATGGCTTAGGAGTAATAGAAAAATTAAATTCTATGAATCTTCCAAAACAACCAAAAATAATAGTTTTATCTGCAGTTGGGCAAGATAAAATAACTCAAACAGCTATAAATTTGGGAGCAGATTATTATATTGTTAAACCTTTTGATTTTGTAATATTCATCAATAGAATTAGAGAATTGGTAACTAATAAAGTAGTTGGTGGAGAGCCAAAAATAAGACAAAATCAAGAAGTACAAATGACAAGAAGTGATTATGTTAAAAATACAGGAAATATAGAAACTGAAATAACAAATATAATCCATGAAATAGGTGTTCCAGCTCACATAAAAGGATATTTATATTTAAGAGAAGCTATTAAGATGGTTATTGATAATGTAGAACTTTTAGGAGCAGTTACTAAAGAGTTATATCCAAGCATTGCAAAAAAATATAACACTACTCCAAGTAGGGTTGAAAGAGCAATAAGACATGCAATAGAAGTTGCATGGAGTAGGGGAAAGGTTGATACAATAAATCAATTATTTGGTTATACAGTACACAATACTAAAGGAAAACCAACAAACTCTGAATTTATAGCAATGATTGCAGATAAATTAAGATTAGAACACAGCATGGTTAAATAATTTTAAATTGATTACAGTAAGCCTTCTAATTATTTAGGGGGCTTAATTTTTTGACTATCAACATATGAAGGAGATGCAAATATGAAAATGGATTTACCTCCAAAAGTAAAATATATAATAGATAAAATATATGAAAATAATTATGAAGCATATATAGTAGGAGGATGTGTTAGAGACGCCATATTAGGTTTTGAGCCTAATGACTATGACATAACAACAAGTGCTACTCCAAAGGTCATTAAAGACATATTTAGAGACTTTAAATGTATAGACATAGGAATAGAGCATGGAACGGTAAGTGTAGTGATAGATGATGATATTTATGAAATAACTACATATAGAATTGAAGGTGAATATAAAGATCATAGAAGACCAGAAAATGTTGATTTTACGAGTAAATTAGAGGAAGATTTAAAAAGACGCGATTTTACTATAAATGCTATGGCTTATAATGAAAAAGAAGGATTAATAGATTTATTTGGAGGTAATATTGACATTGAAAATAAAATTATTAAAACAGTGGGGAATCCTTATAATAGATTTAATGAAGATGGACTTAGAATGATTAGAGCTATTAGGTTTTCTAGTAAATTAAATTTTAAAATAGAGGATAATACTCTTTTAGCTATTTACGATAATGCACAAATAATAAAAAATATTAGCTTAGAGAGAATAACTGATGAATTTAATAAAATCATACTTAGTAATAAACCAGAAAATGTTATTTATCTTTTTAAAACAAAATTATTAAATTATTTGAATATAAGTAGTGAAGAAGATGAAAACAAAATTGCAGAGTTATATAAAAAAATTAGTATATTAAATAAATTTGATAAAGTATTAGTGAAAAGGTTGGTAGCATTAGATTATTTAATTAAAGAGTTAAATATAAATTGTAATAGCTTTTGTAAAGAATTAGTATACTCAAAGAAAATAATTAAGAATCATAACATTATTTTAATTTTAATGAAAGAGATAAATATCAAAGAATTAAATAAGGTTAAAGTAAAAAAAATATTAAATAGAATAGACAAGAGTTTATTTGAAGAATACTTGGATATAAGTAGAGTTATTTATGAAGATGAAAAAAATTTTGCTAAAATTATATATATATTAAAAGAAATTGAAGAAAATAATGAATGTTATACAGTAAAAAATTTAAAAGTAAATGGAAAAGATATTATGGCATTAGGTTATGAAAATAAAGCGGTAGGAGAAATTCTTAATTATCTTTTAAAAGAAGTGATAATCAAACCAGGTTTAAATGAAAAAAGTTTGCTTATTGAAAAAATACAAGAAATATAACTAATCGTTTTTTAAAAATAAAAAAACATATAATAATTTATAAAACTATAAAATATTTCCTTTGTTCTTAAATAATGTTATAATGTTATATGATTTTAATAAAATATCGGAGGTTTTAATTATGAGAGTGGAAGCCCCTATTAAAGTAGATAGAAAAACAAAAAGGCTTGCGAAGAGACTTACAGGGGGAGAAATTGCAGTTATCAATCATATGGATATAGATGAAGTAGCTGCCAATTCCCTTGTAGAAGGTAAAGTAAAATTAGTAATTAACGCAGCCCAGTCTATAAGTGGGAAATATCCAAATAAAGGGCCAGGAATATTAACAGATAAAAATATTTTAATTATAGATAATGTTGGACAAGAATTATTTGATGAATTAAAAGAAGGGCAAATAATAGAAGTAAACAATGGGCAAATCTATAGAGATGGACAACTTTTGGGAGAAGGTAGTGTACTAGACAAAGAAAAAGTATCTATAAAAATAAAAGAAGCTTATGATAATATGTCTGTAGAATTAGATAGATTCATAGATAATACTATAGAATATGCAAAAAAAGAAAAAGGCTTCATCTTAGGAGAAGTTGAAATCCCTAAAGTAAAAACAAAATACAAGGATAGACACGTATTAGTTGTAGTTAGAGGGCAAGATTACAAAGAAGACTTAAGTACAATAATTTCTTACATAGAAGAAGTAAAACCAGTGCTTGTAGGAGTAGATGGTGGTGCAGATGCTTTAGTAGAATTTGGATATGTTCCAGATGTTATAGTTGGAGATATGGACAGTGTTAGTGATGAAACACTAAAAAAAGCAGGTGAAATAGTTGTACATGCTTATGTGGATGGAAGGGCACCAGGACTAAAAAGAATACAAGATTTAGGACTTGATGCAATAGTGTTTCCAGCACCTGGAACAAGTGAAGATATTGCTATGCTTACAGCTTATGAATATGGAGCAGAGCTAATTGTTGCAGTTGGGACACATTCTAACATGATAGACTTCTTGGAAAAAGGAAGAAAAGGTATGGCTAGTACATTCCTTGTAAGATTAAAAATAGGGTCTAAATTAATAGATGCTAAAGGTGTTAACCTACTATATAAAAGCAAATTGAAAATCAAATATATTTGGGCTATGATAATAGCAGCATTATTCCCAGTACTAATACTTGCTTATTTATCACCAACAACACAGCAATTTATCAGAATAATACAGTTAAAATTAAAATTACTATTAAATATGTAATATATAAATTAGGAGGATTAATATGAATATAAATATGAAGTACTATATAGTCACAATTGGTGCTATATTTATAGCTTTAGGTGTAGGAATACTAGTTGGATTTAACTTAAACTATGATCAAGCTTTAAGTAAGCAACAAAGTGAAGTACTTGAAAGCTTTAATACAGAATTTGAAGATCTAAAGGATAAGAATAAAAATTTACAAGCGGAAATTGAATCGTTAAATGGAGATATAGAAGCAACAAGAGAATATATTGATAAAAATGTTGATGTATTAACAGCAGATGTATTAACAGATAAAAATACTGGAATAATACTAACAAGCGAAAACCATGACTACAGCGAAGAAATAGAAAAATTAATAACAAATGCTAATGGTAAAGTATCTTTCAATATAGTAATAAAAGATAATATAAGTGATGAGGAAAAGTTAGCTAATTTATCTAAAGATTTAAATAAAACATTTAAATCATCACAAGATGTAATAAACTACATAATAAGCTCTTTAGGTAGTACAAAAGGATATGACCAATTATACGCTTTAGAAGATTTAGGTGTAATAAAAATAAATAATATAGACGAAAAGAAATACCAAGATTATGATTCAGTAGTTTTACTTGGAGAATTAACTGGAAAAGATGCGAAAGTAAAGTTTGATGCAAAAGAAAAATTAGTTTTAGATGGATTAAAAGAAGAAAACAAATACTTAGTGGCTGTTACTCAAAGTGATAGCAATAATGAAATTTTAAAATTATATTCAGAAAATAATATATCAACAATAGATAATATAAATGAAGGTATGGGTAAAATTTCTCTAACTACATTATTAAAAAATCAAAACATAGTTGGTAATTATGGAAATTCTGATTTAGCAAAAGAACTAATTGCTTATGAAAATAACTAATAATTAAAGGAGAATAAGAAAATGAATCCTTATTTAAGTATAATAATACCAGCATATAACGAAGAAAATAAAATTAAGGATACACTAGAAAATATAAAAAATATTGAAGAAATAAGTGAAATAATAGTAGTCGATGATGGTTCTAGTGATAATACTTCAAAGGTAGCTAAAGAAGTAAAAAGTGATAAAATAACTGTTATAACTCAAGACAAAAATAGAGGTAAGGGTTATGCTTTAAATAATGGTTTAAAAGTTGCCATGACAAAAGCCGATATCATAGGTTTTTTAGATGCAGATCTTGGTAGTTCATCAAATGAAATCTCAAAATTAATAACACCAATATTAAATGATGAAGCAGATGTTATAATAGCAAAGTTCCCTCCTGCAAAGAAAAAGGGAGGACTTGGATTTGTTAAAGGCCTTGCAAAAGAATCTGTACTTGAAATGACGGGAGTAGAATTAGACGCTACTTTATCAGGTCAAAGATTGTTTAAAAAAGAAGTATTAGAAAAATTTGATGAAATTCCATTTGGATATGGCGTGGAAGTCGGTATGACCATAGACATATTAAAATATGGATATAGAATAAAAGAAGTACTAGTTAATATGACTCATAGTGAAACGGGAAGAGATTTAAAAGGCTTTATTCATAGAGGAAAACAATATTATCACATTAAGAAAGTACTAAAACAAAAGAAAAAAGAATGGAGGTAATATATTGTATTCATATGTATTTAGAGGAATAATATTTTTGTTAGGTTTAATAGGAACATACCTAATGATACCTTTATTCAAAAACTTACTAGTTGATAGCAATTGTATAAGACCTAATTACAAAGGAGAAATGATACCTGTTAGTATGGGGATAGTCTTTCTTCCAATGATAATTATAAACGGAATTATTGTGGCATTTTTTACAGTAGATTTTGTAAGCATGACATGTTTATTTTTATTTATATTTGGAATGATGGCTATGTTTTTTGCAGGTATAATAGATGATACCATAGGAAATAGAGATGTAAGTGGACTAAAGGGTCACTTTAAAAGTCTTTTTAAAGGAAAACTTACAACAGGAGGATTTAAGGCCTTATTTGGAGGTTTTGTAGGACTTATAATATCAGTGTGTATATCTAAAAATATTATTGATATTATAGTAAATACTTTGATTATAGCATTGTCCACTAACTTTATGAATTTATTTGACTTAAGACCTGGTAGAGCAATAAAGGTATATTTAGTTATAATAATTATAATCTTATTTACATTAACTGGTTATATACAAATGTTACCTTTATTAATACTTCCAAATGTAATTGCTTATTTTAATTATGATTTAAAAGCAAAAGCTATGATGGGGGATACTGGTTCAAATGTACTTGGAATATCTATAGGTATCTTAATGGCGCTTGGTTACACGCTTAATGTAAGAATAGCATGGTTAATATTTTTAATATTAATACACATATTAACTGAAAAATTTTCTTTAACAAAAATTATAGAAAAAAACAAAGTATTAAATTTTATTGATAGATTGGGAAGGTAATCTTATGATTAGTAAAAAAGTAGGAATAGTAGAGGAAATAGCTGATAGTAGTGAAGTATTAGATGATATAAGAGTTAATATTAATGGACAAATACAAAGAGCTTATAACTATCCTAAAATAACTGGAGAAGTAAATATAGGCGATGAAGTAATATTAAATACTACTGCAGTTGAACTAAGTCTTGGTACTGGTGGATATCACTTTGTTATAGCAAATTTAAATAACAAAGAATCTGATTTATCACCAGGTGGTCATATAATGAAGCTTAGATACACTCCTTATCAAATAAAAGTAAATGCTGTAGAAGATCATGAAAGTGAATATCATGATATAATAAATAACTTTGAAACTTTAGATGATATGCCAGTTGTTGTAGGGACGCTTCATAGTATGTTAACTCCTTTTGTAGCATCATACAAAAGACATAATCCAAATAAAAAGCTAGTATATATAATGACTGACGGAGCAGCGCTTCCGATTTATTTAAGTAAAAATGTACAAAACCTAAAAGAAAAAAACTTAATTGATAGTACTATTACTATTGGAAATGCTTTTGGCGGTGATTATGAATGTATTAATATATATACAGCTTTAATTACAGCAAAAGAAATAATTAAGGCTGATGCAGTGTTTGTATCTATGGGACCTGGTATAGCAGGAACTGGTACTAAATATGGATTTACAGGTATGGAGCAAGGACCTATATTAGATGCTGTTAGAAAACTAGGAGGAAATCCTATAGCTATTCCTAGGATAAGTTTTGCTGATTTAAGAGAAAGACATAGGGGAATATCACATCATGCAATTACCATATTTAAAGAAATTGTAAATGTGAATGTAAATATTCCTGTAACTATTTATGATAAAGAAAAATTTGATTACATAAAAAAACAAGTAAAAGATAATAAATTATTTGATAAACATAATATAATTTATCTGGAAAATAATAAATGTAAAGAAGATTTGGATTATTTTAACCTTAAAGCAAGAAGTATGGGCAGAAATTACGAACAAGATAAGGAATTTTTCGATGCGGCAAGTACGGCTGCATATTACTTAATGGAGGTTTGTGATGATAACGAAGGAGACTACTGTAAGTAGTGATTTAATTTACACTGGTAAAACTATTCAGCTTAGAGTAGACACAGTGGAGGTGCCTAATAAAGGATATCAAAAAAGGGAAATAATTGAACATAAAGGCGCAGTGGCTATAGTTGCCATAACAGATGATAATAAAATTGTATTAGTTAAGCAATACAGAAAAGCAATAGAAAGAGAATTATATGAACTACCTGCTGGTAAAATTGAAATTGGTGAGACACCCCTTGATTGTGCTATAAGAGAATTAAAAGAAGAAACGGGTTATAGTGTAGACAGTTTAAAATTAATTCATAAGTACTATACTACACCAGGATTTTCTAATCAGATGGTATTTATTTATCTAGCTAAAAATTTAATTCCAGGGGAGAGTCACTTGGAAGAAGATGAATTTTTAGAGGTTTACGAGATTGATAGAGAAGAAGCTTACAATATGGTTATTAGCAACGAGATTTGTGATTCAAAAACTGTTATTGGATTATTATTAACTAAAGAATTAATATAAAGCATAACCTCCTCTTTGATAACATAAATATATGTTAGGATAAGAGGAGGTTATAAATTTGAGAAAAACAATAAGAAAAAAAGATAATTTAAGAGTAAGTAAAGAAATAATTTATTTAAGCGTTATTTTTATTGTATTTGTGGCTATAGGAACTTATTTAAATAAGATTTTTTCAAATGGACAAGATATAGTACTAGATAGTATAAATAATTTGTATGACTACTATAGCCAGGGAAGTGATATAAACATAAGTGCTGTAATTTTTTCTAATTTGAGAGAAAATATTATTTTCTTAGGGAGTATAGTATTATTTTCATTGTTTGTACTTACTTTTCCATTAGCTATAATAAGTTTTTTATTAAAAGGAATATCAATAGGCTATACTATTAATAGCTTAATTTTATTAATTAAGCTTAAAAGTATAAAAATGATATTGATTATGGTAATAAAAAATTTTATTATAATACCAGGGGCAATATTAATTATTGCATTTAGTTTTTACTACATTAGAAATATTTACGAAGAATATAAACGAGGAAGAAAAGAAGGGATCTTATTTTTAGGTAGAAGATACTTGTTAAATGGTATTATTATAATAATAGTTTGTACATCAGCACAATTATTATTAAATGCAATTAGCATTGGCATTTTGCAATTCCTAGTAAGATAAAAGGAGTTATTTATGGAAGTTTTACAACAATATATTGATTATATTAAATGCAAAAAAAAATTATCAGAAAATACCATATGTTCATATTATACGGATATTAAAAAGTATATAGATTATTTGCAGTCTGAGCATATTGAAATTAAAGATGTAGCAGAGTATGATATTATTAATTTTCTGGTGAATTTAGAAAAACAAAATATTTCTGTTGCTACAGTATCAAGAGTAACTTCTTCTGTTAAGTCTTTTCATGAATATTTATTTTTAAATCGTATTAGCGAAACCAATCCAGCTAATAATATAAAAAAACCAAAAATAAAAAGAGAAAATGTTGAAATTTTAACTGAAGAAGAAGTTGAAGCTCTTTTGAAGTTTCCTGATTTAGATAGCCCTAAAAAGATAAGGGATAAGGCTATTTTTGAAACATTATATGGTACAGGAATAAGAGTTTCAGAACTTGTTGAACTAAATCTACAAGATGTAGACTTGCAAATTGATTATCTATATTGTAATACAGGAAAGAATCAAAGAGTAATACCTCTTTGTGAAATAACTAAATTATATCTGGAAAAATATATAAAAGAAGGAAGAGTCAATTTAGCTAAAACAGATGAAGAAGCATTATTTGTTAATGCCCAAGGACAAAGGTTCACAAGACAGGGTCTTTGGAAAGTTATCAAAAAATATGCTAATATGGCTAATATAAGTAAAAATATTAATCCTAGTATACTTAGACATTCATTTGCCATACATTTACTAAAAGGAGGTGCAAATGTGGCTGTTGTAAGTAGAATTTTAGGAAACTCTAATTTGTCTAGTTTACAGCTATATTTAAACCAAATGGACAATAATGTTAGGAAAGAAATTAAGGACAAGCATCCAAGGAAAAAAGAAGACATATAAGGAGGAAATTTGTATGAATAGAGTAATATGGATGGTTATAGATAGCGTTGGTGTAGGAGCGCTTAAGGATTCACAAGAATTTGGAGATGTGGGAGTAAATACTTTAGGTAATATAGTTAAAAATCATAAAGATATTAAAATACCTAATATGATTAAATTAGGTCTTGGAAATATAGATGGAATAGATTATTTACCAAAGACAGAAAATCCAATAGGTTCATTTGGTAAATGTGATGAATTATCATGTGGAAAAGATACAACAACAGGACACTGGGAAATGACTGGTGTAGTGGTGGAAAAGCCTTTTAAAACATTCCCAGATGGATTTACAAAAGAAATAATAGATGAGTTTGAAAAAAGAACTGGAAGAAAAGTAGTTGGAAATAAGCCAGCTTCTGGAACAGCTATACTTGATGAGTATGGTGAACATCAAATGAAAACAGGAGATGTAATAGTATATACTTCAGCAGATAGTGTATTCCAAATTGCAGCTCATGAAGAAGTAATACCTCTTGAAGAGCTATATAAAATGTGTGAAATTGCAAGAGAAATAATGATGGGTGATAATGCTGTAGCTAGAATAATAGCAAGACCTTATATAGGGGAAAAGGCAGGTAAGTTTGAAAGAACTTCTAACAGAAGAGACTACTCATTAAATCCATTTGAATCTACAGTATTAGACACAATAAAAGAATCTAATTTAGATGTTATAGGTGTGGGAAAAATAGAAGATATATTTAATGGACAAGGTATAACTGAAGCTATACACACTAAAGATAATATGGATGGTGTAGATCAAACTATAAATTATATTAAAAAAGAAAATAATGGAGTAATCTTCACAAATCTAGTTGATTTTGATTCAAAATATGGACACAGAAGAAACTCTTTAGGATATAAAGAAGCTTTAGAAGAATTTGATGCTAGAATACCTGAAATAATATCATCAATGAAAGAAGATGATATATTAATAATAAATGCAGACCATGGAAATGATCCTACTTACAAAGGTACTGATCACACTAGAGAATATATACCAGTACTTGTGTATGGTAAAAATATTAAAAATGGAATAAACTTAGGAATAAGAAAAAGCTTTGCAGATATAGGAGCTACTGTAGCAGATATATTAAATGTTAAGTTACCTAATAATGGTGAAAGTTTTAAAAATGAAATAATGTAGCAAAGTGAATCTTTAGGAGGCAGCAATGAGAATATACGATATAATAAGAAAAAAAAGAGATAAAGAAGTTTTAACAAAAGAAGAAATAGATTTTTTTGTAGATAGATATTCAAAGGGGCAAATTCCAGATTATCAAGCATCAGCTCTTTTAATGGCTATATATTTAAATAAAATGAATAAGCAAGAGACTGCTTATTTAACAGAAGCAATGATGAATTCAGGAGAAGTAATGGATTTATCTGCAATAAATGGTGTTAAAGTTGATAAACACTCAACAGGAGGAGTGGGAGATAAGACTACAATTGCCCTAGCACCTTTAATGGCAGCTTGTGGTGTTCCTGTGGCTAAAATGTCAGGGAGAGGTCTTGGACATACAGGAGGAACTTTAGATAAGCTAGAAGCTATACCGGGATTTTCAATAGAAATGAGCTCTAAGAAATTTATAGATTCAGTAAATGATATAAAAATAGCTGTTTGTGGTCAAACGGCATCAATAGCAGTTGCTGATAAAAAAATGTATGCTCTTAGAGATGTTACAGCAACAGTTGATAATATATCGTTAATAGCTGCATCTATTATGTGTAAAAAATTAGCCTCTGGAGCTGATGCAATAGTTTTAGATGTTAAAACTGGAGACGGAGCATTTATGAAAACTTTAGATGACTCTTTCGCATTAGCTAAGGAAATGGTGGAAATTGGAACAGCTATGAATAGAGAAACCATAGCTATAATAAGTGATATGGACGAACCTTTAGGAAGTGCTGTTGGTAACTCATTAGAAGTTATAGAAGCCATAGAAGCCTTAAAAGGAAGAGGTCCAAAAGATTTTATGACACTTTGTGAGACATTAGGTGCTTATATGTTAGTATCATCTAAAATAGCTTCAGATTATGAAGATGGAGTAAGAAGAATTAAAGAAGCACTAGAATCTGGTGCTGCTTTAAAAAAATTCAAAGAGTTTGTTTCAAATCAAGGAGGGAATCCTGAAGTAGCAGATGATTATTCTTTATTGCCTGAGGCAAACCATATAGTTGAAATAAAATCTGACAAAACAGGTTTCATAGATAAAATAGAAGCTGAAGCTGTTGGAGTTAGTGCAATGGTACTTGGTGCAGGAAGAGAAACTAAAGAAGATAAACTAGATTTAAGTGCAGGTATAATACTAAAGAAAAAAGTAGGAGACTTTGTAAACGAAGGAGATACTTTAGCAGTTATGCACTTTAATAGAGAAAATAAATTTGAAGATGCAAAGAGAAGATTTAAAAATGCTTATATAATAAGCGAAGAAAAAGCTGAACCTAAAAAATTAATATATGGTGTCGTGACAAAAGATGGAATAAGTAAATTCTAGTTAAATGTTTAAAAAAGCTTAACTTGTAAAAAATAAAGTTAAGCTTTTTTTTATTTTTAAATTGAATCAGAGAAGAGATTTGAATTTTATTTATAGAATATACTAGTTTGAGTAAAGCGAATTTTTTTAATTCTGACATTTTTATTGAAATATTTTAACCTTAGATTTATAATAAAAAGGATATAAAAGAGATAAGGAGTTAGCAACTTATGAATTTGAACAATTATAAAAGTAAAAAAATTATGGTGGCTATAGTAATTTCAATTCTTATTTTGATTCTTGTAGCAATTTTTGTAGTTACTCAAATAGGTCCATACAATAAAAATAATAAAGAGGATATTGTAGTTGATATACCAACAGGATCTACGTTAAGCCAAGTTACAAATATATTGAAAGAAAATAAGTTAATTAAAAATAAAATTTTATTTAAATTATATGTAAGAGTAAGTAATAATACTTCAAAACTTAAATCTGGAAAATACTTATTTAACCAAGCTTATTCAAATAAGGATATAGTTCAAGATTTATCTGAAGGTAAAGTTTACAATGATGGTATAAAAATAACAGTTCCAGAAGGTTCTACTTCTTTTGAAATTATTGACATTCTTGTTAAAAATAAATTAGGAGATAAAAAAATTTATGAAGAATTAATAAATAATCCTAAAGAATTTAAAGATAACTTTAAATTTTTAGCTGACGAAAAAATTGTATCATTAGAAGGTTTTTTATATCCAAGTACTTATTATTTTAATGAGAGTAAAACTGAAAAAGAAATTTTAAATCATATGTTGGAGACTTTTGAGTCAAAATATACTGAAAAATTACAAAAAAGACAAAAAGAACTTAAAAAATCTTTATATGAGGTGATTAACTTAGCTTCTATAGTAGAAAAGGAAGCTGTACTTGATGAAGATAGACCAATAATATCAAGTGTATTTTACAATAGGATAAAGATAGGCATGCCATTACAATCTGATGCAACAATTCAATATATTTTTAAGGAAAGAAAGAAAAGTATAACTTATAATGATTTAAAAATTGATTCTCCATATAATACCTATAAGGTTCAAGGATTACCGCCTACACCTATTGCTAATCCAGGTATAAAATCAATAGAAGCTGTTTTATACCCATCAAATACAGAATATTTATACTTCGTGGCAACCATAGAAGGTGGAAATACTTATAGTAAAACTTATGAAGAGCATGTAAAAAATGTGGAGCAATATAGAAAAGATAGAGAAGAGAGAAATAATAGTTACTCTACGGATAAATAGGGTAAGTATATTATTGATAGTTTTTTAATTGTAAAGATTTTATGTTTTTATGGATTATGTCTTAAAAATTTAAGATATAATCCTATTAATTTGAAAAGAGTAAATTAAGTGAGAAATTAAGGAGTGAAAGAATTGAGTAATATCGTAAATAATGAAGTTGAAAGATATATAAGAGAAACACTAAAAGATAAAGATGGTTTATTAAAAGAATTAGAAGAATATGCAGTGGAGTATAATGTTCCTATTGTGCACAAAGAAGTATCAGATTTATTAAAAGTTTTATTAAAAGTTCAAAAACCTAAAAGTATATTAGAAGTAGGTTGTGCAATTGGATATTCATCTATTTTATTTTCAACTTCTACAAATGGAGAAGCTAAAATAATAACAGTAGAGAGAAATGAAAAAATGATTGAACAAGCAAAGAAAAACTTTGAAAGATCAGGATTTGATAATAATATTACCTTATTAGAAGGGGATGCGGAAGAATTATTGAAAAATGTTGAAGGCGAATTTGATATGATTTTCTTAGATGCAGCGAAAGGTCAATATCAATTATTCTATGACTTAGTAATAGATAAGCTTAAAGTTGGTGGTCTTTTAATTTCAGATAATATTCTTTACAAAGGTATGATTGCTGATGATGCTCTTGTTATGAGAAGAAAAAAAACTATTGTAAAAAGAATGAGAAACTACTTAGACTATATATGTAACTGTAACTACTTAAGTACATCGCTAATACCTATAGGAGATGGAGTAGCGCTAAGTTACAAAGAAAAAGAAAGGGTTGAAGAATAATGTTAAACTTAGAATTATCATCTTTTGCCAAGGATTTACAAGGATTAAAAGGAGCTCTTGAAAGTGGAGCAGATTCTGTATATATAGGTGGACAAACTTTTGGAATGGATACTATTTCACATAAATTTTCTATGGAAGATTTACAAGAAGGTATAAACTTTGCTCATGAAAGAAATAAAAAGGTTTATGTAACTATATCATTATTACCACACAATAATGACTTTGTTAAATTAGAAGAATATTTATTAAAGCTAAATGAAATAAAAGTAGATGGTTTAATATTATGTGAGCCTGGTACTTTAGAAATAGTTAGAAGAGTAATACCTAATATGAAAGTTCATATGGGAATGCAAGCTAACATTTACAACTACGAGACAGCAAAATTTTATTATGATTTAGGTGTTCGAAGAGTTGTAATAGCTAAAGAATTGGCTCTTAAAGATATAATAGAAATAAGAAAAAATGCACCATTAGACTTAGAAATAGAAGCATTTATACATGGATCAATGGTAATGTCATATTCAGGAAGAAGATTATTATCAAATTATTTGAAAAGTAGAGATGCAGATAAATATGATGAAGAAAAGCACTATAACTTAGTAGAAGAAAAAAGACCTGGTCAATATTGCCCGATATATGAAGATGAGGGTGGAACAATTTTCTATGCTGCTAAGGATTTATGTATGATAGAATTTATTCCACACATGATTAAATCAGGTGTTACTACTTTAACTATAGAAGGAAATATGAAATCAAATAAATATACTGAAGAAGTAATAAAAGTATATAGGAAAGCTATTGATGAATTTATAAAAAGTCCAGATAACTGGGAATTTGATAAAAGTTGGCTAGAAGAATTACAAAATATAGATCATAGAGATCTAACGACTGGATTTTATTTAGAAGAAAATATAGATTATATAAAGTAATAATGTTAAAATGCACAGTTATAAAAATAAATGTGCATTTTTTATTGAAGGAAATTATATGTTATCTGTTTTATGGATAACATATAATCTCCAACCTAATAGGCGAAGCTGTTGGCGACATGAAGTGGAGCGCCCACGCAGTGGCTTAAGCGAAGTGAATTTTTTTATTTTAATTAATAGATAAGATTTATGGGTATTATAAATATAAAATATAAAAAATTAAAATAGTAATGTATTGTAAGAATATACTATGATGGCAATTGAATTAAATTAAAAAATTTATTATAATACATTTAGAATATAAAGGACGGAGAGTATAAATTATGGAAAATAGAACAGAGGAAATTTTAAATAAATTATTAGTACAATTATTTAATGACATTTTACATATTGAAGAAAAAGCTATGAAAAATACAGAGTTTAAAAATCTTTCAATAACAGAAATACATACAATAGAAGCTATTGGAACGGAAGGAAATAGAACAATGGGGGAAATTGCCCATGATTTAAGAATAACAGTGGGAACTCTTACTACAGCCATAAACAGACTTATAAAAAAAGGCTATGTTGAGAGAAAAAGAATAGAAGAAGATAGAAGAGTAGTTCTTGTTAGTCTTACTGAAACAGGTAGAGAAGTTTTTGATGTTCATAGCGTATTTCATAAGGAAATGATAGATGGAATACTTGAGAATTTTAAAGGAAATGAATTAGAAGTATTAACAAAAGCTCTTGGAAAAGCAAATAGATTCTTTGAACGAAAATATGAAAGCTTTCAATAGGAAGCTTTTTTTAATTTCCAACGTTGTGACTTGAGCAACGGGCAAAGCCTTTGGTTACATGAGTGAAGCAAATTTTTTATATATAAAAATAATAATTTTTTATTTAATATTTACCATTTCAGTATTTTTTTTCTTTTACTTGTTAAAAATAATTACAAAGGATAAGAGGTGATTAAATGACGAGGAAGAAAAAAAATACATCAAATAAATTAATAAAAAGAAGAATAAAATTTTTTTTTATTGTTTTTTTATTATTGTGTACTTATCTAACATACGAAATAGTAAATTTAACAATATTTAAAAATGAAGAATATGAAAGTAAAATAGATAGTCAAAGTTTGGAAACAATAAATCTAAATAGTGGAAGAGGAATTATCTATGATAAAAATAATTTACCTCTTACAGATCAGAAAAAGAGTAAGGTATTGCTTGTACCAAAAGATATAGTAAGTGGCAATTTTAAAAATGTTGCGCTTATAAAAAAAGCAACAAAATTAACTGAAGAAGATATATATAAATCTGTACAAGAACAGTTATCAAATGAAATTATTGAAATAGATATTGACTATATTGATAAAAGTAAAATAGAAGAACTAAAAGAAAAAAATATTTTAGTGAAAGAAAAGACAGTTAGATACTCAAATAGTAATTTACTAACTCATTTAATAGGATATATAAAAAAATCAGAAAATAATGGAGTTAGTGGAATAGAAAAATATATGAATGAAGAATTGAAAGATAGCAATAAAAACTATGTGTCAGTATTTAAAGCAGGTGTAAATAGTAAAGGTCTTAAATACTTAAAGGGTAGTATTGAAGAAAATTCAAATAGCGAAAATTCTTCCCATCTAAAATTAAGTATAGATTCTAAAATACAACAAAAAGTAGAAAAACTTATGGATAAAGAAGAAAATCCAAGTGCAGTTATAATTTCTGATATTAAATCAGGAGCAATTTTAGCAATGTGCTCAAGGCCAAACTTTAATCAAAATAAAATTTCAGATTATAAAGATAGTACTAAAGGAGAGTTACAAAATAGAGCATTGGCTGTTACATATCCCCCAGGATCTGTATTTAAATTAGTAGTATTATATGCAGCATTAGAAAATAATGTAATAGATGAAAATTACAGATATAATTGCAATGGAAGTATAAAAATAGGGTCTTCTAGTGAAGTTTTAAATTGTAATAATAATGTTGCTCATGGTGCAGAAGATATAAGTGATGCATTTGCTAACTCTTGTAATTGTGCATTTTATGATATAGCAAAAAGAGTAGGTAGTGAAAAAATATATGAAGCTATAAAAACACTATATTTAGATGAAAAAGTGGATATAGGAATAGATGAAGAAAAAGATTCTAAGTTACCAGAGAATATAGCTCTAAGTAACTTAGCTATTGGTCAGGCTGATATAGAATTTACTCCACTTCAAATTAATCAGCTGACTCAAATTATAGCTAATAATGGAACATATATGCCACTATACATATATGATAGTATTATAGATAATAATGAAAATACTATAAAAGCATATAAACCTAATAAAAAATCAGACATAATATCTCCTTATACTATGACTAAAATCAAAAATATGATGATGAAAGTATCAAAGGAAGGTACAGCTAAAGCATTAGTAAATCTGCAAGGTGGATGTGGAGTAAAAACAGGAACTGCTCAAAGTAGTTTGAATGGTAAGGCCATATCTCACGGATGGATTACAGGCTTTTATCCAGAGATAAATCCTAAATATGCAATAACTGTTATAGTTGAGGGAACAGAAAAAGAAAGCAAATCAGCAACTCCAATTTTTAAAGAAATCTGTGAAAATTTAAAATAAATTTAACAAAGAATAGTCAACTTTAGAAGGCCACTTTCATATAATTTAGAGTGACACCTAAAAAAGGGGGTGGCCTGTTGACTATTCTAAAATCATTTGAAAAACCATTAACCCCTGAAGAAGAGATACATTATTTATCTTTATTAAAAAATGAAAATAATCAAGAAGCTAAAGAAATACTAATAGAGAGGAACATGAGATTAGTTGCTCATATAGCAAAAAAATATAATAATTCTAATGAGGACCAAGACGATCTTATATCAATAGGTACCATTGGTTTAATTAAGGCCATTGAGACATTTAAAGTGGATAAGGGAACTAGATTAGCAACTTATGCATCAAAATGTATAGAAAATGAAATTCTAATGAATATCAGAACTAATAAAAAAAATAAGGTGCAAGTTTCTCTTCAAGACCCTATTGGTGTAGATAAGGAAGGGAATTCCATTAGCTTAATAGATATATTAGGTACAGAGCCAGATTATGTGATAGATCAGGTTGAACTAAAAGTACAAATAAGTAAGCTTTATGAAAAACTGGATAAAATTCTAACAGAACGAGAAAAAGAAATTATCCAATTAAGGTATGGACTTACACCTTTGGGATATAAAACTCAAAGAGAAATATCTCAAAAGCTAGACATATCACGCTCGTATGTATCAAGAATTGAAAAAAAAGCTCTTAAAAAGTTGAGAAAAGAATTAAAATCAGAAAAAAGCCTTGAATAAGGCTTTTTTTGTCGTGTATAACTTTTTTATTTCTATCCAGAAAGTGACAAAATATTTAATATAATTATGATAATATAACTTATATGATAAAAAAAGAGAAGAAAATATGAAATTTATACTCAAGAATAGTATTTTTTGGTAACAGACAAAAACTATGTAATTTTGTAAATAGAAAAGATATTATTATCAGTTATAAAGGGGGAAACTTGATGCCTTTAAATGAATACGGTGAATTATTATATTTATTAGAAATTATTACAATCATTGCAATACCAATATTATTAATATCAATATATAAAATATCAAAAAATAAAGGTATATTTTTTATTATTTTATTGTTTTTTTCTGAATTAGCAATAATGCAATTAAGAGTATACGATGTTAGTCTAATAATTAAATATACTAATCATATATTTTTTATATTAGTCTTGCTAAAACTTTTTATATTATTTCATATAAAAGCAAAAAGTAAAGGAAGTTTTAAGAAATATATTGTTCCTATAATATTTACTATTGTAGCAGCCTATACAGAAATTTATGGTTCTATGATAATTGATACAATATATGAAATATCAATTAACTTATGTATTTTAAATGATTTATGTATTAATATAATATATAAAAAACATAAAGAAAATGAATTGAATAAAAATAAGTTCTATATGAACAAGCAATATATCTCAAGAACAATAAAAGAAATAGAAGAAGAAACTTGTATACAAAATTATATAAGAGATGAGATTAAAACTGTTAATGATAAATTATCAAGTATAGTTGAAATAATTAATATTCCTATAATAATTTTAAGTGCGTCTAATTATAAATGCATTTTTAAAAATAAATACTTTGATGAATTACTATTAGAAAATAATTATAAAGTAGAAGAGTTTAAGTTAGATGATTTTATAAGTAATGAATTAAATAAAGACTTAAAATCTATATTTGATAAAATAAGCAAGATGGATTTTGGAAAAGAAAATTTTTTACAAATAGGATTATTTAATAAAAAGTATAAATTAGTTTTAGTAAAAGATTATTATGAAGATGAAGAAATGATAATATGTGAGTTAAAAGATATTACAGAGCTATCTTTAGAGGAAGATAAATTGAAGAGAAGTGAACTTAGATATAAAAATTTAATGGATATATTAAGTGATGGAGTGTTTATTCATGATGGAAATAATATTAGCTACATTAATAAAATTGGAATGGATATATTTGGCTTAGATTCATCAATAAAGAATGTGTGGACTATGGATAAAATACAAAAAAGAATAAGTAAAGCTAGTAAGAATGAATTTTTACATAACATATTTATCTTAGAAAATGGTGTAAGAGAACAAGAAAGAAGTAAATTGGAATTAGAAAATGGTAAAATTGTAGATTTTATATCATCAACCTTTATGCTAAATGGTAAGAAAATGATATTAAGCATTGCTAGCGATTGTACTGAGCATGAAATTGCTTTGAATAAACTAGATGAAAATAAGGAGACTTATTATGGCTTAATTCAAACTTTGCCAGAAGGTATTATATTAGTAAATAAATATACTAAAAAGCAAGTATATACTAATAAGTATATGATGAGATTGTTAAAAGACATGGGGTTAGAGAATTTTAATAAAACAATAGATACATATTTAGAAAATAATGAAGAATTTAATTTTAAAACTTTTTATTTAAACCAAGAAAAAAATAAAAAGATATCTATAGCAATAGAGCAAGTTCCAAAACAAGATAATTTGCTTATTATAGTAAGAGATTTGGAAATAGAACAACAGTTGGAGAGTGTATATAATAAGCTTCAGATGATAAAAGAAAGAAATAAGTTTAAAACTGAGTTTTTAACGAGGGTTTCTTCTATTATCAAAAAACCTATAAACACTATATTTGAGGTGAATAAACTATTAGGTGATAAGAATGAAATATATAATTATGACGGAATGAGAAGCTATACAAAAACTGTTAAACAAAATTCTTACAGACTAAAAAGGCTACTAAATAATATAGAGGAAATAAGCAAAATAGAGGCAGGAATATATTATAGAGACTATAAAATCTATGATTTAGTTAAATATCTAGAATTGCTTGTTGACTTATGTAGAGAGTATACAAAGCCTAAAGATTTGAATATAACATTTGAAAGTAATAAAAGGGAAGTTCTAATTTTTATGGATAAGGAAAAGATTGAAAAAATTATACTTAATTTATTATCCAATGCAATAAAATTTACTGAAAAAGGTGGAAAAATAAAAGTATTATTAAAAGTGGATAAAAAAGATGTAACCATAGCGATTAAAGATAATGGTAGTGGAATACCTAGTAATAAACTTGATTTTATTTTCGAAAATTTTGAACAGGTTAATAGATCCTTATCTAGAACGGCAGAAGGAACAGGGGTTGGGTTATATCTTGTTAAAAAGTTAGCTTCAGTACATCATGCTAAAATTCAAGTTAATAGCAAGATAGGTTATGGAAGTAAATTTGAAGTTATTCTTAAAGATAATTATTTAGAAAGTACTAAAGATAATAGAAGTAAACTTGAAAACATTATAATAGATAGAGAATCTATTGATTTAGAGTTTTCTGATATATATTTGGCTTAGTACTGAATAATAGGAGGGGGAGTAATGAATGGTTTTATTGTAAATTTTAATACACTAACTATTTCTTTATTCTTATGCGTTTTTTTTATTATTTTATCTAGTATAGGCACAAAGAAGAGCAAAAAAAATATAATTCAGATATCATTGATAGGAACCATTCTAACAATGAAAATATGCTACTTCCTAAAAAGAATATCAGCACATACTATAATTACTAAAGATTATAATTTATTTTATATGTTTTTAGTAGGAGATATAATAATATTAATGTTTTTTTATCTTATATCTAATGATGAAAAGATGAATTTACGTAGGAGAATTATTTTTTTTATTAATTATTTAGTTTGCATATTTTCATTTTATTTAAGTATTAATGGTATATATACTAGTTTGAATAATTTTATGATTATAAGCCTTATTGCAAGTAATATTTATATGTTTTATAGCAAATATCCAAGGGTAATACAGGCTGTTTCCTTATTTTATATTATTAATTTTATGTTAGTGTTACAAAGTAATTTAATTAATTTGCTTATATATAGTAATATATTTTTAGATTTATTGTTTGTTTCAGTTATATTTTTTAAAACTTATATAATTTATATTGAGCAACCTAACATAAAATACTCGAAAACGGAAAGTAATTTAAATAGAAGTGCAATAAACATGAAGTTATATGATGAAAGATTAAATAATTACAGAATGGTTAACAAAATTTTACAAGAAGACTATGACCTAAAAGAAAAAAATTTACATATTCTTTTAGGGCAGTTTAAGAAAAGTGCACTATTGATCGATGAAGAGAACTATATTATTAATAATGATGTTGTTTTCAAAAATATGTTTCATTCATATAATGATTATCATGCAGCAATAAAATTGGATGATTTTCTAAATGATAATATGATTGAAAAAGAAAAATTCTTACAAAGTATAGAAAATGCAAGATATTATAGCGAAAGTGTAATTACAGAAATAAGTACAAAAGATGGTAGGATTTTTGAATGTGTATTTTCTTTATATGAAGAATATGAATCTTCTAGCGTGATTTGTATATTATCAGATATTACATATGAAAAGAAAATTGCATTAAAGATACAAGAAAATGACATAAAGTATAAGAAAATAGTTGAAAATATTCCATACTCTATAATATTAGAAAAAAATAAAGAAATAATTTATAATAATAACAAGTTAGATATAGATTTAAATAATAGTACTATTAAAAATATAATTCTAAATAGTGCTACAAAAGGTGAGATAAATTATATTGATGGCGAAAATAAAGAAATTTCATTATATGTAGACAGGATAAAATTTATTGAAGATAATGAGGAAATTAGTTTGATTGAAATTAAGGATATATCTAACTATAAAAACCTACTTAGTAAATTGGAAATGAGTACAAATCAATATAAAACTTTAATAGATACTATACCAGAGGCCATATGCGTATTAGATTATGAAAGTAAAGAGTTTGAGTATGCTAACGATACTTTCTTTGAACTATTTAAAATTCAGGATATAGAGAATATGGATTTAGATGAAATTTATAATGATATAGCTATTAGTTCTGGCAATATAAATGAAAATATTAAGTATATAAGAAAAACATTAAAGGATGGATATGGAGGGTTAGTAAATATTGAAAGTAGTGTTGTGCTTATTAATGTTAATAAATCTAATAAAATGGTACTTATAATCAGAGATATTACTGAAGAAATTAAAGTAGAATCAATGAAAAAGGAAATTTTAGAGAGTGAAATTATTAATAAGGATAAGGATGACTTCTTTATAAATATGTCACATGAACTGCTAACTCCAGCCAACTTATTACATAGTAGCAATCAATTTATAGAAAGAAACTGTAAAGATATTATTAAAAGAGAGCCTAATGGAGAATTTGCAAACTGTATATTTGTTATGAAAAAACATGTGGAAATTTTGATTACACTAATAAATAAAATAATGGAACTATCTAAGTTAGAAGAAGATAATCATAAAGAAAGTAATAATATTTATGATATTGTATCTTTATGTGAAGATATAGTTACTCAGTTAAATAAGTATACAGCCTACAAAGGTATTAACATAGTATTTGATACAGAAGAAGAGGAAATATATACAAGAATAGATTCAGATGATATTACTAAAGCTATTCTTACATTACTGTCTGTAGTAGTGAAAAATTCTAGAATAAAAAGCACGATTGATTTTAATATAAAAACTAAAGTAGATAAAGTAATTATTACGATAGAAAATTTTAAGAGATATAACTATGAACAATATCTTGATAATTATGAAGAAAAAATTCTTAATTTAAGTATGTCTATTGCCAAATTAATTATTAATAAATATAAGGGAAAAGTAGACATGAAAACGAATAAGGACGATTGCATATTAATTGAGATGGAGTTTAATATGGAAAAAAATATTAATGATAATGAAAAAACTATTAAAATAATTGATGAAAATTTTATCTATAATGAATATAAAAAAATATGTGACTTGTAGTTAAGATAAGTAAGTATAAATTACAAGATATATGATAATAAACATAATAAAGGAGTTACCATGAACATAAATTCTAACACTAAACTAATAGGTCTTTTGGGACAGCCTGTAAGTCAAAGCTTTTCACCAAGCATACATAATTATTTATCACAAAAATATAAAAAGAATAATATTTATATGTGTTTTGAAATAGAAAAAAACAACTTACAAAATGTAGCGCTAGGTATAAAAACTTTTAATATGAAGGGATGTAATGTAACAATTCCTTATAAAGTTGAGATAATTCCATACCTAGATAAAGTAGAAAAAAATGCACTACTAATAGGAGCTGTAAATACAATAAAAAATGTAAATGATGAGTTGATAGGTTATAACACAGACGGTATAGGATTTATAAAATCTTTAAAAGATGAAGGTTATAGTTTAAAAGATAAAAAAGTAATCATTTTAGGTGCTGGAGGAGCTTGTAGAAGTATAGCTGTAGAATTAGCTAATCACGAAGTTTCTTATATTGAAATTAGAAATAGAAGTGAAAAAAATGCAAAGTGCATTTGCGACTTAATTAATAGCAACTTCCAAAGTAAGACTAATTACAATATAAAACCAGTTGAAGAAAATGATTTAAATAGCTTTGATATCTTAATTAATACAACGCCGATAGGAATGGAATCTAAGGATTGTCCGATAGATGTTAATATAAATCCACCTAAAAACTTACTGGTATGTGATATTGTATATAAACCCCATGAGACTACGTTATTATCTTGGGCAAAGAAGAATAATTTAAATGTTGTTTATGGCATTAATATGCTAATCAATCAAGGATTATTAGCCTATGAAATATGGGAAAATATAAAAACAAGTGAGGATGACCTTAAAGAAATAAAGAATATATATTTCAATTCACTAAAGTAATACTTTAGAAAGGATGATGAGGATTAAAAGAAAAGGATTCACAACTCTAGAATGTGTAATAAGCTTATTTATTGTTAGTATGATAGTATTTATAATCACATCAACATTACACAATAATATAATTTTACTAAAGAAAAATAATTGTAATAGACAAATGCTATATACAGCTAAGGAGATAATTGAAGATGAAAGAAATAAAATAAAAAATAGCATTAATACTGAAGGATATAATACACAGAAAACTATTAATAATTTTAAAGTTAAAACTTTAGTTACTCCAATTAGCTATTATAACTGTTATGACTTAAAGGTCAAAATATCAGATGAAAATAGAGAAATGGAACTTAATACATATGTTACGAAAAAAGAGTAAAGGTTCAATTTTAATTATGTCTATTATTACATTTTCAATAATTAGTTTGATTTGTATTACATGCTCTAGTCTGATTTTAAGTAATAATAGAATTAGTGAATTAGAATACAAAACTGAAAAGCTTAAAGAAGAGAATATAGGAGTTATTGAACTTATTTATAGTAACATGCTTAAAGAAGTTCAATATGCTATAGAAAATACAAATACTGAAGATGAATTTTATAATTATTTAACTAAGAACAATAGTGGTATATTCATAAATAAAGTGAAAAAAATTGAAAATACAGGTCTTACGAATAGAACTATAGATATGGCTTATGACAATAACTTTTCTACAAAAGAATATATTCATTATAAAATCTTAACAAAAAGTAAAATTAATAATCATGATAAATATGCGTTAATAAGCACCAAAATTAAAAATCCTTGGTTTGGTAAAGTAGACAATAGTTCACAAGAAGTAAATGTGAGTGAACAAGAAGAAAATAAAGATTCAAACATGGTAGTTGATCCTGAGAATATAGATAGTGATGAAATTGTTGAAATAAATGAAGGCGATTTGATTACATTTTACAATTATGAGGAGAAATAATATATGAAGCGAGAAGGAATGTGACCACACTTGAACTTATAGTAACAATAAGTATAATAGTTATCATGTCTAGCATTTGTTTTATGAAATACGAAGGTGATAATTATAAAATCGAATTCTTTGCAAAGGAATTATGCTCAGATATACGTTATGTTAGAAGAGAGAATATGCTAGACAATCCTAATGTTTATATTAGATTTATTAGTGAAGATAATAAATGGTCTTATATTTTACATAGAAATAAAAAAGAAGATAAGAGAGTGTATTTACCTAAGAATGTAAACTTAAACTTTCCCATAGGTCAAAATAATTCTTTAATATCTTTTTATACTAGTGGTTTATATAAAAATGGAGGTGGAACAATTAGTATTAAAAAAGGTGATAATTATAAATATATTACAATAGTACCAGTAAGCGGAAGGGTATTATACAAAGAGGGAATATATGAAAAATAGAAAAGGTTACTTGCTTTTAGAAAGTATAATATCTTTATTTATTATAGCTACTATTTCCCTAAGTTTATATTCATTTTTATTCTTCGGGAATAAATATAAAAAATCTATTGAGGATAATGTGGAATTATATGAACAAGGTGAAGAAATGTGCTTTCAAATTAATAAAACTATAGAAAATAGTAATGGAATTATAAGTATACGCGATTTAAATGGAAATACTATAAATGGAGATACTTCATCTTATATAAAAATAAACTCAATAAAATGTAAATATAAAAATAAATATAGAAATGTAAAAGATAAAGAAATAAGTTATAAGAGTAATAAAAAATTATTTATAAATACATTAAATAGTAGTGGGAATAGTGAAACTGGTGGATATGAGATAGGTGACTACATTGATTTTATCTCTGTAATGATACAAAATAACAAGGTATCTATTAAACTTAATTTAAGTAAAAATGATGAAAAATATGAAACAGATTTTAAATCTTACATAAAAACTTTTGAATAAAAATAGGGAGATATTAATCGCCCTATTTTTATGTAATAAAACCATTACAAATCACAATGATAGTTTGTATGATGATGCTTTAGTATATGTTATATAGTCATGACTGGTTTGACAAAAATGAATTGATGCTAGTATATTAGAAAAGTAATATTCATAAATAGTCTTATGATATAATATTATTTGTGAATATTAATATGGGATAAAGCTATAAATAGTTTGATTGAAATATAGTATAGTTATAAACTTAAAAAGTATAAATTTAAATTTTAGATGAGGTGAAAAAGTGAGAGAACTTAAAAATATAGAAGAAAAAATTTTAGATAGGGCACTATACTTATTTGGGAAAAATGGTTCATTAAATGTTCCAATTAGAGCTATAGCAAAGGAAGCAGAAGTAAATGTAAGTGCGATAAATTACTATTTTGGAAGTAAAGATGAAATGGTGAAAAATGTGCAGTTATTTTATATTGAGAATATGGTTTTAGCTTATTCTAAGCTTGATAATGAAGAGCTTAGTGATGAAGAGAAGTTAATTCTATGTGTTAATGAAATAATGGAATATATATTAAGATATCCAGGAGTTCTCGTAATGCTAAAAGAAGCTACTAATGCAGATAAAGATGACGAGATGGCAAAAAAAATAATAGATGTTACAGACTCGATGAATAAAAAGTTAGATATAGTTTTAGAAAGAGTAGTAAAATTGCCTAAAAATAAATTTATATATACAAAAATGATATTTTTATCATCAATTATTTATCCGACTAGCGATGCTAATACAGAGGAGTTTAAAAATGAACTTATAAGTGATAAAGAAAAAAGAATAGAGTATATAAGATATATATTAAGTATACTAAAAGAGAATAAGTAAATAAGTAGAGAATATATTTACAAAAGAGTAGATATATTTTTTTGTGTAATTAAAACAATTTGTTTAAAACATATTGATTTAATTACAGAAAGAGCATACAATAATATAAAGACAAGAATATTAATTTTAGAAAATATAAATTTCGGAGGGGATATTATGTACTATAATAATTTGTTTAGTTCTATAAAGATAAGGGGATTAGAAATTAAAAATAGAGTTGTTTTTCCTGCTATGGGGACAAAAATGCTTAATGGAGATAGATATGTAACAGATCAGCTGATTGATTACCATGTAGCTAGGGCAAAAGGTGGAAATGGTTTAAACTTTACAGAAGTATGCTCTGTATATAGTAAATCATCACCCAAAAATTTTTTAGCAATATCTGATGATAAATATATTCCAGGAATGAAAAAGTTAACTGATGCAATTCATGAAGCCGGAGGTCTAGCTGGTGCTCAATTATGGCTAGGCGGATCAGCGGTATTATTTTTCGGAGATTCAACGGCAACTGCTGTATTACCTAGTGATTTTCAAGCGGCTCCTAATAATGTAATACCTGGAGCTAGCAAAGAAGTAATTAAAGAAGCAGTGGAGGCTTTTGGAACAGCGGCAAAACGCGCAGTAGAAGCAGGGTTTGATACTGTTGAATTCCATGCAGGACATAACTATACGCCACACTCTTTCTTAAGTAAAGCCTTTAATAAGAGAACAGATGAGTACGGCGGATCTCTTGAAAATCGCTCAAGATTTTTAATAGAATGTATAGAATCTATACGTAATAATATCCCAGAAGATATGCCACTATTTATGAGAATAGATGCTTTTGATGATTATCTTGAAGATGGTTTAACTATTGAAGAGGTAATTGAGTTTTGCAAATTAGCTAAGAATGCAGGTGTAGATGTAGTTGATGTTTCAAGAGGAAACTTTTCAAGTGCAGCTATTAAATATGAAGTGCCACCAGTAGATTTACCAAGAGGCTTTAATGTTGATAATGCAACAAGAAT
>OKWN01000206.1_pt1 | contig 44325 bp, 37 predicted proteins | sample 1607151 | NCBI WGS metagenome assembly OKWN01 (sample SAMN07501046, study PRJEB24779) | human gut metagenome | isolation source: stool | host: human infant | place: USA: Pittsburgh, PA | reverse complement strand
AAGATGATAAGCTTTGAAGAACAATTAGGAATTAATGTAATTTCAACATCTACGGACAATCATAATTTACCTCTATTTTTAAATGAAGAAATATCTGACAGAGTAAGGAATTTTCACTCATCAATTAGTAACTATAAAATAACACCTCTTATATCTTTAAACAATTTAGCAAAAAAACTAAATATTAAAGGAATTTATATTAAAGATGAATCCTATAGATTTAATTTAAATGCTTTTAAAGGTTTGGGTGGTTTATATGCTATTTTTAAAATAGTATGTAAAAAACTAAATCTAGATGATAGCAAAACAACTTTTGAAGATTTGCAAAGCCCTGAAATAAAAGAATATTTGAAAGATATGGTTTTTATAACTGCTACAGACGGAAATCACGGTAAAGGTGTGGCATTTGCTGCATCAAAATTAGGATGCAAATCTATAGTTCTTATGCCAAAAGGAACTGTAGAAGTTAGAGCTGAGGCAATTCGCCAAGTTGGAGCTTATGAAGTAACTATTACGGACCTTAATTATGATGATGCTGTAAGAAAAGCTGCTAAGTTAGCTGAGGAAAATAACTGGTATCTAGTTCAAGATACAGCTTGGGGTGGATATGAAGATGTTCCTAATTTTATTACCCAAGGGTATACGACAATGGCAAATGAAGCTTATGATCAATTACAAGAATATGGTATTGAAAAACCTACTCACTTATTTTTGCAGGCTGGTGTAGGCTCAATGGCTGGAGGAGTTTTAGGATATTTCGCAAATAAGTATAAAGGTAATCCTCCTATTACCACAATTGTGGAGCCAAAAACTGTTGCTTGTATTTATAAATCAGCTTTGTCTGGTGACGGAAATCCTCATGCAGTTACTGGAGATTTACAAACAATAATGGCGGGTCTAAATTGCGGTGAACCCAATACTGCTACTTGGCCTATTCTTAGAGATTTTGCATCTTTCTATGCTGCTTGTCCTGATTATGTAAGTGCTAAAGGAATGAGGATTTTATCATCTCCTATAGGAGATGATAAAAAAATTATTTCTGGAGAATCTGGAGCAGTTGGTCTTGGGTTACTATCTTTATTAATGGAAAGAGATGAATTAAAAAAAATAAAAGAAGCTATGAATTTAAATTCAGACTCTGTAGTTTTAATATTTAGTACAGAAGGCAATACTGACCCTATAGGATATGATGAAATAATTTATGATGGTAAAAATCCAAGTTCATTTGTGGAAGGAAGGTAATTTCAATGAATTATAATAAAAAAGCTGTATATTTTTTCTGTACAGATTATGAAAGAGATGAAGTTGCACCAAGGGTTCTTAACTACTTAAAAAATAATTATCCCCTTAAGTTGAGCAATACAAAATTTGATAACAGAGATATTTATAATTATGTTGATAAAAATAATAATTTATTTACTTATGTAGAGACTAATAAAGTTTTAAGCTATGATTACGATAAATACATACCTATTTTAAATGAGTTCTTTTCAGACTATGACATAGCTGGTGTTGTAAACTGGCATGGTGGAGAAAAAGCTCCAGATAAAATTCTTACAGTTCATTCAACTGGTGATGTTGTAGGAGGAGTGTACGCTCCTTCCAATCCTCTATATTTAAGAAATTTATTAGTTTCTATAGAAAAACATAGAGTTGAAAATAATCTAGATAATTTTAAGGTAATGACTGAAGGAACTCATTGGACAGGTACCATAAGAGATGGAAATATTAATTTAATAGATAAATATCAAGTTCCTCTATTTGATATAGAAATAGGCAGTACTTTGGAGAGTTGGACTAATGAAACTGCTGTAAAGACCCTGGCTACATCTTTGCAAGAGGTTTTCTCTGATGAAGAAGAAGTAAAAATCCTTCTTTGCACTGGCGGTATGCACTTTGAGGAAACTTTCTCAAATATTATTATAGATAAAGATTATAAAATTTCTGTGGGACATGTTCTTCCTAATCAATGGTTAGTTCAAGGTGAATATGATAAAGATGAAAAATATGATTTATTAAAAAAGTGTACTGACTCTATTATTGGTAGTATTGACGGAATAGTAATTCATGATAATTTAAAGTCTGGTTATAAAAATCAAATTAAAAAGCTTGCCGAAGAATTAAATGTACCTACTTTTAAACATAAAAAACTAAGAACTCCAAAGGATTTACCTATTTGGTAAAATTCATTACATAATTAAAAAGCATATATTAAGTAAAGTATCAGACTCTTATAATTTTGCTTAGTATATGCTTTTTGTATCTTTAAATTATCTATTTATATTTAAACTTTCTTTGTCTTTAATATGTTGTCCAACGATTTTACCCACATCTGTGATTGTCAGAAAATCAGATACATCATCCGCTTCAACTATTTTCTTAAGTCCTCTTACTTCTAGCCTTGTAACAACAGCATATAAGGCTACTTTTGCTTGATCTAAACCTTCTGACCCTGTATCTAAGCAGGCTCCATATCTTATAATAAAACCACTCCTATTCCCAGAAGTATACCACCAAATACAATTGCCATAAGTATATCGTTAATAACCTCTTCAACAAACTTAAATACTTCAAGCAATAGAGAGAATAGAATCATAGCAAAGGAAACTTGAATTAGAAATACTTCCAAGGCTAGTGCTGCCAATAAGATGCATATAGTCATAAATATATAGGAAAGAAGAAGAATAATAATAACAACAACCACCCAAGAATTATATTCTTTATTTTTGAACATATAAACAACACTCTTAAACTTTTAATCTCTATATTAATAATTATATTCCACTATTTGTACTATTTAAAAGTTATTTAATATTATCATGGTTTATTACATCATTTTTTATAATATTAATTATGGTTTCCTTAGCTTTTAACATATCTTCTCCTGAAACATATTCATAGATTCCATGAAAATTTGCTCCACCAGTAAATATATTTGGCGTTGGAAGTCCCATATATGATAGCTTAGCACCATCAGTACCCCCTCTTATCGGAATTATGTTTGGTTTTACTCCAGCTTCTATCATGGATTTCTTAGCCAACTCTATAACATACATAACTGGCTCTATTACTTTTTTCATATTATAATACTCATCTTTAACTTCTACTTTAACTATTTCTTTTTCATATTTTTTATTAATTCTATCACCTATATTTTTTAATAAATCCTTTCTCTTTTGTAAATTCTCTAGGTCAAAATCTCTAATTATATATTTCAACGTCGCATTTTCTATACTACCTTTAAAATCTGTTATCATATAAAAACCATCGTATCCATCTGTTTTTTCTGGTACTTCATCTTCTGGTAACAATGAATGAAATTCCATTGCTACTGTAGTTGCATTTATTAAAATATCCTTTGCTGAACCAGGGTGAACACTTTTCCCTGTAATATTCACTATAGCACCTGCTGCATTGAAATTTTCATATTCTAACTCTCCTAAATACCCTCCATCTATGGTGTAAGCAAAATGAGCATTAAATTTTTTCACATCAAATAAATCTGCACCTCTCCCCACTTCTTCGTCTGGTGTAAAACCTATAGCAATAGGACCATGCTCTATGTCTTTATTTTCAATTATATATTTTATAGCCTCCATAATCTCTGCTATACCTGCTTTATCATCAGCACCAAGCAATGTAGTTCCATCTGATGTAATTAGAGTCTTTCCTACTTGATCTTTTAAATACGGAAATTCATTTATGGATAAAACAATATTTTTTTCTTTATTTAAAATAAGATCTTTACCATTATAATTTTTATGAATTTGTGGATTTACATTTTCTCCACAAGCTGCTGGTGCAGTATCCATATGAGAAATGAAACCTATTGTATTACACATTTTATCTGTGTTTGATGGTACAAATCCGTAAACATAACCATTGTCATCCATATAAGAATTCTCAACACCTATTTCTTTTAAGTCCTCCACTAAGATTTTAGCAAGATTTTTTTGTATTTCTGTACTCGGTGTACTTGTTGAATCTTCATCACTTGTTGTATATATTTTTGCATATTTAACAAAACGTTCTATTAAATTTTCCATCTCTAGTCCTCCTATTTATTTTAATTTTTTACATATTTATTATTATTTGTAATAATTATAACTTTTAACACATAAAAAAGGGATTGTTACAAATTTTGTAGCAATCCCTTTTTCTTATATACTTGCTGTGTGTAGTATAGAATCATAGTTTTCCATAAGTCTATCGAAAGATCTATGATCTGACTTATACCCTATACCTTCTCTTTTCTTATCTTTATCTATTATTTTATACTGTTCACAAGCTTTTCTTATTTTTTCTCTATCTTCTTTTTTTATAGCTTTATAAAATATCCTTTCACTCTCTGGAATATCTTTTTTATACTCTGGCTTTACAAAATATTTTACATCTTTTATTTGTCCTGCATTATATAAAGATTGAATTACTGCACCATTTTTTAAATGTTGTAAGTGCCAGTCTAATTTATAAGTATGAGCAACATGTGTTACACTTTTTAATTCCTTTTCAAATTTTAAAGCAACTTCCTCCATTAAATTAAAGCTTGTTGAACCTGTTTTATTTAGTTGTGGTAATAAAACTACATTTTCTCGTTTTACACCTAATGCCTTAACAGCTGCAAGAAATTCTCTTTCTCTATATTTATACTTTTCCATTTCACTCATGTTTTCAAAAGTTTTTTCCTTATCAAATATCTTTATTCCCGTTCCATAAGATACCTGTACCACATAAACATGGTCTGCTCCTACTTCATTTATTGCCTCTATAATTGCTGCTGATGCCCAAAGTGTTTCGTCATCTTGATGTTGTGCATAAAATACTACATTATCCTTAAATTTTGTATCTCCATAACCTTCTTCATTTTCAAATCCTGTTATAAACAATGGTAACATTAATAATGCCGCTATACTTATTGCTAGCTTAATCTTATTATTCATCATAATATTCACTCCTTCTCCCTCATGTCTTAAATCAATTATACCTTTTATAAATTACTAAATGATTACGACAGAATAACAATTTTCTTACAATTACGTAATATTGCGCATAAATCGTTATAAATTTGTAATAATTAAGCACTACTTTTGATATTTTCTTTTGATATAATTGATTGGATGAAGAGAAATTATATAAAAGGAGGTAATAATCTTTGATTCTAAGCATCAAAAATTACATTAAAAATTTAAGAGCTTATAATTCCTATTTAAAAATATTTTCTTTATTTTTTATGTTTTTATCTGCATCTATTTTTGCAGAAACAATAGGATTTATTTATAGAGACCAAGTTTTTTGACTATTTTTTTAATGAAATTTATAATAATAGACCTTGATTATCTAGTATTCTCATAAGACAATTCTTTTTATTTGGCTCTGGAGTTCGTTATGGTACTTCCCATATATTCTGGGTGTTTACATCCATCTGCATTATTTTTTTTATTTTGTTTTTATAAATTTTACATTTTATATTTTTGTATTTAAATTGATATGTAATAAATTCGACTGTATTGAGTATATTTCAAAAGAAGTTCAATCTGTTAAAAATGCAAGTATTGATTGTAAATTGCAAATCAAAGGTAATGATTAAATTTCCCTTATTGCAAAAAATATTAATCTAAAAACTCTTATCTATCTATTTTAGATAAAAAATCTAAGCGACTTAAAATTTTAGTAGAAGAAATTTTTGAAGCCTCAAAACTTAGTAGCAGTGAGATAGAATTCAACATAGCAAAAACTGATATTAAAGAACTTTTAATACAAAATGTAGTGGGACTAGAAGATAAAATTCAAGAACGTAGATTAAATTTTATTGTGGATCCACCTGATGAAACTGTATTTACCATATATAGATGTCAAAAGAACTTTCAGAGCTTTTGAGAATTTAATTACAAATATAACAAAATACTCTGCTCCTAATAGGAGAGTTTATATAGATTTATTGGTTGAAAATAATACTATATCCATAATATTAAAAATATGTCAAATTATAGACTGAATTTAAGTCAAGATGAGTTTTTAGAAAGACTTAAACGAGGCGATTCTTCTAGAAATACTGAAGGCTCTGGACTTGGTCTTTCTATTATACAAAGTATTGTTAATACTCAAAATGGTACTATTTAAATATAGATGGTGATTTATTCAAGGTAATTTTAAAGTTTGAAAAATATCATCATAATGATAACTAAATCAACTACATTTGTTAATTATCATATTAAGAAGAAATAGCTATAAATTTGTAATAATTATACACTGTTATTGGTAATTTATTTTGATATAATTAATTAGTCTATAATTTTTGTAAGGGGTGAATTTATGAATGAAAATATTTTAGTTGTTGATGATGAAAAAGAAATAGTTGATGCTATTGAATTTTATTTAAAGCCTGAGGGATATAATATCTTAAAAGCTTATGATGGTTTACAAGCTTTAGAAATGCTTATAGAAAATGATATTAAACTTATTATCATGGATGTAATGATGCCAAATATGGATGGTCTTAAAACAACTATGAAAATAAGAGAAGATAAAAATATACCAATTATTTTATTGTCTGCAAAATCTGAAGATATGGATAAAATTTTAGGATTAAATATGGGGGCTGATGATTATATAACTAAACCATTTAATCCTTTAGAGCTAACTGCAAGAGTTCGTTCTCACCTTAGAAGATATATAAATCTAGGTAATATGTCTGATACAAATTCATCTTCCACTATTGAAGATAAAAAGGTAATTTTAAAAAGCGGTGGTTTAGAATTAAACCAAGAAACGAAGACTGTAACTCTAGATGGAGATGATATAAAGGTTACACCTATTGAGTATAAAATTTTAGAATTACTTCTTTCTAATCAAGGAAGGGTGTTTTCTTCTCATGAGCTATACGAAAGAGTTTGGGAGGAAGATGCTTATAATTGTGAAAAAACTGTGGCTGTTCATATTAGAAGAATTCGTCAAAAAATTGAAATAGATTCAAAAAATCCAAAATACTTAAAGGTGGTGTGGGGTATTGGCTATAAAATTGAAAAAATTAAATAAAGACCTCATTTCAAAAAATCCCTATATAAAGATTGTTACTCTTTTGTTAATGGTTGTATTTGCTTCTTTATTTTTTAATACATTATTATTTTTGATTAGAGATCATTTTGCATTGATTAGATATACCCTTGAAGATCTTTTGAATAATTATGGTTGGTATGGTCAGACAGAAGTTAGAAAATTTATTCTATTTGGTCCAGGAATTTATTATACAGATAATAGAATTGTGGCTTCTACAATAGTAGCTATTTGCATAGTTTCAATTATTGCAATTTTTATATGTTTTAATCTATATAGGAAAAATCTTAAAGCTAAAACTCGATTCAGTAAATATATGATTTACTTATACGACAAACTTACTATAGAAGCACCGTTATTATTTGTTATTATATCTGTATTTTTAAGTATAAATAGCATGAATAGACATATATATTTTTATGATAAATTTGTATTTTATGATGCAATTTGCTTGTTATTGCTGCTGTTTCTAATTAATTATATTATTTATAACAAAAATAATTTATTAAATAAAGCTTATTTATCTCCATTTATAAAAGCTTTATTTAGTAAGAAAAGTAAAAAAACAATAAACAGAAAATTAGCTTATTCTTTATGTGTAGGATTAATCGTAGAAACTATATTTTTATTCATTATACTTAATTCTATATCTGGTGGTTTTATATACTCTTATAAATTTGTATTATTTATAGATTTTGTTACTTTTGTACTTTGTATCTATCTATTCAGAATAATTTGTAAAAAATTCGATTATGTAGATTATATTTCAAAAGAAATCGAATCTATAAAAGAAGGTTCAATAGACTATAAATTAGAAGTTAGGGGCAATGATCAAATTGCCAGACTTGCTAATAACATTAATAATATGAGCGAAGGTTTAGGAAAAGCAGTAGATAACGCTATTCGAAGTGAAAAAATGAAAACAGAGTTAATCACAAATGTATCTCATGATTTAAAAACACCTTTAACATCCATAATAAACTATGTGGACATGTTAAGAAGTGAGGATATTGATGATAATACTAGAAAAGCTTATTTATCTATTCTAGATAAAAAATCTAAAAGACTTAAGATTCTAGTTGAAGAGATTTTTGAAGCTGCAAAACTTAGTAGTGGTGAAATTGAATTCCATATAGAAAAAACTGATATTAAAGAACTTTTAATACAAAGTGTTGTTGAATTAGACGATAAAATTCAAGAAAGTAGACTCGATTTTATTATAGACACACCAGATGAACCTATATTTACTATGGCCGATGGTAAAAGAACTTTTAGAGCTTTTGAAAATTTAATAACAAATATTACAAAATACTCTGCTCCTAACACTAGAGTTTATATAGATTTATTTGTTGAAAATGATACTATATCTATAATATTTAAAAATATATCTAACTATAGATTAAATTTAAGTCCAGATGAATTTTTAGAAAGATTTAGACGTGGTGATTCTTCTAGAAATACAGAAGGTTCAGGTCTTGGCCTATCTATTACTCAAAGTATCATTAATACTCAAAATGGTACTATGGATTTAAATATAGATGGTGATTTATTTAAGGTAATTTTACAATTTAAAATATGTGAATAAAAAAATTCGCTTTGCTCAAGTAACAAAGTTGGAAATGATACGTTATATACAAAACATATAACATATTATTTCCTTCAATATAAAAAACAAAGTATTTAATACTTTGTTTTTTATCTATTTAATAGTTTTTCTGACAATTTTATAAACCTCTTATCTCCTGAAGAGTTATAAATTGTTACACTTCCCTCTTCATCATAATCCCTTAACTCGTCTTTATCCTTTAAAATTTCTTTTAAATGATTTGTAGTTCCTAAATTTCCATCAACTATATTTATACTATGATTTAATATTTTTTCCATATATTCTCTATAGAATACAAAGTGAGTACATCCTAAAACTACACTATTGATTTTACTCATATCCAAGTCTTTGTAATAATCTTTTAATTGGCTTTCAACAACTTCTTCATCATCTAATAAGTCATTTTCCACTATATTTACAAGTTCTGGACATGGCATTTTTATTACAGTATTATCATCACTGTATCTCGCCATTAAATCATTGAACTTTGTTTCTTTTAGTGTAAGAGGTGTTGCCATTACTACTATGGTATTATCTATCTTTCCATCAGCAGCAACTTTTAGTGCTGGCTCCATTCCTATGATTGGTAGGTGAGAATATTTTTCTCTAAGCATATTAGCCGCTGCAGAAGTTGCCGTATTACAAGCTATTACTATGGCTTTCACACCTTTAGCCAGGAAAAACTCTATAATGTCTACACACCTTTCAGTTATTTCTTCCTTTGTTTTTATTCCATAAGGAGCATTTGCAGAATCTCCATAGTATAGAAATTTTTCATTTGGCATAGCTTGAACTAATTCTTTTAATACACTTACTCCACCTAGGCCAGAATCAAAAACACCTATTGCCTTATCTTTATTATTCATTATTACAACCTCCAATACTTACTCTTTATATATATCAGCAGTACAAATTATTTATCATTTTAAATTTAAATAAAACTTTTATAATCATATTGTTTACTCTTTTTATTATAAAATATCTTATTTGTTAATACAAAGAAAAATTTTTAAAGGCTACAATTCAGATTTTATATGTATATGATACTTTTTATACAAGAATATAAAAGAACCAATTTACATTTATTACCAAAGTTGTTATTATATTATTATACTATATAAAATTTTAACAAAGTAAGTATTTAAAATTTTAGGGGGTCTTTATATGAGTAAAAACGATAATTTTGACAAGGTCCTAAACAAGTCTGACGTATTTGTGCTTGCATTTGGAGCAATGATTGGTTGGGGATGGGTTGTTTTATCCGGAGAATGGATACAAACAGCAGGAACTTTAGGTGCTATCTTAGCTTTTGTTATAGGTGGCGTAATGGTACTATTTGTAGGACAAGCATACGCAGAACTAACATCTGCTATGCCTAAGTGCGGTGGAGAGCAAGTCTTTAGTTATCGAGCGCTGGGAAGAAATGCGTCTTTTATCTGTACTTGGGCGATAATATTAGGATACATATCTGTAATAGCCTTCGAGACAGTTGCACTTCCAACAGTGTTACAGTATCTATTTCCAAATTACGTGAAAGGATATATGTACACTATTGCTGGATTTGATGTTTATGCTACATGGGTTATAGTGGGTATAGTAAGTTCCATAGTAATCACTATCATAAATTACATTGGAGTAAAAACAGCAGCATTTCTACAAGGTTTATGTACTGTATTAATTACATTAGTTGGTTTAGCCCTAATTAGTGGATCTTTTGTAAATGGTTCAACTTCAAACATACAACCTCTATTTAACGATGGAGTCGGTGGACTTATGGCTGTAGCTGTTATGACACCTTTCATGTATGTTGGTTTTGATGTAATCCCACAAGCAGCAGAAGAAATGAATATACCATTTAAGAAAATTGGCCAAATATTAATTCTATCTGTTATTATGGCAGTTATTTGGTATGCTATGATAATACTTGGTGTATCTCTTGCTATGGATCATGCAGAAATTCAAGGTTCTGCTCTAGTTACAGCGGATGCTATGGCTAAAGTTTACAATAATAGTTCAATAGCTTCTAAAATATTAATTTTAGGTGGAATAGCTGGTATAATTACTAGCTGGAATTCTTTCTATGTAGGTGGAAGTAGAGCTATTTATTCTATGGCAGCTTGTGGTATGCTACCACCATTCTTAGCAAAGTTACATCCTAAATATAAAACACCTTGCAATGCAATAATATTAATCGGTATCCTAACTTCCTTATCACCGTTCTTAGGAAGAAATATGCTTACTTGGTTATCTAATGCAGGTGGTTGTAGTATAGTAATATCTTATTCAATGGTTTGCTTATCATTCTTAGTACTAAGAAGAAAAGAGCCAAACATGTTAAGACCATACAAAGTTAAGAGAGTTAGATTTGTAGGCTTCGTATCTATTTGTATGTGTTTATTCCTAGGAATAATGTATTTACCTGGTGCTCCAGCTTCATTATCTTGGCCTTATGAATGGGGTATCATTCTTGGTTGGGCAGCTTTAGGATTAATATTCTATGTTTGGGCTGCTCTTAGTGGTATAGAAGCACGTGAACCTAGATATAATTAAATAATCTAAAATGTAGAGCTTTATAAGCATAAAAAATTCGCTTTGCTTGAGCGACGTGTCGGCGAAACACTTTAAGCCTCTGCGTGGGCGCTCTACTTCCTATTGCCAACGGCTTCGCCCGTTGCTCAAATAACAAAGTTGGAAATTATACGTTATCCACATAACAGATAACATATAATTTACTTACAATTAAAAAATTACTGGAACTTATATTCCAGTAATTTTTTGCATTTATATTAAATATTTATGGCTTTTTTATACCTATTAAACATATAAAACCAATACTTATAATACCTATCATAAATATAAATGTACTAAAGTATGATCCACTACTATCGTATAATCCACCTGCTATAGTACTTCCTAAAGATGCAATAATTAGATTTAAGTTAATTATAGAGAAATTGACAGGATAATGTGTTGAACCATAGAATGTGTTTATAAATGCTGAACCTATCGTTGGAATACCTCCATAAGAAAATCCACAGCACATAAATCCAAAACTCATTAATAAAAAGTTATCGTTTATAAAAGCAAGTATTAATATTCCTGCTGATACAAAAAACACTATGTTAATTGTCCACATGGTTTTTCGTCTTCCTATTTTATCAAACATAGCACCATAAACCACACGTCCCACACCATTAAATATTGAAATCAATCCAACTACTGTTGCTATAGTGCTTAAGTCAAAGTGTGGACCAACCTCCATAGCAACACCTTTTGCCTGTGATATTAAAGCAAGCGCTGCTCCATTTAATAAAAATGACCAAAAGAAAAATAACCAAAAAGTTGGTCTTTTTATCATAACTAACGCATTAACATCCATACCTCGCTCTATAATTCTCTTTTTCTTTACAGTCTCTGGAGGTACAAAATCTTCTCCTGGTTTTACAAAGAAAAATCCTCCAATTCCTATAACTATAAATAATAAAACTCCCAAAATCATAAAGGATGTTCTCCATCCACCTATTTCTGTTGGAGTATAAGCTTGATAAACTTTACCTATTATAAAACTTCCCAGTCCAAATCCCATTAATAGTATTCCTGATATTAAGCCTTGTTTATCTGGAAACCATTTTGACATAGTACTCATTACAGCATTGTATGTCAAACCAGAAGCAAATCCACCTAAAACTCCAAAACCCAAATAAAGCCCCATCAATGTAGTTGTTTTTGATGCTAAATAAAATCCAATAAAAAATAAAATTGATGATGTCCATACATTAATTCTGACATTAATTTTATTTGACAATAATCCACCAACTAATCCTCCTAAACAAAACATAGTCATTCCTATAGTAAAGGTTAAAGACAGTTGTGCTGTAGACCAGTTTACAAATTCTTCTGCAATGGGAGATGATAGTACACTCCAGGCATATATAAGGCCTGCAAATAATAAGGCTATAGTTCCTACAATAGCATATACCCAGCGATTTAACTTCTTCATATTATTTATTGTGGCCTGCTATTAAGGCACCATACGCTATAGAATATAATTTTGACTCATGACTATCGGCTCTAGAAACTAAAACTATAGGAGCTTTTGCACCCATTATTATTCCAGCAGACTTTCCACCTGCAAAATATGTTAATGCTTTTCCTATTCCATTACCTACTTCTATAGTTGGCATTAACATTATGTCTGTTTCACCAGCTACCTTACTTTCAAATCCTTTTATTCTTGCTGCTTCTTTTGATACTGCTAAGTCAAATGCTAAAGGTCCTTCTACAATTACACCTTCACCAAACGCACCTTTTTCACAAGCTTCTTCTAAAGCTCTTGCATCTACTGTAGCTTGCATCTTAGGATTTACTTTTTCTTTTGCAGCTAAACAAGCAACCTTTATTTCTTCTAAACCTAAAGGCTTTGTTGCTTCTATTGCATTTTTTAATATTTTTACTTTTTGTTCATAATCAGGTGATATGTTCATACCTCCATCTGTTGTTACAAGTAACTTGTCATAAGTAGGTATTTCATAAACCATAACATGACTTAATAAACTATCTGTTCTAAGCCCCCACTCTTTATTTAAAACTGCTTTTAATATAACTGATGTGTCCAGTAACCCCTTCATTACAAAATCAGCTTCTTTTGAAGAAACTAATTTTACAGCAGTTTCAGCGCATTCTTCTATTGTATTTTTTTGTATTATTTTAATTCCATCTAAATTAAATCCAATTTCTTTACTAATATCTCTTATTTTATTCTCTTCACCAATTAAAACAGGAACTATTATATTCTTCTCTACTGCACTTTGTATAGCCAATAAAACCTCTTCATCATGGGCTGCTGCCACTGATAATATAACTTTTTTGTCGCCCTTTAATTGTTGTAATATATCCTCTAATTTATTTATCATAATTATTCCCCTTTATTTAAGATTTTTCAACTAAAATTTGTAACTCCATTACTACTTCTTTATCAGTTAAAGATAAACTTGGATCTGTTAACTCCATCTCCAATGAATCATCTAAAATTTCATACCCTTGCTTATTGATATAATCTATTAGTTTCTCATAATATGGTGCTGCATCTTTGTGAATACCATTAAATCTAATACAAACATAAGTCCCTTTTGGAAAAATTTTAATTAAATTTTTATCGTATTTTTCCTCTTCTATCATGACAAATATAGATTTATACTCTCCATATTCTCTCTTAATTAAATCTTCTCTAGATATGGATACTCCAACAGTTCCATAAGTTAGAAATATTTTGTTTTCAGACATCTTAGTCAATTTTCTAAGAGAAAGCTCAATATCATAATCAGTCTTAATACTATGTCTAAGCCTAACAGCTTGCCTCTCATCATAATCTAGTTCTCTAATAATTCCTAATAAGTCTTCTCTTGTAGAATCTTTAATTTGCATTATTTTATTATTAATTTTATGTTTTATAAGCTGTAATTCACTTATTTTTTGATTAATAATATTATTTTGTTCTTCTAAAGAATGTATTACATCTTCTGCATTCACATTATTAAGATTATATTTTATTTTATCCAAAGAAAGTCCTAACTCTTTCAAATACTTTATTGTCTCCAAATATTGAAATTGATCTAATGTGTAATATCTATACTTGTTGTTTTTATTAACAAAGCTAGGTTTAAATAAATCTATTTCATCATAATATCTTAATGTTTTTTTATTTATATCAAACAGCTTAGATATTTCTCCGATGGTAAAAAAGTCCTTCATATGACAACTCCCCTAATTTTAATTATATTTATATTATATAAAATTAGAGGAGTATATCCAATTGTGTTAATTTAATCACTTATAAAATTTTCTTTCTAAGCCTTCACCATATCAGATTCCCTATATATTGTAGCTTCTTCTTCGCCATCTAATACTCTAAGAGCTCCAAAAGCTAAAGCTTCTAATTCATTTTCTCCAGCTAATACTTCAACTGGTGCTATAAACTTAACTCTCTTAACTATGGATTCGCTCATATATTTAGAGTATGCAATTCCACCAGTTATAATTATAGCATCCACATCACCATTAACAACTGTAGCAAGTTCACCAATAGATTTTGCAACTTGTAAAGCTAGAGCATCATATATTAATTTTGCATATTCATCACCATTTGCTATTCTTTCTTCAACCTCTCTAGCATCAACAGTATCTAAATATGAAACTATGCCTCCTTTACCTCTTACATTTTTAACCATTTCTTTATGAGTATATTTACCAGAGTAACATAAATCAACTAACATTTTTGCAGGCAGTCTTCCTGCTCTTTCTGGTGAAAATGGTCCTTCTTCATCAGAAACAAAGTCTACCATCTTTCCTTTCTCATGAACATTTAGACTTATACCTCCACCTAAATGAGCAACTATTAAATTTAAATCATTATAGTTTTTATGATTCATTTTGGCATATTTTATTGCCATTGCTCTAGTATTTAAAGCATGAGTTAAACAAACTCTATCCAAGCCATTAAGTCCTGATACTTTTGCTATATCGCCACTTTCATCAACACAAACTGGATCATATATATAAGAGTTAACACCTATTTCATTGGCAATGGAATATGAAATTATAGCACCCAAGTTCGATGCATGATCTAATGTAGGTCTATTAGTTAATCTGTCTATCATTTCCTCATTTATTAAATATGCACCTGATTTGACTGGTGGTAATCCTCCACATCTTCCAACTACTGCATTTATACTTTTTAATTCTATGTTATTTTCTTTTAAAGCTTTTTCTACCTCATTTTTTCTCATTTCAAATTGATCCATTATAGACTTAAATTTTGATAATTCTTCAACTGAATGATTTAATGTGTTTGCAAAAACTTGATTTTCTCCATCATATACTGCAAATTTCGTTGATGTTGAGCCAGGATTTATGGCTAAAACTCTATAAGTCATATTTTTATCCCCTTTTTATAATTTTTTATATTTTTAAAAATTTAACCTTTCACCAAGATAGATATCAAAAGCTATTATAAGAAAAACTTATAATAGCTTTTGATTTTATATGGCTAAATAAATTTAAACAGCTGCTTTACTTACTTCAGATTCTACTAGCTCCATTCCCATTCGGAAAGCTTTTATATTTAAATCAACAAACTTTTCTTTTACATTTTTTCTGATTATATCTTCCCAGTCAATTTTTTCTAACTTCATTGATTTTACTAAAGAACCTAATAATATAACATTCATTACTTTTGCATTTCCTAATTCTTCAGCTTTTTTTGCTGCATCTATAATTTTTGCATTTAATCTTTTTAATTCTAAATCTATTTCTTCTTCTTTGTATTCAAATTTTCCTACTAATGTAGATACTGAGTTTAATCTATAATTATTTACAACTACTTTTCCTTCTGGTTTTAAATATTTTAAATATCTTAAAGCTTCCATTTTTTCAAAAGAAACTATCATATCTGCTCCACCAATTTCAATAACAGGAGAATAAACATTATCATCACTATATCTTACTTGAGAAGAAACTGATCCACCTCTTTGGCTCATACCATGTATTTCGCTCATCTTTACATCGTATCCAGCTTCCATTAATCCTATAGTTAATAATTTACTTGCAAGTATAGTCCCTTGACCACCTACACCTACTAACATAATACTTTTAGTCATATTATTTTACCTCCTTTACTATCGCTTCTTTAGGACATACTTGTGCACATACTTCACATCCTAAACATTGATTTCTATCTATTTTAGATTTTTTAGTTTCTTTATTGTATGAAATTGCTGGACATCCTGTCTTAGTACATTTTTTACATCCTATACATAAATCTTCTACAACTTCACATTTTGTTGTAAATGGCTTATTAAACTCTTCTATATCTTCTTTAGAGAATTTTTTAAGAGCACATGGCCATCTTGTAATGATTACAGATGCCTCTTCATTCGCAAATGCCCAATCAAGAGTATCATTTACTTCTTTTAAATCATTAGGATTTATTACTCTTAAATTTTTCACACCACAAGCTCTAACTACTTCTTCTATACTTATTTCATTAGTTGGCTCACCTTGTAATTTAAATCCAGAACCTGGATTTTCTTGATGTCCTGTCATACCAGTAATTCTATTATCTAATATTATTGATATTGCATTACCATTGTTATAAATAATATCTAAAAGCCCATTTATTCCTGTATGGAAGAATGTTGAATCTCCAAGCACTCCTACAACTCTTTTCTTATTTCCTTCTACCATGTTGAAAACTTGTTGTGCTCCATGTCCTGAACCCAAAGATGCACCCATACAAACTACACAATCCATCGCATTATATGGTGGTGCAAATCCTAGAGTATAACATCCTATATCTCCAGTTATAACTACATCTTTTCTTTTCCCTAGTTCATAGAATAAACCTCTATGTGGACATCCTGCACAGAATGTTGGTGGTCTTGGAACTAATAATTCTTCATTTGCTTCTAAGTGATCAAATGTTTTTCCATATATAGCTTTTCTTATAACATCCGGTGTCATTTCTCCATATGCTGGAAATACATCTTTACCATGACAATTTATGCCTAAAGCTTTAACATGCTCTTCTATAAATTCATCATTTTCTTCTATAACATATATTTTTTCTACTTTAGATGCAAACTCTTTTATTTTTTCATCTGGCATTGGGAAAGTAAATCCTAGTTTTAAATAAGATGCATCATTTCCAAACACTTCTTTTGCAAAATTTATACACATTCCTGATGCAATAATTCCTACTTTAGTATCATTTAATTCAATAGAGTTAAGATCAGTTTCATTAGAAAACTTTTCTAAATTGTGAAGTCTTTCTTCTACCTTCCCTCTTAATACTCTTGAGTTTGCAGGAACTGTAACATATTTATGTGCGTCTTTTACATACTCTTTTATTCCAACTTCTTTTCTATCTTCACACTCAACTATCCCCTTTGAATGACATAGTCTAGTTGTTAATCTATATAAAACTGGCGTATCAAATTTCTCACTTATTTCAAATGCTTCCTTGAACATATCTTTAGCTTCTTGGCTAGTTGATGGTTCAAACATTGGAATTTTAGCTGCTCTAGCATAATTTCTATTGTCTTGCTCATTTTGTGATGAATGTTGCCCTGGCTCATCTGCTGTAATTATTATAAATCCTCCAGTTACACCTGTATATGCTACTGTGAACAGTGGATCTGCCGCCACATTTAAACCAACATGTTTCATAGATGCTACAGTTCTCGCTCCTGCTATTGAGGCACCTGCAGCTGCCTCAACTGCTACCTTCTCATTCGGAGCCCATTCTGCAAGAATATCATCCTTATATAAAGCTATATTTTCTAATATTTCTGTACTTGGAGTTCCTGGATAAGCTGAAGCATATTTTACACCAGCTTCATAGGCTCCACGAGCTATTGCCTCGTTACCTGTCATTAATTTCTTCATGTTAATAGTCCCCCTTATTTTTATGTTTTTTTATGCTAAAGTTGTGTCTAATGATTTAGTTTTTTCAAGAACTTCTTTTATAACCTTTGGTGCTTTCCTACATTTTTCTTCCGATACTGCACAAACAGCAAACCTTAATCCCATCTTCAATGGAACTAGATAAAGATTTTCTTTAGTAAGCTCTTCGCAAATTTCCTTTGGATTATTGCACGGTATACTTACAAAGAATCCATCTCTGTATGGTAATATTTCAAGATTTACTTCTTCTGCACCTTGTACAAAAGCTTCTGCTCTTTTCACAAGCATATCTTTATATTGATTTTTCTCTATTTTATATTCTGAATATTTTTTCTCATCTGCAATTAAATGAGAAAGAATAGACATAGCCCCTCTATTACAATTAGACCAGTTTGCTCTGCAAGAATGCATTAATGAATAGTAGAATTCTTCTGCTATATCTTCACTTGAAGATATTCCTATAGCTGCCCCCATTCTCATTCCATAGGCAGTAAATCCTTTTGACATACTAAATCCAACTATTGTAAGTATATTTTCTGGTAAGTTCCCAAATTTTTTAAAGAATTTTCTACTTGCTACATCATCTTTCACAAAATCTATATAAGCAACATCTATAAATAAAACTATTTTTTTACTTTCATCCTTTGCAACTTCTTTTGCAAAGTCTAATATTTCATCCCACTCATCATCTGACACGCTATAACCCGTTGGATTATGACCAGGAGTATTAATTATTGTAAATATGTTTCCTTGTTTATCTATAATTTCTTTAAATTTAGATTTAAAGGATTCCATATTAAATTTTCCTTCATCATTAAATAACTTATAATTTGAAACTCCTCTACCGGCTTCTTCTCCTATAATTCCGTAAGGACTCCAATACCAGTCTGAAGTTAGAATCACATCATTTGGATTAGTATAGTTCCACATTGCTAACTTAATAGCACCACTTCCACCAGGAGAAGCTACAACTCTTACATATCCATCTGGATTATTTCCTTGAAAGCAAACTTTTTTTACAGCTTCTTTATAGTCATCTTGTCCTGCTATAGAAGCATAAGCAGATATTTCATTATTTGGCAATGATTTTAATTGTTCAAAAACACTACTCATAGTTATTAACTTTCCTTCATCATCCATTAAGGCACCAATAGTAGCATTAACAACATTTTCTTTACCTATCTCTTTTTCTGCATTTTGAGCTCTTTCAGACAAGTTAAATATAATATCGTTTTCCCTCGGCCATCTTGCATGATCTGCAACCATACTTAATCTCATATTTTTCCCCCCATTTATTTTACTATTTTTATACTCACAGTACTTCCTAATATTATAATAAACCTTCCATTAACTGGAATGTCAATAGATTTTAATCAATCTAAAAAAAAATACACAGTTCAATATATTGAACTGTGTATTTTTTAATCTTCTCTTCTATTGGAAATTATCTTCATCATTTTTAAATGTTGTCTCATAAAGAATATTTCAGCTGTCATAGCAAAACATGCCGCTATTCTAATTGTCATACTTGTGGTATTTAGTGCTATTTGAGTAAAATATGTAAATAATACTAAATCAACACCAAAAACAAAAACATCTCCTAATTTCATTTTTTTACTCCTTATTTATACCTAAAACACATTTGAAACTTCTTTTTCTTTTTTCTCTAATGATTTAACCATATTTATTACTATAGGATTAAATAATCCTTCTACCTCTTCATCACCATCCTTATAAATACCTATGGATACGTTTCCTATTCCAGAATTCATTGGTAATTGTCCTAAAAGTTCCAAATTCATATCATCAAGGAATTTTCTATTATTTTGTCCATTAAATATTTGAATCTTCTTACCACAGTCTGGACATGTTATGTAGCTCATATTTTCAACTACACCTATAACATCTATATCTAACTTTTGAACCATATGAACAGCTTTTGTAACTATCATTGATACCATATCTTGAGGTACTGTAACCATTACTATACCATTTATAGGAATAGATTGCATAACTGTTAGTGCTACATCTCCTGTTCCTGGAGGCATATCTATTATAAGGTAATCTAACTCTTCCCATAAAACATCTGTATAAAACTGTTTCACTGCATTAGAAACCATTGCCCCTCTCCAAATAACAGGCTCTTCTTCATTTTCTATTAATAAGTTTAAAGACATTACTTTTATTCCATCTTTTGTTACTGCTGGATATATAAATTCCTCTGTTGCTCTTGCTCTTTGCTTATCCACTCCCAAAAGTCTTGGAATACTAGGTCCTGTTATATCAGCATCTAATACACCTACTTTATACCCTTGTTTTGCTAAATTTTTTGCTATTAATGCTGATACTGTAGATTTTCCTACTCCACCTTTACCACTCATAACACCTACAATTTTTTTAATTTTATTTAGTGGATTATTCTCAACTAAACAGCTTGATTGTTCCTTATTGCAAGATCCATTTGATGGACACGAATTACAACTTGACATTTCTACTCCCCCCTAATAATAGCTATATCTACAAAATAAATATAGTTCTTTATATTTATTTTGTCAATGAACATAATAATAATATAAAATATAAATAATCACTTTTTAAAAGGATGTGTTGACTATTAAGAATACAATTATAGATAAACTAAAGTTATATAAAGATAAAATTATAGAATATATAAAATTTAATCTTATTGGGACTGCTAATTTTGTGGTAGCTCAAATATTTTATTTAACTTTATATCTAGTTTTCAAAATTAATTATCTAGTTGCCTATACTACTACAAGCATTATAAGTATTACTGCATCTTATTATTTAAACTCTAAGTTTACATTTAAAGATCAAAAGTATTCTTTAAAGAAATACCTGCTTAGTTTTTTAGTTTATGTATTTGAATATGCTCTAAATCTAGGAATTATATTGGCATTAGTTAATCTATTAGATTTAGATGAAGCTATAGCTCCCATAATAGCTCCTATTTTTTCAACTATTCCAGTGTTCTTTTTAATGAGATTAGTTATAAAACATTCAGAAGAAAAGAAATAAACACATTACTAATTTTTAAATTAATAATGTGTTCATTTCTTATATATCTGAAAACTCTATATTTGCTCTGCTATATCTAACTTCTTCATTTTTTTTCATCAAAAACTCTTCACCGTTTTTTATTACTTGTTTAGGTATAACCACTATAAACTCACTCCCTTGATTAACCTTACTATTTACCTTTATACTTCCTCCGTGCAATGTAACAAGAGATTTTACCAAATATAATCCTATTCCACTTCCTTGTTTTTCTATTCTATCTTTACTTTGAACTTGCTCAAATCTTTCAAATATACAATTAGCTTTTTCCTTTGGAATTCCTATACCTTCATCTTTCACGCTAATTATAATTTTATCTTCTTTAGTACATAGATTCACATATATATTCCCATATTTTTTATTAAATTTGACTGCATTTGATAATAAATTCAGCATCGTTCTTTCTATAATATCTGGATCAAATAGAACTATATCTTCTTCCTTATTAGTGTCAAAAATTAAGTGCATATTATTAAATTCTATAAATTCTACAATAGAGCCACATATATCTTCTATAAATCTGACTATATCTGCATTTATCGGAGTAAAACTTATAAATCCCGCATCAATTCTCGTTGAATCTAATAAATTATTTATAAGTCTTACAAGTCTTAAACTATTAGTTTCCATGATATCTATATATTTGTAAAGTTTATTAGCCTCTTGTGGTGATAATTTCGTTAAATTTAGTTTGATTAACTGAATTGTGCTTGATATAAGATTGATTGGCGTTCTTAACTCATGAGATAAATTTGCAAAAAAATCTAATTTAAGTTGATTTTTCTCATCTTCTACTTTTCTTTTTTCTGTTACATCTGTTAAAATACCTACTCTTTTTGATACATTTCCCTTAGAATCCTTTATTGGTAAAAATTTATACCAAATCCATTTTTCTTTTCCGTTATCTAATTTTACTTTTCCCGTTCCTTCGTTACATTCATCAAATTCAAATTCGTAACTTATATTATAATCATTGCTTTCTACTCGTTTAAAATAATCATCTAATTTACTAATATCTTTATACAAATCATCTGGATTAGATTCAAAAACATTTCTAAAAGCTGGACTAATATAAGTTGCTCTTTCTTCATCTCTAATAATAAATACTGAGTCACAATATTTTGTTATTTCCCTAAAATTTTCTTGATTTTGCTCTAAACTTTTCTCAAAAATCAACTTATCATTAATTTTTATACTAAAGCCCCTAGTTCCTATTACATTATCATTATCATCTATGATGGGCCATAAAGTTGACTCTAAGTACATTTTATTACCATCTTTTTTTGTTAATGTTTGATAAAAAGTTTTTGCATTTTTATTTGCTATTACAATATTCTCTTGATTTCTAAATTGAATAATTTCAGATTCTTCCCATAAATCTATATCTCTTTTTCCTAGAGTGCTCTTTTTATTACCTAGTTTTAAGTAGTGATTACAACCTTCATGTATATCAATATATACTCCATTCAAGTCTTTTGCCCAATTATATATTTTTAAGTTTTCTTCCTTATGACCTATATTACAATCGATTGAATATATTAACATAAAATAGTCTTCTAAGTAATACATATCTACGATTGAATTTCTACCATTTAATTCAGTTGTGTATTCTATCTTCCTATGACCAGTTTTTATTACATCTTTTATAAACTTATCAAGTTCATCACCTTTAAAACTTTTCTTTATCCAATTATTTATTATTAATTCTGTTACTTCCTTTTCAAATACATTATTTTCTGTTAATAATTTAAAAATTTTCTCAAATTCTTTATTTTGTTCAAGTACCTCTATGCCAATATATTTATTATGATTATCCATCTTACAATTTATTATTAAGTAAGCTATTTTGCTATTTTTTATTATACTTTCATAAATTTCTTTTTTCATAATAAAACCCCTTATTTTTAATTCTCTATCAAATTAACATAGATTTTAACGTTCATTATTATTTTAATTATATCACCCTTTCATATTTTTTTCTTCAGTTCATAAAATTAAATTTTTTCCTAACTATATGTATATACGAACCTATGTTTGTCCATAATTTTACTAATATTTATAATTCTTTTAATACAAGGAGGCTTTTAATGAATAAGGTCATATTAGTAGGAAGATTATGTCATGATCCAGAACTGAAATATTTAGGTGAAAAAAATATAGCTGTAACTAAATTTACTTTGGCTGTTAATAGAAGTTATAAAAATGCTCAAGGAGAGCATGATACTGATTTTATTAACTGCGAAGTATGGAATAGGCAAGCAGAGGTTTTTAGTGAATATATGGCCAAAGGTAGATTGGTTTATATTGAGGGGAAAATAAAAGTAGATAAATATTTATCTACAAATGGAGAAAACAGAAAATCTATAACAATCCATTGTGATTCATTTAGATTTATAGATTCTAAACAAAGTAAAAAAACTGAAAATACTTTTAATAGTGAAGAAATCTTTACAGATGAAGTTTTTGATAACAATATATGTGAAAGCGAAATTCCATTTTAATGATGAAAAATGTGTAGATTAAATTAATAATCTACACATTTTTTCTATACTTGTTCAAATGCTTCCCTTGTAATATTTTTCATTTTAAATATCATAAAAGATTTTGGTTCAATATCTATTACAAATTTCCCATTTTCCTTTTCTAAAGTAACTCCATAGTCACCTGGTGTGTATTTTATTCCTATCTCATCTAATACATCATAGTCTAAATCAAAATCTATATATTTATACTCTTCACTTCTATTTATAATTATTAAACAACTATCCTCATCAATAAATCTTTCATAAGCAAAAACATCATCATCCTTAGTGTAAATAAAATTAGTTTCTCCTTTTAATAAAGCTTTTATCCTATGTCTAGTTTGAATAGAATTTCTATAGAAGTCTATCATCTCATTATCTTCATTTTTCCAAGGGTAAGTTCTTCTATTATCTGGATCCTTATCACCTGCAAGGCCTGCCTCATCACCGTAATAAATATATGGAACTCCTTCAAATGTCATCTGTGCTAATACAGCAAGTTTAATCATATCTTTGTCATTATCAAGCTCTGTTTTTACCCTTCTTACATCATGAGTACCCAATAAGTTTAGGTTAGCTTTAAATGCATCTGGTGGATAATTTTCTTTTATATTCATATATAAATCATTAAGTTCATAAGATGCCATCTCACCTCTTAGGAAAGATAATATTCCTTTTCTAAATGGATATCCCATGGCCGAATCTAATTGTTTACCTAAGAGATATTTTCTTCGTTGCCCATAACTTACTTTATTGGAAGCATCTTCCCATACTTCTCCAATCAAAACGGAATCGCTTTCGGATTTTTTTAGCTCCTTTTTAAATTCAGTTAAAAACTCATCTGGTAATTCATCTACTACATCTAGTCGCCATCCTTTAACTCCCATCTTTATCCATTTATTTAAAACACTTTCTTCATCTTTAATTATGTAGTTCATATATGAAGGTTCTAATTCATTTACGTTTGGTAAGTCTTTAATTCCCCACCAACATTTGTAACCTACCTTAGAATCATCAAAAGTATACCAACTTCTGTATATAGAGTCTTCATTATTATAAGCACCTTTACTATCATAATTATTAAATTTATCAAAATAAATACTGTCAGCTCCTGTATGACTAAATACACCATCAAGTATTATTGATATACCTTTTGCATTAGCTTTTTCTATCAATTCTGAAAATATTTCTTCATCTCCAAACATAGGATCAATCTTTTTATAATCTCCTGTGTTATATTTGTGATTACTAGAAGATTCAAAAACTGGACTTAGATATATAATACTTATTCCAAGTTTCTTAAGGTATCCCAATTTATTAATAATTCCCTTAAGGTTACCTCCATAAAAATCCCATCTTATGATATCTCCATTTTCATCCTTTATATACATAGGGTCATCTTCCCAGTTAGCATATATAAAACTATTTTTCTTTGGATTGCTTGGCTTACCGGTTCTATTACCGTTGTTAAATCTATCTACAAATATGTGATATAAAACACCTTCTTTAAACCATGTTGGTGATTTACTTTCTTCGTAAACTGTTAACTGATATTTATTTAAATTATCGAAACTATATTCACAAGCTTCTCCATTTTGTCTTATTTTTCCATAAAATTTCTTCTTATTCTGTCCATCACTATTAACTTCTACTTCAAAATAATAATAATATATCGCTGGAATAAATAATGGTTCTATTTTACATTCATATATATTTTCCTCTTTTTTAATTAGTGGAATTCGTCTTATCTCTTCACTATTTAAGTTTTCATCTTCTTTTGTTATTACTAAATAAATACTGTATACTTCTTCATTTGTATTAACCTTAATATCTGCTCCTTGATTAACTTTTAAGGCTCCAAATGGAGCCTTAAAATATTCATTCCAGGAGTTAAATGATATTGTTTTGCACATCCTCATCACACCCTTTAAACCAAATATCTTCTATATATTCATTTATAGTTCTATCACTAGAGAAAATTCCAGAGTTTGCAATATTTATAAGAGACATCTTATTCCACTTAATTTTATCCTTATAAAGATTACTTATCCTTTGCTGTGCCTCAGCATATTCATCAATATCTCTAAGAACAAAATATTCATCATTATAAGTTATTAATGCATCATAGATTTCCCTACCTTCTTTTCCAAGGCCAGGTATAAATCCATTAACTAAATCATCAACAACTCTTCTTAGCCACTTATTAGAATGATACAAGTCTTTAGATGAATATCCACCATATTTGTCATAATCCAATACTTGTTTAGCACTAAGTCCAAATAAAAACATATTATCTTTGCCTACTTGTTGGCATATTTCCACATTAGCTCCATCTAGTGTAGCTAATGTTAGAGCACCATTCATCATAAACTTCATATTACTAGTTCCTGATGCTTCTTTTGTAGTAGTTGATATTTGTTCACTCACATTAGCTGCCGGAATTATTTTTTCAGCTAGTGATACACCATAATTTTCTATAAATACAACTTTGATTTTGTCTTTTACTCTAGGGTCATTGTTTACTAAATCAGCAACACAATTTATTAATTTTATTATACATTTTGCTAAGTAATATCCTGGTGCTGCCTTTGCTCCAAATATAAAAGTTCGTGGCTGAATATCCAACTCTAAATCCATATTATCTAGTATTTCATGATATAAAGCAAGTACATGCAAAATATTCATAAGTTGTCTTTTATAAGCATGAAGTCTTTTAACTTGAACATCAAATATGGAGTTAGGATCTATTGATATATTATTATTTTCTTTTATATAGTTAGCTAATTTAACCTTATTGTTAAACTTAATCTCTTCTAATCTATTCAATACATTCTCGTCATCCACAAATTTTTCTAATTCTTTTAAATGAGCTGTATCTTTTATCCACTTATTCCCAATCAATTCTGTTATTAAATTAGCTAGTTCTGGATTTGAACTCATAAGCCACCTTCTATGAGATATACCATTTGTTTTATTATTGAACTTATAAGGCTCTTCTTCATAAAAATCCTTTAAAACTTCTTCTTTTAATAATTTAGTATGAAGAGCTGCTACACCATTTACACTATAGCTTGAAACTATACATAAATTAGCCATTCTAATTTCTCCATCATACATAATAGCCATTCTTTTTACCTTATCTTCACCATAACCTTTTTTTCTTAAAGCATTAACATATCTTCTATTAATTTCCTCAATTATCATATACATTCTTGGTAGAAGCTTTTTCATTATACCTTCCGACCATCTTTCTAATGCTTCACATAATATTGTATGGTTTGTATAAGATATTACCCTTGTAGTAATATTCCATGCTTCATCCCAAGATAATCCTTCTTCATCTAATAATATCCTCATCATTTCAGGGATACATAAAGCTGGGTGAGTGTCATTTATATGAATAGCAATTTTATTTGGTAATTCTTGCGGTTTAATTTTATATCTTCTACATTTTCTAAATATATCTTGAATTCCTGCACTAACGAAGAAATATTCTTGCTTTAACCTTAACAATTTGCCTGCATAGTTTGAATCATTTGGATATAAAGTTTGAGAAATTTCTTCTGCATAATACTTATATTTTAATGCATCCTCATAACTAGCCGCTTGATTTTTAGCATATAGAGATGACCTCCCAAAATCTCTTGTTGGTATTTCACTTTTCCATATTCTAAGTGTGTTTATGCATTCATTTTCATAACCAATTATAGGTATATCATAAGGCATTGCCATCACAGGAATATAGTTCTTGTGGGTAACCCTTAGATTACCTTCATCATCTTCTTCCATATCAATTTTTCCTTCATACTTTACTAATACTGCCCTATTTGGTCTAACTGTTTCCCATGAATAAGAACTATTTATAAGCCAATTATCTGGAACTTCAACCTGAGAATTATTTACAAATTTCTGCTCAAATAATCCATATTTATATCTTATTCCATATCCATGACCACTAATTCCAACGGATGCCATAGAATCAAGAAAGCATGCGGCTAATCTACCCAACCCCCCATTTCCTAGAGCTGGATCTGGTTCTGCTTCAACTATTTCATCTAAATTTATTCCTAGTTCATTTAGACCTTGTCTTATAGTATCTTCAAATCCAAGATTTAATAGGTTAGATTTTAATTGTCTTCCCAGTAAAAATTCTATAGAAAAATAAAATACTGCTTTTTCTTCATATATTCTACTGCCTTCCCAATCCCTTGAAATCATATCTTTTATAACATAACATAATACATTAAAAAGTTCTTCATTGCTTGCTTCTTCAAGGGTTTGAGCATATAAATTATTCATTTTTCTTCTGAAATATTCTTTAAATCGCTTTTTATTTATTGTAATCATTAAATCGCCCCTTTAGCTTATTAAGCCATTAAATATTCTTATATAGTCTTGAGCAGATTTCTTCCAACTATTATCTGTATTCATTGCATTTATAATTAGGTTATTCCAAACCTTTTTATCTTGATACAATCTAATTGCTTTTTGAAGTGTAAAGAACATTTCATGAGCGTTATAATTAGCGAAACTAAATCCATTACCTTCACCTGTATATTTATTATAAGGAGTTACAGTATCTTTAAGTCCACCGGTTTCTCTTACTATTGGGATTGCACCATATCTCATGGCAAGCATTTGCCCTATTCCACAAGGTTCATACAAAGATGGCATCAGAAAAATATCACATGCAGCATAAATTTGCTGTGCAAAGGCGCTATCAAATGTAATTCTTGCAGATAATTTGTTACTAAAATTTGAATTATAATAATTAAACATAGACTGATATTGATGCTCACCTGTACCTAGTACGACCATTTGCAAATTTTCTCTCATTATTTCAGGCATCATATAGTTAATTAAATCTAGGCCTTTTTGTGAAGTTAATCTAGATACAATCCCCACTAAAGGAATATTTGGATTAACTTCTAATCCTAATATTTTTTGTAATTTTATTTTATTTTCTACTTTTTTGTGAATACAATTTACATCAAATTTTTCAAATATAGCTTTGTCTGTAGATGGATCATTTAAATCATAATCGATACCATTTAAAATGCCCTCTAATTTATAAGAGTTTGATTTCAAAAGTCCGTCTAATCCTTCACCATAAAAAGGTGTTTGTATTTCTTCTACATAAGTTTTACTTACAGTCGTAACCTTATCGGCAAAAACAATTCCAGCCTTCATAAAGTTAATATCTCCATAAAATTCTATATTTCCATTATTAAAGTGATCATAAGATATATCAAAAATATTTCCTACTATTTCTTTATTAAATATGCCCTGATATTGTAAATTGTGTATAGTATAAACTGTCTTTATATCCTGATATTTCTTCAAATGAGCATAGTCTTCTTTCAGCAATAATGGTATCATCCCCGTATGCCAATCATTTAAGTTAATAACATCTGGATAAAAATTCAATTTTTCCATAGATGATAATACTGCATTACTAAAAAATGCAAATCGTTCTGGATCATCACCATGTCCATATATACTTGGTTGATCAGACCTCTTAAAATAAAATTCATTATCTATAAAATAAAATGTGACACCATCTAATTCCATGCTTTCTATACCACAATATTGATTTCTCCATCCTACTTTTACACTAAACTCTGCAACCGGTTTAAATTTGTCTTTAAAATATGATGGTATGGTAGAGTATTTCGGCATTATAACCCTTACATCAACCCCTTCTTTTTTTAGAGCTTTTGGAAGGGCATAGGAAACATCTCCTAAACCTCCTGTTTTTACAAATGGCCAGCATTCTGCAGTCACATAAAGTATCTTCATTTATTTTCCCCCTTTTACTCTTAAAGCTTCTGGTTTTTTTCTATGACCATAGGGTAGTCCTTATCTCCTTTTAATTCTTTTCCTTTTGAGATTGTAATATTTTTATCAAATATAACATTTTCTAAAACTACTCCTGGCTCTATTTTGCAATTTTGCATTATTACACAGTTCCTTACTATAGCTCCCTTTCCTACTTCAACCTTTCTAAATAATGTACAGTTTTCAACCGTTCCATCAATTTTACAACCTGTTGCCACAAAGGAATTTTTAACATTAGCATTTTTCATGTATATAGTTGGTGCTTGACTTTTATCCTTAGTAAATATTTTTCTTTCAGAATTAAATAGTTCTGCTGCCACATCATGTCTTAACATTTCTTTACTTGCCTGTGCATAACTTTGAATAGAATTTATACATTTTAAATAATTATTAAACTCATATCCTCCAACTTGTATATTAGATATTTCTCTCTTTATATAGTCTTCAAAATATGAATGAGTTCCCAAACTAGCTATTTTATATATACATTTAATAAAATCAGTTCTTTTCATAATATAAGTTTCCATAGATATGTTTGCACTAGGGAAAGCTCCTATATTTCCACCTATATTTAAAACTCTATTATTACTATCCATATTTAATGTCATACACCCTAAAAAATCTTCATCTGCGTTTGTTATATGTTTATATATAACAGTAATATCATTTTTTGATTGTTTATGATATTTAAGAGCTTCTTTATAATCCATGCTACACAACATATATCCTGGCGCAATAAGTATATATTCTTCTTTACTTTTTTCTATATAATCTATATTTGCTAGTATAGAGTATATATCTCCCGTTCTAAATCCATAATTGTTATTGTACTTAGTATTTTCTGGACTAAATATATAAAGTCCACCTTTTTTCCTGCTCAAATCCCAGTCTTTTCCACTTCCTAAGTGATCCGTTAATGATCTATATTTTTCTTTAGCATAGATTCCAACATTAGTAATACCTGAATTAACCATATTAGATAAAACAAAATCTATAATTCTATATCTACCAGCTATTGGAGTAGACGTTAATGGTCTTGCATAATTTAATATATTTATATTTGGATTGCCTTTTTTATCAAGGTTAATTAATCCCATACATTGATTTTTCATAATCTTCTCCCCCTTTTAAGCTTCAACTTTTTCTTTAGCATTAACTACTTCATACTCTGACACAACACTTATTTCATTTGTATCACTTTTTATCACGGCATTATCCTTAATTACTGCACCTTCCGCTATCATTGCTTTTTCTATTACTACATTCTTACCTATAGTAACATTTGGCATTATTACAGAGTTTCTGATTATGCTTCCCTCTCCAACATCAACCTTATGTGATAAAACCGTATTATCAATTGTTCCTAGTACTGAGCAACCATCTGCTATTAAAGCTTCTTTTATACTGGCATTTTGTCCAATATATTGTGGTGGAAGATCCATCGTATTTGTATATATTCTCCAATTTGAATCGCTTAAATCCACAGCTTCTGGAGTTTTAATCAAATCCATATTTGCTTCCCATAAACTTTGTATAGTACCAACATCTCTCCAATATCCTTTAAAAGGATATGCATACATTTCTTGATTATCTTTTAACATCGCTGGAATTACATCTTTTCCAAAGTCATCAAAACATTCTTTAGTTTTTCTTCCTCTTAAAAAATATTGTTTTAATGTTCTCCAGTTAAATATATATACACCCATGGAAGCTAAATTACTTTTAGGATTCTCAGGTTTTTCTTCAAATTCATATATTTTTTTATCATCATCTGCATTCATTATTCCAAATCTACTTGCCTCATCCCATGGAACTTCTATAACTGCAATTGTAGCTTCTGCATTTTTTTCCTTATGGAACTCCAACATTTTGCTGTAATCCATTTTGTAAATATGATCTCCAGATAAAATTAATACATATTCTGGATCATAATCATCTATAAAGTTCATATTTTTATATATTGCATTTGCTGTACCATTATACCAGTGCCCCTCTTTTTCACTCATATATGGTTGAAGTATATAAACTCCTCCATTTATTCTATCTAAATCCCAATGACTTCCCATTCCAATATGCGAATTTAAAATCCTTGGTCTATATTGTGTAAGTACTCCAACTGTATCTATACCGGAATTAGAACAATTACTTAAAACAAAGTCTATAATTCTATATTTTCCTCCAAATGATACTGCTGGCTTTGCTATTCTTTTTGTGAAAACACCTAATCTTGATCCTTGCCCCCCAGCTAAAATCATTGCTAGCATCTCTTGTTTCATTCAGTTTCCCCCTTTATTAAAGTTCAATTACTCCCATAATTCATTAAGCTTATTTCCTTTATTACTTATTTAATAAGACTTGTAGATTTATTACTTTTTCTTATTTACTCATTTTTATTATTTATTGGATTAGATTTAAGTTTTATAAATGTAGCTCCCAATGGCGGTACTTTTATTTTTATATGATAAGGTTGATTATGCCATTTGTTATCAATAGCATATAACTCAGTATTTTTCATAGTTTGATTTGATCCCCAGTATTTTTCATCGTCACTATTAAATACTTCTTCATATATATCTAAATAAGGCACTCCAACCTTATAATCGTAGTAAACTACAGGTGTAAAGTTTAAAATACCTATAATAAACTCACCTTCATCTTTACCTTTTCTCATTAATGTAACTATACTTTGATCCTCATTATGAGGGTCTATGAAATCAAATCCTTCATATGAATTATCAATTTCATATAAAGCTTTTTCTTTTCTATATAAATTATTTAATTCTTTTACAAAAACTTTTGTTTTAGCATGCTGTTCTCTATCTAGCAATTGCCACTCCAAACCATAGGCGTATCTCCATTCAAGACCTTGGCCAAATTCTCCTCCCATAAACAATAATTTTTTACCTGGATGTATCATGTAGTAAGAATATAATAATCTTAAACTTGCAAATCTTTGCCATTCATCTCCTGACATTTTATCTAGCAATGACTTTTTGCCATGAACAACCTCATCATGGGATAGTGGTAAAATAAAGTTTTCTGAAAATGCATACATAAATGAAAAAGTTATTAAATTATGATGATGCTTTCTATATATAGGGTCCATCTCCATGTATTTCAAAGTATCATTCATCCACCCCATATTCCATTTATTACTAAACCCTAATCCACCTAAATAAGTAGGTGATGTAACCATTGGCCATGATGTTGATTCTTCAGCTATTATTAATGGATTTTTTATATTCTCATAAACAACTTCATTTAATCGTCTTAGAAAATCTATTCCTTCTATATTTTCTCGTCCTCCATATTTATTTGGTCTCCAATCACCTATATCATAGTCCAAATATAATATGGAGCTAACAGCATCTACCCTAATACCATCCACATGAAACTCTTTAAACCAATACATTACATTTGATAATAAAAAACTATTAACCTCAGGTTTTCCTAAATCAAAGTGAACCGTTCCCCATCCTAAATTTTCTGCTTTTAATGGATCTTCGTATTCAAATTGAGGAGAGCCGTCAAATCTATATAAACCGTGCTCATCCTTACAAAAATGACTATATGCAAAGTCTAATATTATTCCTAAATTATTTTCATGACATTTGTCTACAAATGCTTTAAATTCATCAGGATTACCATGTCTACTTGTAGTAGCATAATACCCTACAGTCTGATATCCCCAACTCATATCTAATGGGTGTTCTGTTATAGGCATTAACTCAATATGTGTATATCCCATATCTTTTGCATAATCAATCATTTCATATAACTCTTCAAATGAGAAAAACCCCCCGTCCCATTTTCTCTTCCAGGAACCTAGATGAACCTCATATATATTCATAGGTTCATTATTTGTTATTATCTTATTCTTTTTTTCTAAATATTTTTTATCTTTCCACTTATAATCTATTCCCTCATATACTACTGATGCTGTTTTAGGTCTTAATTCAGAAAATGTACCATATGGATCTGATTTTAATCGGCTTACTCCATCACATCCAACCACATTGTATTTATAAATTTCCCCTTCCCCTAGATCTGTAGTAAATATTGACCAAATACCACTATCATACATGTTTGTTAAAGAATGGGATGTTTCATTCCAATTATTAAAATCCCCCACTAGATATACAGCTTTTGCATTTGGTGCCCATACAGCAAAAGAATTTCCAACTTCCCCTTTATATTCCACTTTATGATTTCCAAGAAATTTATAACTATCTAAAGAATTTCCTGAAATAAATTTGTCTATTTTTTCTTTAGTAATTATGTCTAAATATTTAATCTTAATCCCCCCAAATGATAATTTTTTGCATCTTATATATTTCTAGTAAAATCTAAATCCCCCTTTTTTTTTATAAAATTTTAACTAACTTTATTCAATTTTTACAACGGTTAATTTTAGTTATAATTCGTACTAAAATTAACAATTAGTTTTTTTTAAAATTAATTGTATATCACTTTATTAAAAATTTCCATATATTTTTTACCAATTGTACACTTTTTATAAGACAAAAAAATACTCTAAAGATCTATTGTCTTTAGAGTATCTTCGTTTAATTATTTATTATTCTTATCGCTACTTAAAACTTCTTTAATTCCTTTAAAAGAACCTAAGAAATTAACTGTTTCTGATGGAAGAACAAGTTTAGTAGAATCACTTTCTGCAAGTTTTTCAAGAGCCTCCATAGATTTAAGAGCTAACATATTATCATCAATGTCAGATTCTTTCATTGCTTGGAATACATTTTTAATTATAGTTGCTTCACCTTCTGCCTTGGCCTGAGCAATCTGTCTTATAGATTCTGCTTCCCCTTGAGCTCTAAGTATACGAGATTGTTTTTCTCCTTCTGCTTCTCTAACCATTGCTTCCTTTTGAGCTTCTGCTCTAAGTATCGCTGATTGCTTTTCTCCTTCTGCTTGAAGTATTGACGCTGCTTTATTCCCCTCTGCTTGAAGTATTGACTCTCTTCTTTCTCTTTCTGCTCTCATTTGTTTTTCCATTGCAACTTGTATATCTTGTGGTGGCATTATGTTTTTAAGCTCTACCCTATTAACTTTTATACCCCATTTATCAGTTGCTTCATCTAGTATAGATCTCATTTTTGTATTTATTAAATCCCTCGATGTAAGAGTTTCATCTAAATCTAACTCCCCTATTATATTTCTAAGAGTTGTTGCAGTTAAATTTTCTATGGCAGATATTGGATTTGATATTTCAAATACATATCTAACAGGATCTGTAACTTGGAAATAAACTACTGTATCTATTTGCATAGTTACATTATCTTTTGTTATAACTGGCTGTGGTGGAAAATCAACCACATTTTCTCTCAAATCAATAACATAAGCCATTTGATCTAAGAATGGTATTAAAAAGTGAACTCCTGTATCAGCTTTTTTGTGAAACTTACCAAGCCTAATTACTATACCGACTTTTGATTGTTTAATGACTTTTACACAACTTAAACTTAGAACTACTACTATAAGTATTATGACTACTAATTTTATCATACCTTTTTCTCCTTTTTATAAATTTATAATTAATTTTATTAATTACTTCTCTTCTTGATTGTTAACAGGTTTTACAACTAACTTGACACCCTCTATTCTTATTACCTTAACTAATTGTCCTACTTGAATTTTTTCACCATCTTCAGATATAGCCGTCCAATCTTCTCCTGTCAATGTTACAATTCCTGTCATATATTGAGGTATTTCTTCTTTAACAATACCTGTTTTTTGCTCTATACCTTGTAAATTTGTGTTATATTTATAGGTTTTATCTTTATCCACAAAGTATTTTGTAAATACAACTAATAAAGTAATTGAAATAGCAGCAAATAATGCTATCTGAATTATTATGCTTTCTATAAATGTACTTAAAACCATTAAAATTAAGGCCCCTATACTAAACCATACTAAAGTTAAACTTGTTGTCATTAATTCAGCTATTCCAAATGCTACTGCAACAATTAACCACACTGTATTCATTATATCCCTCTTCTCCATTTAGAAATTCATTTTCTTTATAATAGTATAACAATATAAATATTGGTAATAGTTACAAATTAATTTCAATATCAAACTCATTCATAATACTAGGAATTTCATTTATAATTTGTGTTGCATTTACTGTATATAGTTTTTTAGATAAAATATCACCTATGTATCCATGTATATATGCTGCACACACTACTGCATTAAATATTTCTAGCCCTTGCCCAATAAAAGAAGTTATCATACCAAGCAAACAGTCTCCCATACCTCCATTTGCCATGGCGCTATTACCAGTTGGATTTATATATAAAATGTTTCCATCGGTGATAATAGTCTCATAACCTTTGAGTAAAACTATTATATTATTTTCTTTTGCAAATTCTTTTGCTACATCTAGTCTATTTTCTTTTATATATGAAATTGACTTTCCTGTTAATCTAGACATCTCACCCAAATGGGGCGTTATTATGATCCTATTTTCACACTTCTTTAATATATTTATATTATTTTTTAGCACATTTAGTCCATCTGCATCTATTATCATAGGACAGTTGCTCTTATTTAAAACATATTCTAATCTTTCTAATGTTAATTTATTGTCTCCCATTCCACACCCAAATCCTATGGCACTAGAAGTTTCAATTAATTTGTTGATTCGATTTTCCTCTTTATAATTGGCAGTCATTCCTTCACTTACTTTTGAACTAATTATATCTTGTATATCTTCATCGCAAACTAAAGTAACTAATCCACTGCCACTTTTAATAGCCGCCTCACTAGCAATAAATGCAGCTCCAGAAAATCCCTTTGATCCGGCGAATATAGTAACCTTACCAAAATTGTTTTTAAAACTAAATTTGTTTTTTGATTTTATATTACCTTTAACAAAATCTATCGATGTAATATATTCATTATCATCATATTTTTTTATTATATGCTCAGGTATTCCTACGTGCTCTACTACCACATCTCCAATATATTCTTTTGTTTCATACTTTAAAAAACCTCTTTTATAAAACTCAAATGATATTGTTTTATCAGCTTTTATACATACTCCTAAAATTTCACCTGTGGTTGCATTTATTCCAGATGGTATATCTATAGAGTAAACTAAATTCTTATTTGTATTTATAATATTTATAATATCCTTAAAAACACCTTTAACTTCTCTTTCTAAACCAGTTCCAAAAATGCAGTCAACTAATACATCACTATTTTTTATACTAGTCTTTAACTCTTCTAATATATTGATATTTTCTCCTTTTATATCTAAAGTTCTACAAGATATATTCATAGCCTTTAGTATATCTAAATTGGTTTTTGAACATGGTGTGATTTTTTCCATACTTCCAACTACAAATACCTTTACATCCTTCCCCCTAGCTTTTAATTGTCTTGCTATTCCAAGACCATCTCCACCATTATTTCCTACACCACTAACAACTATATACTTATCATATAAATCCATATCTAAATGCTTAATTGCTGATAATATGGCATTTTCCATCATAACTATTAGAGGAATTTTGTACTCATTAACACAAACCTCATCTAGTCTCTTAGTTGACATAGAAGTTCCTATTCTCATTTACATCACCTCTTAATGTAAGTATATTTTACTTATTTAAAATACTTGCATCTATTTTTTATACATTCCTTATTATACTCTTTGAATTCACACTTAAAGTTTTCTTCTTTTTCTAATTTCACTTGAAAATATTCATCAATAAAGTCTATAGCTGTTTCCATAGCAATATTAGATACCCTTTTACAGCACCTTGGTCCACCATAGTCACTTATTATTTTCAAAGTTTTTGATGTTATCAAATTACTTAGTGACCATTCTTCATTACATAATGGTGTAGCATTTAATATTACACTCATAAAAATTCCATTTCCTATACCACTTCCACAAGCACCATAAAAACCACAAAATCCCCCTAATACATTCTTTGCTCTCTTTTCAATTTCATCTAAGTATTCACCCTTTTTATATTCTTCTCCTATTGTGTTTAAATATGCCGTAGTAAGTACTGCTGGAACTAAAAAATGATGTTCAGGGCCATGCATTTTTATGGATGGATGATATTCCAAAGATCTTGCCATTATAAAGGGATTTTTTTCTTTTGAGTTTATTAAATAAGTTTTAATTATTTTATTTGCATCATTGCTATGGCATATATCACATACATAATGTCCATTTTCACATGATGTAGTAGAGTAAAATTCTTTATCACAATAATAACATTTCATTTTTTTACTTTCATTAAAATATACAAGTTCTTTATTACAAATTAAACAATTAGATTTATTCATTTTTATTAAAAATCCTTTCATATTTAATTCTTCTTATAAGAAATAGTAATTCTTTTAATATAAAAAATAAAGGATAAATTGTATTAATCAATTTATCCTTTATCTTTATTAGTATAAAGTTTTAATGTTCTGTAAGTCTACTTTCTTCCATTTTTTTAGTAAACTTAGATAACATTTTATTAATAGGTCCTTTTAATATAACATTTAATATCACGGCTAAAACTAAGAATATTAAAAGTACAATTATATCTTTAGTTAAATTAGGTTTGTATATTCCTGCTACTGTCTCTCTTAAAGCTGCTATTCCATAAGTAAATGGTAGGAACGGGTTAACATTTTGGAAGAATTTTGGTGTTACTTGTATTGGGAATGTTCCTCCAGAGCCAGCAACCTGTATTACTAATAAAACTACTGCAATAGCCTTTCCTACATTTCCAAATACAGATACTAATGAGTAAACTATAAATGTAAATACTAAGCTAATGAGTAATGATAATGATATAAATACAGCTGGATTTGTTACAGTAACGCCTAAGAAATATATATCTCCAGCACTTACTATTAATGCTTGCAATAATGCTATTGTTAAAAATGTAATACCCCTACCAAAATAAACTTGATAAGGCTTGTATTCACCATATACTTCTGTTGTTAACAGTGAAGTTAAAAGTAAAACACCCACCCAAAGACTAAGAACTGTATAGAATGGTGTCATTGCTGCACCATAGTTCTCCATTGGATATAAGGAATTTGATACTAACTCTACTGGTTCTTCTAAGAAGTTAGCTTGTTCAATTATGTCATTTTTTAAGAAACTAATTAAATCATCCATTTCTTTACTATTATTCACTGTAGATAAAGCTGTTACTAACTTATCTAGAACTGATTTAGCCTCTGGAACTTTCTCTTTTATATAAGCAACTGATTCATCTGCATCTCCTGAAAAATTAAGTGCAGTGTCTAATATATTATTGATTTTTGGAAGTTTATCTTCTGCTTTTTCTAGTAATGTTATAACATCGCCAGATACAGACATTCCTTTATCAAATATTTCATTAAGTGGAGCAACTATCTGTGTATCGTAACTATTTAATAAGTTCCCTGTAATATTATTTACATCATTTAATACAGTTAGTATCCCATTTAAATTATCTAATGATGGTGTTTGTCCATTATTTAATTGCTCTTTAATACTTGCTAAAACCTTTTTCACAGAATTAAGATTACTATTTATTCCATTAATAGAATCTATAGTTCCTTGAAGAGAGGTCCCTGGAGTTATTTTATCTAGTTTAGTCAAAAACTCTCCTAAAGTAGCAGATATAGATGATAAGCTATTAACTTTGTCATAAAGTCCATCTACTAACTCAGGTGCATTCTCATATCCTTCTTGTATAGCTGTTATTAAATCTCCTATACCGCTAGCTACTGATGATGATACGTCATTTATTATTTTTATATCATTTTTTATAGTTGGCGCGATGTCATTCATGCTAGTTTTTGTTCCTTGTAAAAACTCTTTTACATCTCCAGATAAATTAATAGAATTCTTTAGTGTTGATTCTATTATTGGCATATCATTTTGAAGTAGTTTAACTATTTCAGTAATCTGACTAGATGCATCACTAGCTGTATTTAAAATGTTATCTATTTTACCAAATTTGCCTTGAACTTCAACTAAAGAGTTTTCTATTTTAGTAAGCATGGGAAGATTTTCTTCCAATGATATTCCTAGATCATTTAAGGTTTCAAAAACTGCTTCACTAGCTATTTTTACAACAGTTTTATTAACTTGTAACTGTATTGTTGATGCACCTTTCTCTGTTATTTTAGGCGCAATTGCATTTATTTTTTCATTTACTGTATATACTATCTCTGCTTTATTTATATCTTTGCTTAATACAGATATAATGTTTTTTGAAAAGTCTTTTGTAATTTCTATTGAAGCATAATATTTGCCTGTCTCTACACCTTTTTTTGCTTCTTCTTCATTAACAAATTTCCAGCCTAAGGAATTATTATCTTTTAGTTGATCAACTAATCTATCTCCCATATTCAAATCTTTATCAAATAAAGTTGTTCCTTTGTCATTGTTTACTACTGCCACAGATATATTAGATGTATTGCCATAAGGATCCCAAGAGGCCTTTATATTAAACCAAGCGTATAAAGATGGTAATATTGCAAGTCCTATTAATACGATTATTAGTGCTATATTCGAAGATATATCTTTTAAATCATCTCGAAATATTTTGATTATATTTTTCATAGGTATTCCTCCATTAAGTTGTAAGTTAAAAGTGTCTTTTTTAGATACAAACTTATTTTTTGATTAATTTTTAATATTTATACAGAAATTCCCCATATATACTAAAATAAACGCTCTCTATATTTTATTATATTTTAAGACATTGTATATTATATTACATATATTTTGAAATTTAAATATAAATTCATATCTCTACATAAATTGCCCATTTAAGGAGAAATACATAAGATATAACCAATATTATATTTCTGCATAATAAAAGGCACCCAATAAATGAGTGCCTTATGTATAATAAATAAAATTTATACACCTACTACTTTAGTAACTCCTGGAACTTCTTTAACTAATAAATTTTCTATAACTGCTTTTAAAGTCATAGTCGCACCTGGACATCCAGAGCATGCTCCTTTTAATCTAACTAATACAACTCCATCATCGCTAACTTCTACTAATTCTACATCTCCACCATCTCTTTGTAATACAGGTCTAACTTTTTCTAGTACTTCTGCAACTTTTTCTTTCATTCTATGAACCCCCCTTAAGAATATTTTATAATATATTTATAATTATATACCATGTACAAATAACAAGCCACAAGAGACCATAATTATTACCATTTTATTATAATATAATAGTGATTTTACTTCCTTTTCCAACTTCATTTCCCAGTAAAATATACATAAAGATAATATTAACTATTTTTGTATAATTATTTTATTATCAATAGGTTTATTCTTATTTGTTTCATAAGTTACTATCTCTATTAAGTTTTCTCTAACCTTAACTACAGTATATGTTGGTATTTCTTCACAATAAATTTTCCTGATATACTTACTTTTATCTTTAGTTTCTTTATAAAACTTACTTCCTGTGGATGAACTTCCTGTTATATAAGTTATTCCCTTACTATCTTTTATTACATCTACTTTATCTTTTGAGTTTGTTAGGGTTTCTACTTCAAAATCCATTATTTTTTTATCTTTTATAGGATAAGTTCTAGAATATATGTGATCATGACCACATAAAGCTAAATCAATATTATTATCCTCTAATATAGATGGAAGATTATTTCTTAATATTTTTATATCTTCATCATCTTTATGTCTCCCTCCTCCATATATATCATGATGAAATACTGCTATTTTCCATTTAATATTTTTATTTTCTTCAACAGTTTCATCAACAAACTTTTTATGTTCACAGATATCTAAATTATTGGTATTAATAAATAAATATAAAGTATTTCCGTAAGTAAAATAATAATCACTACCTGCAACAGTTTTTCCTAAATTAGTTATGTTAGGCATATTAAAATGATTATAAAAATTTTCATTATCCTTATCGTGATTTCCTATGGCATTTGCAATTGGCATATGTCTCAAATAACTTGGTGACAAAAAACCTGAATACTCTAAATTACTTATATCTACCTTAGATGTATTATAATTCTCTTCTTTTGTATTAGTTTCATCTCCCCCACACACTATAAAACTAGGATCGTAACTTTTATTTAATGATTTTCTTATAACTTTATCCCAATTATTCGCATCTTTTTTTATTCCTTCTTCATATGATTTTTTCTTTTTTGATGATGCTCCAATTTGCGGGTCTGCCATAAATATAAAAGAATAATTTTGAAAATCTTTTGTTTCATACTCTAAGGGTTTACTCCATCGCCCATCACACTCATAGGAGTAAATATATGTCGTATTTGCTTTTAAATTTTCAACCGTTACCTTATTACTTGTAAACCCATTCCCCATACTCACACTTTTCCCTTGGTAAATTATTTCTTTTCCACCTTTTTCGCATATCTTTATTTTACTCACTCCATCTGAAAATTTACTATACCAAGAAAAATTAAGCATAGTCTCATTTTTACCTGGCGTTAAACATATTTGTGTAAAATCGTCTAAAAATATTTCATTTTCTCCATAATTAAAAAAATAATTTTTATTCTCTTTGGAAATAGACAATCTAGGAAAAAATATTATAATAGTAATAGACAATAAAATACTAATAATTTTTTTATTTTTCATTTTTCACTCCTAAAATAGTATTTGTTTTTAATATTATTTAATCTTATTGATAAATTATTTATTTTAATAAATAAAAAATGAAATTATATCAAAAATAAATTAGTAATAGTACCCACATTAAAATTTATATGTGGTGTAATAATAACTTAATAGAGATAAGGGGATTTATGATGAATTACAACACTTTGATTTTTGATTTAGATGGCACTCTTTTGAACTCTTTAGATGACTTAGCTGATAGCGTTAATCACGCTTTAGAAAAATTAAATTATCCACTTAGAAGTAAAGAAGAAATTTGTTCTTTTATTGGAAATGGTATCGAAAAATTAATTGAACTTTCAGTACCAGAAAAAACTTCTTACGATAAATTTGCAGAATGTCTATTTCTTTTTAAAATACATTATTCGAAAAATTTGAAAAATAAGACTAAACCTTATGATGGAATAATGGAATTACTAGAATATTTAAAAGAAAATGAATATAAAATGGCAATTGTATCTAATAAATTTCAAGATGGCGTTACAGAATTAAAAGACCAGTATTTTTCAGAGTATATTCAAGTAGCAATAGGGAAATCTTCTGAAAGAAGAAAAAAACCTTACCCAGATTCAGTATTAAAAGCTATAGAAGATTTAAATTCATCTAAGGATAAATGCTTATATATTGGTGACAGTGAGGTAGATTTTAAAACAGCAAGAAATGCAAATATAGATTTTGCAGGTGTTGCTTGGGGGTTTAGAGATAAAAAGATATTAGAAGATTTAGGTTCAGACTATATAATTAATACTCCAAATGATTTAATATCTATATTAAGTTGTAAATAGTTTAAATAAAAAAAGGAGCTTAAGCTCCTTTTTTTATTATACTTAATCTTCTAAATTAGAAAGTATTTTTATTTTTTTCATAAGTTTATCAAATTGCTCTGGTGTTATAGATTGCTGACCATCAGATAAAGCTTTTTCTGGATTATTATGAACTTCTATCATAAGACCATCACATCCTGCTACTACAGCAGCCTTCGCCATAGACTCCACATATTCACGGCTTCCTGTTCCATGACTCGGATCTACTATTATAGGTAAGTGAGAATGCTTTTTTATTACAGGCACAGCGCTTAAATCTAAAGTATTCCTAGTATAAGTTTCAAAAGTTCTTATTCCTCTTTCACATAAAATTACATTTTCATTTCCGCCTGCCATAATATGTTCTGCACTAAGAAGCCATTCTTCTATTGTTGAGGATAATCCTCTTTTTAGTATTACTGGCTTGTTAGTTCTTCCCACCTGTTTTAGTAAATCATAGTTTTGCATATTCCTTGCACCAATTTGTATTACATCAACGGTGCTCATAAATTCGTCTAGATAGCTAATTGACATAAGCTCAGATACAATAGGAAGATTTGTTTCTTGCTTTGCGATTTCCATTAATTTAAGTCCGTCTAGCTCCAATCCCTGGAAACTATATGGTGAAGTTCTTGGTTTAAAAGCTCCACCTCTTAAAAAGTTAGCTCCACTTTCCTTTACCTTTCTAGCAATCTCGACAATTTGTTCTTCACTTTCAACAGCGCAAGGCCCAGCTATTATTCCTAAGTTTTTTCCACCTATTTTATTGCCATTTATATTTACAATAGTATCTTCTGGATGAAACAATCTATTGGCTTTTTTATAAGGTTCTTGTACTTTTAATATTTTTGATACACATCTTAAAGATTTTATTTCTTCTAGATTTGCTTCTGTTACATCTCCCAATATTCCAATAACACAGTCGTGTTTTCCCTTTGAAATATTAACGCCTAAATTTTTATTCGTTATATAATTTACTACTTGATTTATATCGTCACTAGTGTAGTTTTTATTCATTACTACAATCATAGTTTGCCTCCCTCTATTTAGCGGTGATTTTCTTCATTTTGTATTAGCTTGCTTAAATTCATTAGATTTCTAAAAAATCCTTCTAATACAAATCTATAGTCTTTGTTTTTTAAATAAGATAAATTCTTTTGAATAACTTCTTCTTCTCTCTTCGCATTTAAAATCCATATTTCTTGTTCTTTTTTACATCTTGCTATTTTTTTTTTTATATTCATACGTCTTTCGAACAATTCAGTTATTTGCTTATCTATTTCATCTATCTCAT
>OKWN01000205.1_pt1 | contig 44952 bp, 54 predicted proteins | sample 1607151 | NCBI WGS metagenome assembly OKWN01 (sample SAMN07501046, study PRJEB24779) | human gut metagenome | isolation source: stool | host: human infant | place: USA: Pittsburgh, PA | reverse complement strand
ATGTGAGAGTAGGGAACTGCCAGGCATCAATCAAGAAGAACCCCGTACCGTAAGGTGCGGGGTTTTTTGCTTTGTACATGGGAAAACATGGCGGATGGCGGCTTCCCCTTATCCGGCCTACAATTGTTAAAACAATTTTAACAATGGTGCCGCTTTGACTCGTCCCTTTGATTATCAACAAGATTTTGCCAATATTAATTTTCGCGAACATCCCGAACGGTATCAGGTTGGCCGGGGTGAGCAGGGCGTATTGATGGTCGAGCCTTATAAAAGCGAAATCCTGCCGCACTGGCGTTATAAAAATGCTGAAGTCGCAGCGCGTTCGGCAGAAGAGATCTACGCCCTTTTTGAAGAATACCGCAGGAAAAACGATTTTGTCGGCATGGATATGGCGCGTAAATTCATACAGATGGGATACACCCGTGCCCGACGATACGCCAATCATAAAGGCGGTAAAAAGTATGATGAGAAGCGCCAGGTCAAACCCCTCGATCACGATCCAGTAAAAGCAGAAGCCGCTGCGGTGTTCAAAACGTGGTGGGATAAAATTCGTGCCGATGAAGATTATTTGCAGCGAAAAAAGGCTCACCAGCAAGCGTGGGGATAATTACTACGTCCGCTAATAATTCGATACCTGATCGAGTTCACAAAATCCAATGAAACATATTGGAAACATTTTATTTACCTAACGATTCGTTTTAAATCCGGTTTTACTGTTTGTGGGCAATGGCCCGCAATGTGAGACAGGGGATTTTAAAATGACAGAAACCGTAGCCAGTGCAGATACGGATAACACAAGTTTAGCAGGCAAGGATACTCGCCGTCGGGTTTGGGCAATCGTTGGAGCTTCATCGGGGAACCTTGTAGAGTGGTTTGATTTTTACGTCTATTCATTTTGTTCACTCTACTTTGCACATATCTTCTTCCCGTCAGGGAACACTACAACGCAGCTTCTGCAAACCGCAGGCGTTTTTGCCGCCGGGTTCCTGATGCGTCCCATTGGCGGATGGCTGTTCGGCAGGATCGCGGACAGGAAAGGGCGCAAGACATCCATGCTCATCTCCGTATGCATGATGTGCGTCGGCTCGCTGGTGATTGCTTGCCTGCCCGGATATGACACTATCGGAACATGGGCACCGGCGTTGTTGCTGCTGGCACGCCTGTTCCAGGGGCTGTCAGTGGGTGGCGAATACGGCACCAGCGCGACATACATGAGCGAAGTAGCTGTTGAAGGGCGCAAAGGTTTCTATGCATCATTCCAGTATGTAACCCTCATTGGCGGTCAGCTGCTGGCGTTACTGGTTGTGGTGATCCTTCAACAAATCCTTAGCGATGAAGATTTACGCGCCTGGGGCTGGCGCATCCCGTTTGCCCTGGGGGCTGCCCTGGCGGTTGTGGCGCTGTGGTTACGCCGTCAGCTTGATGAAACCTCCCAGCAGGAGGTCAGGGCGCTGAAAGAAGCCGGTTCGATGAAAGGGCTGTGGCGAAACCGCAAAGCGTTTTTGATGGTATTAGGCTTTACCGCCGCAGGCTCGCTAAGCTTCTATACCTTCACCACCTATATGCAAAAATATCTGGTCAACACCACGGGCATGCATGCTAACGTTGCGAGTGTCGTCATGACGGTGGCGTTACTGGTCTTTATGCTCATCCAGCCGATTGTTGGCGCGCTGTCGGACAAAATAGGTCGCCGCACCTCCATGCTGATCTTTGGTGGCATGCTCACCCTGGGGACTGTTCCGCTTTTGACGGCGCTACAGCATACAACCTCTCCGTATGCCGCTTTCGCTTTGATTATGGTGGCACTTATTATTATTAGTTTTTACACGGCAATCAGTGGCATTTTGAAAGCAGAAATGTTTCCCGCACAGGTGAGGGCGCTGGGCGTAGGCCTCTCTTATGCGGTCGCTAACGCCCTGTTCGGCGGTTCGGCAGAGTATGTCGCGCTATCCCTTAAGTCATGGGGCAGTGAATCGACCTTTTTCTGGTATGTCACCATCATGGGGGCGCTGGCGTTTATTGTCTCCCTGATGCTGCATCGTAAAGGAAAAGGGATCCGCCTTTAATAATGCGCCATCTGCCAGACGGCGTAGCCGGTTGTTGCCCCGGCTACGTCCCAGGCAAAATCTTTCCAGCTCCAGCCGCTTCCCGAGGGGCGGCTATCCCAAAGTTCTTTTGATGCCCCCAGGCTGATGGAGAACATCAGCCCCATTGTGGCACTTCGATCCCGGCTATAACCCTGGTGCAGCGCATATTCATTACCCGCAGCGGACAACATTGCAGACGCCAGAAAGTGTTGAGCTTTATCCTGACCCGACCAGTTATCATTAGCCATATGGCTGCAACCGGTCAGGAAAAGAGGGATTATCAGGAAAGGCGTACGCATTAACAGACTCCATAAAAAAGCCCCGTCGATGACAGGGCTCGTGTATTACAGAATGCGGCTGATGAGGCGGTCGATACGGATCCGACGTAGACGGCGAATCAGCTTGCGAACTTTCACCGGATAATCAGCGATGCTTTGCAGATCGCGATAATGACGAACCACTGTAGTATGCGTGCGTATAAGCTCCAGCTCACGATCGCGTTTCGCGGCTAACGCATGCTGAGGATCGTGAATAAGGATGGCGTTTTCCAGATCCAGACGCCAGGCGCGTGGGTTGAGATTATTACCGGTCAGCAGCATCCACTCATCATCCACCCACATTCCTTTGAGGTGATAGCTGTTGTCTTCATCTTTCCAGAGACGCACAACCAGCTGGTCCGTGTTCACATAGTACTGTAAACGGCTCAGGAAGCGGCGCAGGTTAATCTCATAGAGATAAGGCAGTGCGCCGATGATCTTGAAAGGTTGATCTTCCGGAATGAAAAAGTCATTTGCCGTTTTATCCCCGACAATAATTTCCACCTTTTTACCATCACGCAGCAGCTGAATGATATTACGCACCAGAACGGCTGGAAGGTTGAAGTACGGGGTGCAGATGGTGAGCTTATGCTCCGCGCACGGCATCAAATGGAAGATGGTCTTGTTCAGCAGGCTGGATTTTCCCAGGCCTACCAGAGGCGTAACGGACAGTTCTTCATTACTGGCATCCCCCTGAAAACGATAAACCGCATCGCGCAGTTCCTGGCGGAAGGAGCGAACGTCGTTTTTGATTTCCGGGCTTTTCGGACGATGAGGATCGTCAAGACGGTGCACACCCCGGCCATGAACCAGGTTTTTATCAACCCAGTTGAACATGATGTCGGCCATCTGCGGATTGCGGATCAGATGGTAGCGATCGTAACGGTATTTATCGAGCTGATGGAGATACACATCATTCAGGCTGGCGCCGCTATAAAGGACGCTGTCATCAATGATAAATCCTTTAAAATGAAGAACGCCAAGCGCTTCACGGGTATTCACCGGTACGCCATATACCGGGATATCAATACCCGGATTTTCCTGGGCCGTGCGGCAATACCAGTCAGCATTGGTATTCGAGGCAGCCGCACCAATACGGCCGCGCTGAGCACGGTGCCAGTCAACCAGCACGCGAACATCCAGTTCTGGACGCTGACGTTTCGCTTCATAGAGCGCGTTCAGGATCGCACGCCCACCTTCATCTTGTTCAAGATAGAGCGCCACAATACAAATACGTCGCGTAGCGCTGGCAATCTTTTCAAGAAGCGTCTCCCGGAAATGAGCGGGAGCATAAAAGAACTCTACATCATCAACTGACTGAGAAATCTTCGGTAGTTGAGCAAGGTGTTGTTGATGTTTATTACGCTTAAATTTTGACAACATCACAGTGCGTTTCTTCTCTGTTCATTGAAGGGTTGTCTGTACCAGGCAAACAACATAAGCGGACAATGATACCCCAGTGCCGGTAAAAGTGGGTAACATTTCCAGCAGCTTACTCTTGTTTATCCGTCGAAGTCAGGCTGAGGGACAGAGAGACAATGCCTTCATCCAGCTGGATATCAACGTCAAAACCGAGCTTCCGCGCCAGGGTCACCATACCCCGATTGTTTGGCATAGTAATGCCATTCAGGCGTGACAATCCGTGATCGCGCGTATAACCAATGAGTTTTTCGAGCAGCCGTCTGCCCAACCCTAAACCCTTAAGATCGGAACGCACCAGTACGGCAAACTCCGCATCCACGTTATCCGGGTCGGAAATGGCACGCGTCACGCCGAGGATCTCCTCTCCCGCTCCGGAACGGCGGACCGCCACAATCGCCATTTCTCGATCGTAGTCGATCTGGGTCATATTGGCTAAATCGTCGTGGGTAAATTCATTGATTTCGCTGAAATAGCGATAGTACAAATCTTCCTTCGTCACCTGCGAGATGAACGCCCGCAGCAGCGGCTCGTCTTCCGGCAGGATAGGGCGAAACAGCGCCCGTTCCCCATTTTTCATCTCCACCCACTCTTCCAGATGAAGAGGATAAGGACGAATGGCGAGACGGCTTTCCCGATCACCGATAAAGGGCGCAATATCCAGCGTCACGTCCAGCGCGGTAAATTCATTTCCGGAGGCAAGAAGGGGGTGGATATCCAGGCGCTGGATCTCCGCACAGTCAACAATGAGGTTGGAGACCTTCACCAGAAACTGGCTTAACCCAGCGATATCAAGCGGCCGCAGAGCGCTTCTCCCGCGGATTTTTTTGCTTTTGATGGCCTGAATAATCAAATAACGCGCCAGGTTCATGTTTAGAGGAGGAAGCGCGACAACCGCCTGTTCTTCTGGCCGCCACTCAACGCCGCCTTCACCCAGCATAATGAGCGGACCAAAAACCGGATCGTGTTCGACAACCACGCGTAGCTCCTGCGCACCTGCACGGTTGGCCATGCTCTGCACCAGCAGGCCGTGGATCCGGGCCTGTGGCCACGTCATTTTTACGCGATCGATAATTGCATCCGCGGCCTGTTGTACTTCTGTCGCGGTGCGCAGATACAGCATTACGCCCTGCACATCCGATTTGTGCGGAATATCGGGAGAGCGCAGCTTCAGCGCGACCGGATAACCAATCTGCTCAGCGATATGTACCGCCTCAGCGCTGTCGCCGGCAATCCAGGTGGGCAGGGTTTGCATCCCATAGCTGCCAAGAATGGGTTGCACCTCATGTGTATCAAGAGAAGTGGCGCCCTCTTCGATGGCCTGCTGCAAAAGCCTGTGCACATCCACCGAATTTGCGGTGAGATTGCCCGGCAGGGCAGGCGTTTCACGCAGCTGCTTCTGGTTGCGGCGGTATTCAACCATATGCATAAACGCGGTAATGGTGCCCTCCGGGGTACGGTAGGTTGGCAACCCGGCTTCACTAAACAGACGCCGTGCCTCCTGCGAGGAGAACTCGCCGCACCAGTTGGTCAGCAGGGTAACGTATTTGCCGCGGGGATGGTTTCGGACTGCCTCAATCAGCGCACGCGCACTTTCGCTGCCTGGCGCAACCGCGCTGGGCGAATGGATAATCATCAGCGCATCAAAGTCCTGGCTATCGAGCAAAATCGTGATCGCCTTAATGTAACGATCGCTGCTGGCATCATCGCGCAAATCGAGGGGATTATCGGGAACAACGCTTCCCGGTAACGCGTCCCGCAGGCGCTGTAGCGTCTCTTCACCCAGCGTGGCCAGCTTGCCGTTGCGTAGCCAGAGCTCGTCCAGCGCCAGGGCGGCGGGAGCGGCACCGTTGCTGACAATCATCAGCTTTTCACCGCGCAGGGGGCGCATGTGGCTTAACGTTTCGACGGCGGAAAAAAGCTCGTGCGTATCCTGTACCCGCAGTAAACCGGCGCGCTGGATCGCTGTATCCCATGCGGGATCCATCCCTGAACGGGAATGTAGCAGGCGCTGAGCCGCAGGGCTGCGCCCGCTTTTGATGACCAGTATCGGTTTATTTCGCGATGCGCTACGCGACGCCGACACAAAACGACGGGCGTCGCTCAGGTGTTCAAGGTAGAGCAGGATAGCGCTGGTTTTGCTGTCACGCGCCAGGAAATCCAGCAGCTCATCGACGTCAATGTCCAGGCTGTCGCCCAAAGCGATGAAGTAGGAAAAGCCCATCTCACGCTGCTGCGCCCAGTCGAGGATGGTATTGGATACCGCAGCCGACTGCGAAATAAAGGCCAGTTTGCCTTTACGGATCGGAACCGGGGAAAAACTGGCATTCAGCCCTTGCCAGGGCGCAAGCAGGCCGAGGCTGTTTGGACCAAGAATGCGCATCTGGTAGCGGCTGGCGCAGGCCAGCAGTTCGGGCTGCTGTTCAGGAGGCGAGGAAAGAATAATGCAGGTTTTACAGCCTTTCTGACCGAGCGACTCAAGCAGTTCGAGGTTTCGTTTCGCATGTGTACAGAGCACGGCGAGGTCGGGAACGAAAGGCAGGCTCTGCACATCCGGCCACGCCAGTACTCCCTGTACCGCTTTATAAGCGGGCGTAACGGGCATGACCGGGCCGTTAAACCCGCCAGCCAGCAGGTTACGCATCATCAGATACCCTGCGCGGTCCGGTTTCATCGAGGCGCCAATAACGGCAATGGATTTCGGACGGAGTAGCGCTTCTAACCCTCTCTGGCTCATGCAGGCCTCCCGTGAATGCAAGCGACCTGATGATTTTAAACGCTTTCTGTCTCTGTTGCTGTGACGCTACCCTTATGAACGGTTTTTCCCGCAAGATAACGTTCACGGAAGCAGGAGAAGTGGGAGCCCAGCGCGCCGGCCGCCTGGGTATCGCCCGCCAGATCCAGTAGCGCAATAGCGACTTCAGCGGTGCAATATTGACCGTCGGCATGCGCTTCACGCAAGCGATAGGCCGAAACGCGCGACAGATCGACGGAAATCACCGGCAGCGCATCAAGGTAAGGGCTTTTGCGAAACATCTTTCTCGCTTCGGTCCAGGTGCCGTCGAGCATAATAAACAGCGGCGGCTTACCGGGTGGTGGCGCCGTAAGCACCTGACGTTGTTCGCCTGCATATGATGCCGGGAAAACGGCCATGGGCTGATAGTCCGGGCTTGCCACCAGGTCGAGCAGAGCCTGAGGTGGCTCAGTGCGCGACCACTGAAACGCTGCGGTGTTGGGCAGAATATCGGCGATCAAACGCCCCGTGTTGCTGGGCTTCATCGGTTCGGTATCGAACATGACCAGACAAAAGCGGCTTTTCGCCTCGCTCGGTGCAAGCGTTTCGCACAGACACACTTTCAGCGGTAAAAGGCAGCGCTGGCAGCGGCGAATACGATTGCCTCGGGCCAGAAAAGGGCGGGTGGCGCGCGCAAGGCGCTCGGCGCGTAATTGAAGTACAGCGTTATCAGTCATGGGCGAAAAGGCAGGAAAAACCCCATTTTCGCAGAGGAGAGAACGGGGCACAAGATATGCCCCGTGAATGTTACAGGGATTCGTTTAACCAGCTGTCGAAAGGCGCTTTCGGTACTGCACCATTGAGCATATCGATCACTTCACCATTTTTGAAAATCATAATGGTTGGAATGCTGCGAATGCGAAAACGGGCGCTGAGTTCACGTTCCGCTTCGGTATTCACTTTGACAAAACGCATTTTCCCGCTGCGCTCTTCAGCCACGTCTTCGAAGATGGGCGCAAAGTTACGGCAGGGGCCGCACCACGGTGCCCAGAAATCGACCACAACAGGCAGATCATCCTTGAGGAGTTTGTCCAGCGTAGCACCCGTCGCGTTAATGACATCGCCATCAAATAATTCGTGGCCACAACGCCCGCATTTCGCACCGTCATCCATCCGGTCGTCCGGAATGCGGTTTACAGCCTGACAGTTGGCACATACGGTATTCATAACTAACCTCTGATAGAGCCGTGGAACAACGGCAGAACGCCGATAATGTTTCTGATATGTTACATATTATCAGTGAGCTTGTATGAAACGACAATGCGTTTTATTCAATGGGAACAATAGTCACAGGCTTTTGTACGAAATTATGGCTATGAGCTTGCACATCGGGTAATCTGCGCGCTTCGCGCAGCGCTGGTGGAGAAAAGCATGAACGACGAAATGAAAAACAAAAGCGGCAAGGTCAAAGTGATGTATGTCCGCAGTGATGATGACTCTGATAAACGCACCCAAAATCCGCGTACCGGAAAAGGTGGCGGGCGTCCGGCGTCTTCTCGTGCAGACGGTGGCCGTCGCCCCGCCCGCGATGACAGAAATAACCGCGGCGATGACCGCAAACGTGATGACCGTAAGCGTGACGATCGCAAACGCGATGATGTTGTCCGTGACGGTGGATCGCCATGGCGTACCGTTTCGCGCGCGCCCGGTGAAGAGGCGACCGAAAAAGCCGATCACGGCGGTATCAGCGGAAAAAGCTTTATCGATCCGGAAGTGCTGCGTCGTCAGCGTGCGGAAGAGACCCGTGTTTACGGTGAGAACGCCTGCCAGGCCCTGTTCCAGAGCCGCCCGGAGTGTATCGTTCGTGCATGGTTTATTCAGAGCGTGACCCCGCGCTTCAAAGAAGCGCTGCGCTGGATGGCGGCGAACCGCAAAGCCTATCACGTGGTTGACGATGCCGAGCTGACAAAAGCGTCCGGGACTGAACACCACGGCGGCGTCTGCTTCCTGATCAAAAAACGTAACGGCACTACTGTGCAGCAGTGGGTCAGCCAGGCGGATGCCGATGACTGCGTGCTGGCGCTGGAAGATGTGGGTAACCCGCATAACCTGGGCGCTATGATGCGTAGCTGCGCGCACTTTGGCGTGAAAGGCGTTCTGTTGCAGGATGCCGCGCTGCTGGAATCCGGTGCGGCGATTCGTACCGCGGAAGGCGGTGCTGAGCATGTTCAGCCGATCACCGGCGACAGCGTGCTGGAAGCCCTGGAGCAGTTCCGTAAAGCGGGCTACACCATTGTCACCACCTCAAGCCGTGCCGCTACGCCGCTGTTTAAAGCGACGCTGCCGCGCAAAATGGTGCTGGTGTTAGGTCAGGAGCGTGATGGTCTGTCTGATGCGGCACTCTCCAGCGCTGACCTGAGCGTCTCTATCGACGGCACAGGCAACGTTGAAAGCCTGAACGTATCCGTTGCGACCGGCGTGCTGCTGGCGGAATGGTGGCGTCAGAACAAGGCATAAGCCTTTTATGTGCCGGGCCTGACCCGGCACATTCAAACCCTACTCGCTCTCTGCGGGTAACACAGGCATCCAGTCAATCGGCTTTTCGCCACGCTTTTCCAGCCACTCATTCGTCAGAACAAAATGATTACTGCCAAAGAAACCGCGATGCGCAGACAGCGGCGACGGATGCGGTGCCTTCAGCACGTAATGACGCTGACGATCGATAATCGCCCCTTTCTTTTGGGCATGCGAACCCCAGAGTAAAAACACGACGCCTTCACGATGCTCATTGATCAGGCTGATAACCTTATCGGTAAAGGTTTCCCATCCCAGACTGGCGTGGGAGTGTGCCTGACCCGCCCGGACGGTTAATACGGTATTCAGCAACAGCACGCCCTGGCGCGCCCAGCTTTCCAGATAACCGTGATTAGGGCGGGTAAAACCCGGAATCGTTCCTTCCAGCTCTTTATACATATTCAGCAGAGAAGGGGGGATGGCCACGCCCGGACGCACGGAAAATGCCAGTCCGTGAGCCTGCCCCGGGCCGTGGTACGGATCCTGCCCCAGGATAACCACCTTTACATCACTCAGTTCGGTGTAGCGGAAGGCGTTAAACACATCTTTCTGCGGCGGATAAATTGTCTGGCCGGCCTGCCGTTCAGCCGCAACGGTACTGAGGGTGTTAATAAAATAGGGCTGCTGCTTCTCTTCTGCCAGCACGTCATGCCAGGTTAAAGGTGTTGTCATCTCGCTCTCCTGCGAATCTCATTCTGTGTCTAGCTTACCTGTTAAACCCCAATGAGCAAAATTACCCGCGGAAAAGCAGGCTAAGTGTCTCAATTTATGTTGAAAACCAGGCAGGATAAGTTGAATTGGTAAACCTTTAAAATTGATCTAAAACAAAAAATACAGACCACACTCTTTGTGTGGTTGATGGTTTTGTTGATTTAAATCAATAAATCACCCGGGTCTGAATGTTATATATACACACAACAAACAATGGTTTTACCAATTGGCCGCAAAAGGCCAGCATCAGTTAATGTAGCCTAAGGGAGGCAACACATGATTACAGGTATCCAGATTACTAAAGCTGCAAATGACGATCTGCTGAACTCTTTCTGGCTGCTGGACAGCGAGAAAAACGAAGCGCGCTGTGTAGTAGCGAAAGCAGGTTTTGCGGAAGACGAAATCGTTCCGGTGAGCAAACTGGGCGAAATTGAATACCGTGAAATTCCAATGCAAGTGCAACCAGAAGTACGCGTGGAAGGCGGTCAGCACCTGAACGTTAACGTCCTGCGTCGCGAAACGCTGATGGATGCCGTTGAGCACCCGGAAAAATACCCGCAGCTGACCATCCGTGTGTCTGGCTATGCGGTGCGTTTCAACTCTCTGACCCCGGAACAGCAGCGCGACGTTATCGCGCGTACCTTTACTGAAAGCCTGTAAGGTTTCAGCTTCGGGGGTGGAATAAAAAAGCCGGGAATGTCCCGGCTTTTTTTACTCTTCCGTTTTTGTCTCTGGCGCAGCAGAACTTGGCTTACGGCGCTTACCAATATTTTTGGTATCGCGGTGGCGCTGTTTAACGCGCGGCTTCTCTTTTTCTTTCTCTTTTCTCTCAGCACGTTTCGCGAGCGCTTTCTTGGACGGTTTACCCGTCATTTTTTCACTCGGCGCACGTGTGGTCGGACGAAGCCCGTCAATCACGCGAGCTTTCAGCGGCTCCTCAACGTAGCGGCCAATTTTCTGTAGCAGCAAATGGTCGTGCGCTTCTACCAGAGAGATAGCAATACCTTTGCGGCCCGCACGGCCGGTACGACCAATACGGTGCAGGTAAGTATCACCGCTGCGCGGCATATCAAAGTTGATCACGTGGCTCACGTCCGGGATGTCGATCCCGCGCGCGGCAACGTCGGTGGCAACCAGCACATTCACGCGGCCATCGGTCAGGCGCTTGATCCCTTCAGTACGCTTAACCTGCGCCATTTCACCTTCGAGATAGCAGTTGTTAATGCCGGCGTTGCGCAGCATTTCTGCCAGCTCATGCACGCGCTCACGTTTGCGTACGAAGACGATGGTACGGGTTGCCTCTTCCTGCTTCAGCAGGTGTTTCAACAACTCAACCTTATGCTCAAGGTTATCTGCGCGGTAGTACCACTGGTGGATCTTCTTACGCTCACGGGTCGATGGCGTAGCGGACACTTCCACCGGATCTTCCAGCAGACGTTCGGCGAAATCTTTAATCGCATCCCCTTCAAGGGTTGCCGAGAACAGCATTGTCTGATTACGCCAGCGCGTTTCACCCGCGATGTGTTCGATATCCTGGGCAAAGCCCATGTCCAGCATGCGGTCAGCTTCATCGAGAATCAGCGTTTCCACCGCGCGGCAGTCGAAGTTCTCTTCTTTTATGTATTGCAGCAGACGGCCTGTCGTCGCGACAACGATATCCTGGTTTTCGCTGAACACTTCGGCGTGGTTCATATACGCTACGCCGCCGGTGATGGTCGCGATATCCAGATGGGTGTTCGCCGCCAGCTCACGCGCGTGTTCGGCAACCTGCATCGCCAGTTCACGGGTCGGGGTCAGGATCAAAATGCGCGGCGGGCCTGATTTTTTACGCGGAAAGTCGAGCAAATGCTGCAACACAGGCAGCAAGTAGGCTGCTGTCTTCCCCGTGCCGGTTGGCGCAGAACCGAGCACATCGCGGCCCTCAAGCGCAGGCGGAATGGCCGCGGCCTGAATGGCGGTCGGGCGTGTAAAGCCTTTGCTCTCAAGGGCATTGAGCAGGCTTTCATCGAGTTCAAGTTCGGAAAAAGTCGTTACAGTCATGTTCTACCTCTGTGTGGGGCGCTGATTATAGACGTTACGGCTGTAATCTTCATCTGTTTGTATGGATATCGCTTTTCGACCACTTCGCTTTCCCCTATGCTACTCCAGTTTCACTCAGAAGGTTGCCCTGACATGTCTCAACTCAAAGCGCAGTTGCGCCGCGATGGTTTTACGTTTAAACAGTTTTTTGTGGCGCACGATCGTTGTGCGATGAAAGTCGGCACAGACGGTATTTTACTGGGTGCATGGGCGCCTGTCGCAGGTGTAAAACGCATTCTGGATATTGGTACGGGCAGCGGACTTCAGGCGCTGATGCTGGCGCAGCGAACGGAAGAACACGTCACGATCGACGCCGTTGAGCTTGATCCTCAGGCGTCCCGGCAGGCAAGTGAAAACGCTGCCGACTCTCCGTGGGCAGATCGCATCAGGGTAGAATGCGCCGATGTCCTGACCTGGGCGCCGGAGCAAACCGCGCGTTACGATTTGATTGTCAGCAATCCGCCCTATTTCACGCCAGGCGTGGAATGTGGAACGCCGGAACGCGAGCAGGCACGTTACACCGGCTCGCTCGATCACAAGGCTCTACTGACCAGTGCGGCGGAGCTCATCTCGGAAGAGGGATTTTTCTGCGTGGTCTTGCCTGAAAGCACGGGTAATACCTTCATTGAGATCGCACGGGGGATCGGCTGGAATCTGCGTCTTCGTACCGATATTTCGGATACGGAAGGACGCTTACCGCACCGCGTGTTGCTGGCGCTCTCGCCGAAAGAGGGGGAATGCTTTATCGACAGGATGGTCATTCGTGGGCCAGACCAGCGTTATTCCGAAGATTACACTGCCCTGACCCAGGCCTTTTATCTGTTTATGTGAACCTGCGGCGTCAACACCGACGGGCCGGACATTTCAAGCGGTTCGGGATAGTCCAGCGTATAATGCAGGCCACGGCTCTCTTTGCGCATCATCGCACAGCGCACAATCAGCTCGGCAACCTGCACAAGGTTGCGCAGCTCCAGCAGATTATTAGAAACGCGGAAGTTGGCGTAATATTCATCAATTTCCTGCTGCAACATCATGATGCGGCGTAACGCGCGTTCCAGACGCTTCGTTGTGCGTACAATCCCGACATAATCCCACATGAAAAGCCGCAGCTCGTGCCAGTTATGCTGGATAACCACCAGTTCGTCCGGGTTTTCTACCCGACTTTCATCCCATGCCGGCAAGTGTGTTGTCGGACGTGCATAGGGCATGCGTTTGGTAATATCTTCCGCAGCCGACCACCCATACACCAGACACTCCAGCAGCGAGTTTGAGGCCATGCGATTCGCACCATGCAGGCCGGTGTAGCTGACCTCGCCGATTGCATACAAACCATCCACGTCGGTACGACCATGATCGTCAACCATCACCCCGCCACAGGTATAGTGTGCGGCAGGTACAATCGGCACCGGATCGCGGGTTAAATCAATACCCAGACTCAGCAGCTTTTCATAAATCATCGGGAAGTGCTGGCGAATAAAGTCTGCCGGTTTATGGCTAATGTCCAGATACATACAGTCGACGCCAAGCCGCTTCATCTCGTGGTCAATGGCGCGGGCCACGATATCCCGCGGGGCAAGTTCACCTCGGGGGTCGAAGTCCGGCATAAACCGGGAACCGTCCGGACGCTTCAGATACGCGCCTTCGCCGCGCAACGCTTCAGTTAACAGGAAGTTACGTGCCTGCGGGTGGAACAGGGCGGTAGGATGGAACTGATTAAACTCCATATTCGCCACGCGGCAGCCTGCGCGCCAGGCCATGGCGATACCGTCTCCGGAGGCGATATCCGGGTTAGTCGTGTACTGGTAAACCTTGGAGGCGCCGCCAGTCGCCAGCACAACGGCTTTTGCCTGGCAGGTTTCCACCTTCTCTTTATTCCGATTCCACACCCATGCGCCGACAACACGGCGCGTGCCGGGCAGGCCAATCTTATCGGAAATAATCAGGTCGACGGCGTTGCTGCGCTCCAGCACCCGAATATTAGGATGGCTGAGGGCTTTGCTGACCAGCGTGGTTTCAACCGCTTTTCCGGTTGCATCAGCAGCGTGCAGAATACGGCGGTGGCTGTGCCCGCCTTCACGGGTCAGGTGATAGCTCTCTTCACCATTAGGCTGAACATGCGTATCAAACAGCACGCCCTGATCGATAAGCCATTGCACGCAGTGGCGGGCATTGCTGGCGACAAACTCTGCCGCATGCTCATCCACGATCCCGGCGCCGGCAATCAGGGTGTCTTCTATGTGCGAGGCTATACTATCCGTTTCATCAAACACGGCGGCAATACCGCCTTGTGCATAGAAGGTGGAACCTTCGCTCATCGGCCCTTTACTCAGCACGATTACGTTCTGATGTTCCGCCAGGCGCAGTGCGAGGGATAGGCCGGCAGCACCGCTGCCGATGATCAGTACATCACAATGAAGTTCAGGCGTCGTGTTCATGATGTTTGTTTAATTTACTAAACATGGTGTGGGGAGAATAGCATTGTGATGCGAGATATCGCACGTTTTTTTTGTTGTGTGTTGCAATGACTAAACGGAAGGCCAGAAGTTAAATCTGCGCTAAATGGCCGGAAATATTTTGCGAAGCAGATCGTTAGCTTCAGATTTTGTGGTGAAATAAAGCCTGTGTTGCGTTACTCTTCTGACGATAAAGTTGATGATTCTTGTCAGAAAGCGGGTGCGTATCGTGAACAGACTTATAATGAGAGAAAATGAACGGTCTGCGGCGCGATGAACAAAAACAAAGGCGTTACGGAACTTATTGAAGAACAGACACTCTAATTCGGTGCTTGCTCAAAGTGCAATGTTGTTAGAGTGGCGTTTCGATAACGCGTGGAATTTGGTTTGGGGAGACATTACCTCGGATGAGCGAGCAGTTAACGGACCAGGTCCTGGTTGAACGGGTCCAGAAGGGAGATCAGAAAGCTTTTAACCTACTGGTGGTGCGCTACCAGCATAAGGTAGCGAGTCTGGTTTCCCGCTATGTACCGTCAGGCGATGTTCCTGATGTGGTGCAAGAGTCTTTTATTAAGGCCTATCGCGCGCTGGATTCATTCCGGGGGGATAGTGCTTTTTATACCTGGCTGTATCGTATTGCAGTCAATACGGCTAAGAATTATTTGGTTGCTCAGGGCCGTCGTCCGCCTTCAAGTGACGTTGACGCTATCGACGCAGAAAACTTCGAAAGTGGCGGCGCGCTGAAAGAAATTTCGAACCCTGAGAACTTAATGTTGTCAGAAGAACTGAGACAAATCGTTTTTCGCACGATCGAGTCGCTCCCGGAAGATTTACGCATGGCAATTACGTTACGGGAGCTGGATGGCCTAAGCTATGAAGAGATAGCCGCCATCATGGATTGTCCGGTCGGCACGGTTCGTTCACGAATTTTCCGTGCGCGAGAAGCCATTGATAATAAAGTTCAACCGCTTATCAGGCGTTGACGATAGCGGGATACTGGAAAAGGTATTAGGCATGCAGAAAGAAAAACTTTCCGCTTTAATGGATGGTGAAACGCTGGATAATGAGCTGCTCGATGAGTTGTCTCATTCTCCCGAAATGCAACAGACCTGGGAGAGCTATCATCTTATCCGCGACTCTCTGCGCGGTGATACCAGCGAGGTTCTCCATTTCGATATCTCAGCACGCGTTATGGCGGCCATTGAGAACGAACCTGTTCATCAGACCACGCCGCTGATTCCTGAAGCGCAGCCTGCACCTCACCAATGGCAGAAAATGCCGTTCTGGCACAAGGTGCGTCCATGGGCCAGCCAGCTCACCCAAATGGGGGTCGCTGCGTGCGTATCGCTTGCAGTTATCGTTGGGGTCCAGCACTATAATACTCAGTCTGAAGCCAATCAGCAGCCTGAAGCGCCAGTGTTCAATACGCTGCCGATGATGGGTAAAGCCAGCCCGGTTAGCCTGGGCGTACCGGCAGATGCCTCCGCAAGCGGCGGACAGCAACAGCAGGTACAGGAGCAGCGCCGTCGCATTAATGCGATGTTGCAGGATTACGAGTTGCAGCGCCGTCTGCACTCCGAGCAGCTTCAGTTTGAGCAGGCCCAAACCCAGCAGGCTGCTGTGCAGGTGCCAGGAAACCAAACTTTAGGAACGCAATCGCAGTAATGAAGCAACTTTGGTTCGCCATGTCTTTGATGGCGGGTAGCCTGTTCTTCTCTGCTAACGCCTCGGCTGATGTTTCATCCGGGGCGTTGTTGCAGCAAATGAATCTGGCCAGCCAGTCACTCAATTACGAGTTGGCATTTATCAGCATCAATAAGCAGGGTGTCGAATCGTTACGCTATCGCCACGCCCGCCTTGATAACCAGCCGCTCGCCCAGCTTTTACAGATGGATGGCCCGCGTCGGGAAGTGGTCCAGCGTGGGAATGAAATCAGCTATTTCGAGCCTGGCCTTGAGCCGTTTACGCTCAATGGTGACTACATCGTTGACTCCCTGCCGTCGCTCATTTACACCGATTTTAAACGTCTCGCCCCCTACTATGATTTTATCTCGGTGGGGCGAACGCGTATTGCCGACAGGCTGTGCGAAGTGATCCGCGTTGTCGCGCGGGATGGGACACGTTACAGCTATATCGTCTGGATTGACGCAGAGACGAAGCTGCCGATGCGCGTTGATCTGCTCGATCGCGACGGTGAGACGCTGGAGCAGTTCCGCGTGATCTCCTTCGATGTGAACAGTCAGGTTGGCAACAGCATGCAGAATCTGGCCAAAGCCAGCCTGCCGCCTTTGCTTTCCGTGCCTGCCGGCGATTCTGTCAATTTTAACTGGGTACCATCCTGGATCCCGCAAGGGTTCAGCGAAGTTTCCAGCAGCCGTCGCCAGCTCCCAACCATCGAAACACCAGTTGAGTCGCGACTCTATTCCGATGGGCTGTTTAGCTTCTCGGTGAATATCAATCGCGCTACGGCGAACAGTTCCGAACAGATGCTCCGTACCGGTCGCCGGACGGTCAGCACGACGGTGCGCGATAATGCGGAAATTACCATTGTCGGTGAATTACCGCCGCCAACGGCAAAACGTATTTCAGACAGCATTAAATTCAGGGCTGCGCAATGATTAAAGAGTGGGCCACGGTCGTATCCTGGCAGGATGGCGTAGCGCTTGTCAGCTGTGACGTTAAAGCATCATGCAGCAGCTGCGCTTCGCGAGCCGGTTGCGGCAGCCGCGTGTTGAATAAGCTGGGGCCGCAAACGTCGCACACTATTGCTGTGCCGAGCGATCAGCCGCTGGTGGCAGGGCAAAAAGTGGAGCTGGGCATCGCTGAAGGTAGCCTGCTCACTTCCGCCATGCTGGTTTACCTTTCTCCGCTGGCAGGTCTGTTCGTGATGGGCGGGGTTTTCCAGATGCTGTTCGGCACAGATTTGGCCGCCATGTGCGGGGCCGCTTTGGGCGGCGTGGGCGGGTTCTGGCTTGCTAAAGGCGTTTCCCCAAGGCTTGTCGCCCGGGAAGCGTGGCAGCCCGTTATCCTCAGCGTTGCACTGGCACCCGACCAACTTCGTGTTGAGACGCTCTCTTCTGAGGCCCGGTAATCTGCCGGGCTTTATTATTATTTACATCGCAATAAAGAAAACGCCGTCTCTTCGCGCTATACCTGGCTCTAAGTGCATTTCCAGCTGACAAGGATGTAGTGTAGAATGCTGCGTTTTCGCACTGAAAAACGTCAGGCTAAGAACAGCGGCCTCCAGGAATTCGTAAGGCATAATTATTTAACTATATGAAGAACATACGTAACTTTTCGATCATTGCTCACATCGATAATTGATACCCCGCCAGCCTCCGCAAACCTCCGACAAAAACGCCTCAAGATCCCCATCAAATCAGCCTTTCCAAAAATTATACTGTTTGCATGTACAGTCAACCTGCGACATCATAAGTCATGGTTTTTGTGTCCACCAGCGCGTCCATATCCTATGATGGACACATTACCTCCCGTTCTGATGGACACACGCAGGGATAAATCATGGCTATTTCAGATAGTTATCTAAAGTCGTGCCTTGGGCGCGAACGAGACAAAGTTGAAGAAAAGGCAGATCGGGATGGTCTGTGGGTGCGCATCTCCAAAAAGGGGGCCGTTACTTTTTTCTACCGATTCCGCTTCCTGGGCAAACAGGACAAGATGACGATCGGCAGCTATCCGGAGTTTGGATTAAAAGCCGCGCGCGATGAAGTCGCTAAGTGGGCTGCTATTCTTGCCCGTGGCGAAAATCCACGGATCAGGCAAAGCCTCGACAAAGCCAAGATTAGCAGTCAGTACACCTTCGAAGAGCTGTTTCGCGAATGGCATTCAATGGTGTGCGTTCAGAAAGAAACGGCAGGGCAGATTCTACGTACATTCGAACTGCACGTTTTCCCCAAGCTCGGGAAATACCCTGCGCATCAGCTCACGCTGCACAACTGGCTCACTGTCCTTGACCGATTGGCCCAGGGGTACAGCGAGATCACCCGGCGCGTAATCAGCAACGGCCGACAGTGTTATTCCTGGGCAGTGAAACGGCAGCTGCTTGAAGTTAACCCGCTGTCAGAAATGTCTGGGCGTGATTTCGGCATCCAGAAACAAATGGGTGAGCGAACCCTGGACCGCAAAGAACTGGCTATTGTCTGGCGAGCCATTGAGGATTCCCGCCTCATTGAGCGAAACAAGATCCTCTATAAATTGTCACTAATATGGGCGTGCAGGGTCGGCGAACTCCGGCAGGCTGAAGTAGCACATTTTGATTTTGAAGAAGGGATCTGGACTGTTCCATGGGAAAACCACAAGACAGGGCGGAAGACAAAGAAACCGATAATTCGACCTATCATCCCGGAAATGCTCCCGCTGATAAAACGGGCAATTGAGCTGGCGCCAGGACGCTTTGTTTTTTCAAAATATGAAGACAAGCCGATGAGCGAAGGCTTCCATATGAGCATCAGCAGCAACCTGGTTAAGTTCATGCTTAAGGCTTATAACGAGCAGGTCCCACATTTTACTATTCATGATCTGCGCAGGACTGCGCGAACGAATTTCTCCGAGCTAACCGAGCCGCATATCGCTGAGATAATGCTCGGGCACAAACTGCCTGGTGTGTGGTCGGTGTACGACAAGCACACCTATGTTGAGGAAATGAGAGTGGCATATAGTAAGTGGTGGGCCCGACTTATGAGCATCGTTGAGCCCGATATCCTGGAGTTCATGACACGTCAGGCTGGATGAATAAACAGGGACATTTTAGGACAACTTAAGACAACATAAGACAGTATGATGTTGACCCCGTATAACTGTGGTTATAAACTGACTCTACATCACTAAAGAGTGATATGGAGGAAGGGTATGACACAAAAACGCGAAGTTAGAACCAGTGACAAGCCGCGCCAGACTGTGCGTCGCTCAGCTGAGTATAAGGCGCGTCTGAGTGCAGCTTCTGCCATGCTGGCTGACAAAATGGAAGAGAAGCGTACTGCATGGGCTTCAAAATAAGCCGCTCCCAAGCGCTAACCGAAGTTATTACTCAGTTTCCAATCACTGAGCTTCCGATACAAGAATTCGAAGAGTATAAGCGGGAATGCATCAATTATGATGACGTTCCCGCTCCTGCCATTCAAATTCAACTGGCTCATCCCGCCCACATTGAAACTATTGGTCGTGACAAGCTCATGGAGCGTCCGGTCGAGGCTCGGGGTGAAGAGCTACATCATGTTCATATCTGGCAGGAAGGTTGTTGCTGGGAAGATGAGGATGGGCTTCTAGTGCAGTGGGCTTCAACAAGCGATAGTTACGTCGTCTATTCGTACTTTATTGACAGAGATAAGGATCATCACTTCTATGTCATTGACTATTGCAACGACAAAGCTCATGCGTTGATTGAAGACAAGCAACAAGTCGCAGAGTGGACCCGTCAAGCCCAAGAGTTCAGGATCCAAAATATTTAAAATTTGAAACCGCTGAAAGCCGATTGACTCAATCGGTTTTTTTATGCTTATCAATCAGCCCAGCAGTTTATTGAAGTTTCAAAAGTTCTCAGGTCGACGCAATTTTCCTAATTCATCCCTAACTAAATTCAGGTGAGACATCGGCTTGCGGGTAGCCCTGGACATCTCTTTTATCTGCCAGGCGGTGACTTTGGTTTTTAACCATTTGTTGGGGCCGCCCATATAGGCGCAATCCGGCTCAGGGAAAGGGTTCTCGTTTGGGGCTCTTTTCCTGTAGCGTTCGAGCGTACGCGGGGAAATACACAACTGGCCGCAGATATCTTTGGTGCTCATCAGCTCAAATTTATTCGTTGCTTTGCTCATCTTCGTTCTCCAATGGCCCCAACCGGGGCCGTTTGATAATTCTTTATCAGGACGCCTGGCCGGGAAGGGCGCGCAAGCGGCGCATGCCTGTCATTGCCGTGGCCACATAGCTCGCCTTGCGGTTCACCACCTCAACCCAGACCTTCACGCCTTCAACCTTCACCGTGTACGTCTCTTTCATCTTGCTGCGCCCATAGTCGCCGTATCTTTGCTGGTGGGCTGCCAGAGCGATGTCGCATGCCTGACGCGCTAACGGGGACTGCTGGTTACCTCGGTTAATCAGTCGCATAGCCATCTCCTTCGATACGCTTAAACTCGATCACCCAGACCCATGGGTTTGCATACCAGCTGTCAGAACCGTAGATGGATTCCCACAGGTACTTAAATGCGCCCGTTGCCGTTGGTCTTCCGGTCATGTTGTGGCCTGCAATGCAGTCGTAACAGTCCTGGGAGTCAAAAAGTGCCTCCATATCGATGCCTTCTGCCTCTGCGTCCGTTTCGCTGATGCTATTCAGGCGCTCAACCCTTACCCCAGTGATTTCCAGCACAATGCGGGACGCCCAGCGCGGCATGTGGATGCTGGGTGTCCAGCGGACATCCTCAGCCGGCGGCACGTTCTCGTAATGAGTTGGAACATGCGCAGGGTAATTCGCGCGATAAAGTTTTAGATCCGGCGCGCTGGCTCCAGCCTCTGCCCACGTTTCCCGCACCCAAATGCGATCGCCGACAGCACCGTAAGGGCAGCAGTGCTCTTGAAAGAAAAGATGGCAATCGGAAATAAGTGAGTTACCTGGAACGAGGTCAGAAACGTGCACCATGCTTTCTAATTTTTTCGATGAAAACCAAAAATCTCCCGGTCGTGATTTCGATGGCTGCGGCTGCACCTTCATTATCCGGCGCGTCTGCGTCTTCCGGCCGTCGAGAATGGCGCGCACCATCTCAGCGTTAAAAATCATCCCGCGTTCGATAATTTTCGTCATGTTATTACCGGGAGGGCGGACCCTCCCGCCTCCCTTAGTCCACGTATTCCGGTTTCATGTCCGCCAGGGTGATGCTGAACTGATCGTGCAGCTCTTCGCCCAGGTGACGCTTTGAAGATGCGAGCACACGCTCGGCTTCCGCGAATCGCTCTGTCGCGTCTGGTTCTTCCGGAGAAGGTAGGGAGTTGATCGCCGCTTCCACCTTGTTACGTGCATCGACCAGGTAGTATCGCTTAACGGCTTTGTTTTTCAGCTCGGTGAACAGTGCGGATCCAAGCGTCGCTTTAGCCGTTTCGATGTCTGCACGGACCGCTTTGGCGCTATCCACATCCTGAGCGGCTTCAATGCGGTCGCGGAAATCCTGGGCTAGGGTGTCGATATTTACAGATGGCTCCTGAGGATCCTGCGTGTTTACTACATTTTCACCTTTGATATCAGCCAGGCTCATTTTCTGAACTGGTGCCGGGTTAATTTCCCTTTCGGTGGGCTGCTCAATCTCATCAGGCGTGTAAACGCCTAGGATCACGTGTGGGCAGTACAAGCGCGCCCAATATTTCACGCCGAGGTAGGCTATTTGCTGGTCCGGCTTTGAAACCCACAGCGGCGAATTTCGAGTAACCACCTGCGACAGGTAAAGAGGTTTATCCCAGGTGATTTCACTTTCCCCACGAAGAATGGCTCCGACTTCAACATAGAGTCCTTCTTCGTCTTCATCAGTCCAGTCGCGAACGCGTTCGGTCACGGTGTACTTACCATTCTTACCCATTTTTTCACGGGTCACTTCTTTGGTTTTGGTGCAACGTTCCCAGTCGCCGCCGTAGCGATAATGAAAACGGCCATGAATGGCACTGGAACTGGTAATTACAGCGTTAACAAGCTGCGCTTCGTAACCCAACTGGCCGTTGACGAGGTGAGTTTTTTGCGCCACCGCGTAAGGGTTCATGCCCCACTGCATGGCTTGCATAACAATCGCCATGCAATCCGCAGGCTTACCTGCCAGGTGAGCAGGTACTGTAACGACAGACTGGGCCATCAGCCCGGCGAAAGCCTGCAACTGACCCAATGCCTGAACGTTGAAAATTGAGTTGCTGGCAGAGATAGTGTTAGGAGCTTGCTGCTCAGCAGTTACGATATTCATGTTTTCCATCATCATTCCCCTTATGCCTGTGTACGCAGCGCTTCGAGGCGGCGCAGGTCGAAGTCGTTCAGTTCGTCGGTGTAGTCGGCAGTGATTGGTGCTGGCCATTCACCTGTGTCGAATCCGGTTGCGATAGCGCGCATCGCTTTGCGGTACTCGAGCATGCCCAGCTCCAGCAGTTCAGCGGATGCCTCGATGATGGCGATCCAGTGGTAGTTCTCGTCTTTGTTGACGAAAATCCAGAAGAATTGGTCCAGCGCCGCGGTTTCGCAGTACATGGCCGCGCTCAGGTGGTAGTCGCGGTCAATGATTTCCCGGTGCAGTCTGGCGCGCAGGCTTTCCTGCTTTACGTTCCACATGCTGATAGTTTTCAGGTCTGCGCCGATACGCACACCGTCCAGGTCGATCTCAAGGTCAGGGCGCACACGAACTTCCAGGCCCGTCTCCTCGTCAAAGCCGAAGTAACTCACCTCGACGGCGCGGCCCGGGTGGGTCAGCAGCATGCCGGCGGTCGGGTGAGCCAGAAGCGCTTTTTGAATATTCAGCGCGGTGCTCAGCTGCTGGCGGGTGACCAGCACTTTTCCTTCCGGATTCTCGCGCCAGGCATCCAGCAGCTCGTCGGCAAAAACAGCATCTGGTTTGACTGCTTTCACGGCCTGAATTAGATCGGACTTGGTGCCAGAAACTTTCAGCGGCTGTGGCTTCTGCGCTTCCTGCGCCACCATGTCAGGGTTGATGATCGCTAACTGCTCGAGCAGCGCGTCACGGCTACCGCTGGTTTTCACCTGCGGGGGCAGGGTGGCGTTGTACTCTTTGATGCAGGCTTTCATCGCGTTGGCGGTCTGCTTCTGGTCTGCGTCAATACGCTGGAAGTCAGCTGGCAGTGCCATATAGTTCTGCGCCGTTTCTTCCAGGTTAGCGCCCAGCGGCACCTGCGCGGGGAGGGTGGCGTTGTACTCTTCCAGTAATACCTTGATGTCGTCGGCAGACAGCAGCGCCGGCAGGCTGGCGTTGTACTCATCGATAAAGGCGCGCAGGGTCGCGGCTGTTGTGAATGCGCCTTCCGGGATAGCCGGTTCAATGCTGAATTCTGCGTCCAGCTGTTCAGGCTGCAACGCCAGCGCATGCACTAAGTTGCCCATGTCCAGCACTGCGGAACGCTCTTTGACGATGGTTTTCTCAACGTGGCGCGCATTGAAGTACATCAGCGATACGCGCGCATCTTTCACCTGGGTTGAGCTGATGCCGTTGGCAGCGTGGTAAACCTCGTTCGGAAGACCTTCATAGCGGCCTGGCTCGAAATAAGCAGGATATTCAACAGCTGGTTCTTCCTGATGCACTTCTGGTTCGTTTTGTACCGATTCTGGTTCGCTTTGAGTAGGTTCTGGCTCTTCCTGGCTGACAGAATCTGTTTTTTGGTGAACACCAGCCTGCTCCTGGTTAGTGAGGCTTGGTGCGGCTGCGGCCAGTAGCTCTGCCGGAACTACGGTAACTGCTTGCGTATCAGCTGCATCAGCGCCTTCGCCTGGTTGTACCGGATCAGTATTTTCGACTTTCTCTGGCTGAGTCGTTTCCATCTGCACATCGCTGGTGGTCTCCGCTGCGTTTTCCGTTTTTTCGGCTTCATTTGAGGCGTTTTGGTTGAGCAGGGCATCAATGGAAAATATGCCGTTGCCCATACTTGTGATTTTCGGTTGTCCTTTCGCTTCCTCGGCGCGGCGGCGCGCACCTTCTTCACGAATCCGTTGTAAATTCTCTTCGTGAGTAGTGGTGGCCACACGCTGGGTTATTTCCCATTTCGGATCTGTTGGGTCGCTAATACCCTCGACAAACTCACCACGTTCGGCTGCCAGCTGCTTGTCCACGTTTTCACGTGAAATACCTGGAGCGGCAGAAGGCAGCGGCATTAACTCTGTTGTCGAATTGAAATTTGTTGTCATCGTTCGATTAACAAATTCCAAGTGAGCAGCAGGCGTCTTGTGGATGTTCTCAGGAGCGATACGCACCAGGTTAAAAATTGCCGTCCGGTTAACCGCCAGAACGCCGGGCTGGTTGCGCAGAATGCTGCTCCATGATTTCCACGGCTCCTCTTTTTTAGCGACAATTTCCTTCGCGCGGCGCAGAACGCTGCCTGGTATTTCGTGTGGGTTGAAATCCATGGGAAGCAGGGCGCAGGCAATTTCAAGATCAAGAGAATCAAGCGTATGGTGTGCGCCTTCGCCACGATCAGTGACATATCCGCCGTCGGCGTTGGTACCGGAATCGGTGCGCTGAACATTGCTGATGCGGTTACCGGCGGCCCATTCGCGCGCCAGGATGCCACGGTCGATGTAATCAGTTTTGAACCACACCGTCAGGAACTGGATAACTGTTGCCAGTTCCGGTTTTTTACCGTCGACAGGGAAGGCTTTCTTAACGGCATTCACGACTTTATGGATATCGTGCTCAATGGCTTTTTTGAATGCTTCCACATTCTCAGCAGCCAGCAGCAGGTTTTGGGCGTACGCGTCATCAGTGTCCATCTCAAGGCGGACAATCTCGTTTTTCTGCCCAGCGTCGACGTGATAGAGATATTCACCATCACCGATGAACTGAGCCAGTACACGCTGACGGAATGGCAGGGTGGCAACGACGATCAGGTTCGGCTGCTCTGACTGCTGAGATTCTTCTGCGGTGCTGTCTTCAATATCTGCGTCGTCGACAGACTCATCTTCAGCCTGTTGTTTAACATTCCAGGTGCGCTGGTCTTCGGCCAGTTCATAACGATCGCACCAGGTGAAATCAACGTCGCCTTCTTCTGGCAGGTCGTTGTACACCGGGAAATCAGTGCGAATCGGTTTGGTGTAGTCCTTACCGCGACCCGTTTCGATGCCTGCGTCTTCCAGCTCAACATCGAGCGTCAGCGCAGCGCGCGCTTCGGATTTTGCAGTGAACCAAATCACTGCATCTTGCTTACCGGATTTCTGAGTGGCCTTGACCACATAAAAGAATTCCATGTGAGATCCTCATTTTTGGGTGTTAGAATCCCCGGGCCATTGATAGCGCCCATTGGGTGTCTTTTTTGGTTTGGTATAAATTCCGGTGTAACTTTGGTCGGTACCACCGGACGTAGATCCCGCCTTGCGCGGGTTTTACGTTAGCCTTCGTGAGCCATCTGGTCGTGCGAAGCGCAACGTCTGGAACAGTACTCTTTCTCTTTGCGCGCAAGCAGTGAGCCGTTGCGATAGAGAAGGGTGCTTTTGACCACCTCCTCGGGTTTAACCGGTTTGCCGCAGTATCCGCATTCGGTCTGCATCATCATCTCCTCAGAACTTAACTGTGGTTTCCGCTGGTACTTCTTCGTTGCGGACGATCCTTTCAACTGGATAGCAGTTACCTGACACCTTCTGGTCAATGGCTGCCTGCTCGCATTGCTGCTGGTCGTCGTAAACATCGAGAACAACATCCTGAAATTCACCATTGGTCATGCTGATGGTCAGGACGAGTGCGAATAACGAACCCATCAGTGCAGCCCCGTTCCGGCGGGAACCAGATGCGGCTCCATGCTGCGAGAGGCATAAGGGCGGCGAATGTGGCGCAGATTGCCCTGCGGCTCATGCCAGTAAGTGCCTTCGCTGTAGTTAAAAGAAACCAGCCATGCTGCGCCGGTACGTTGGTTGCGCATTTGAACGGCGCGACCGCTGTTTGGTACTGCTGGATTAGCTTTCATCTCAATCCCCTTAAGTAGTGCCTGTTTTGTTAACCCGCTCAGGCGGCGCGGGTTCCTTGCTTTCCACAGTCAAAGGAATTCGGTACTCTGTCATTTCCACAGTCAAAACAAGGAAATGTCATGAAATTCAAACTCATCTCAGGCAATCGCACGATTGATTCAGTTGCCTACGATTTGGCGCTTTCGATTGCCTCAAAAGAAACTTCAACAACCACTCCGGCCTTAGTGTTGGCGAAGGTCATGGAGCTGATGCCTGAATGCATCAAGCTTGTTTCCGAAAAAGCTTCCGAAGAAAGCAAGCTGAAGACCGGTAAAGTTCGGCCGCTGTCCTTTAAGAGATCGGCCATATAGCTCGGTCATAACATCTTCCAGCGAGCCGCTTGCATAAATTGAGTGGCCGCTGTTCAAAACAATTCTCACCACCTCACCGCCCGCCCCACTATCGTAGGATTCAAGGTAGGTAACGCTTCTACTGTGAATCACAACAACACGATCATCATCGCCAGTTATTGTTGTGAATCGAAATTTACCTCTCATGGGTCCTCTCCTCATTTGCCCTTGTCGCCAGGCTGGCGGAACGTTTATCACCTGACAACGGTGCGCTTGTTGTCGATGAACTGAAGAGTACAACCAAAGGTTCGATAAGTAAAGCCTAAATGGAACTCAAAGTTCTATTTTGGGGTAAAAAAAGACACCGTAGAGGTGTCATGTTTTTGTACTGGGCGGGAATGGGGCTATTTCTTGAGATCGTTCATGATGTCGTAAACATCATTCTTGAGTAAGTCCATTTCTTTCACCACACCCCTGGTGTGGATGATCAAACGGAGCTTTTCAGCTTCAGGCAACTGATTAAAGAGAGATAACAGGGTTTGTTCCTGTTCATCAAGAACGCGAGGTAATGTCGGAAGCTCTTCTCCATTCTCCCCTTCTGTGCCCGGTTCCATAAAGAACCAGTACTCAGGCCTACCAGTTACGGCTGACAGCCTTTTAAGGCGATCGCCGCTTGCAGCTGCTGCACCATTCGCCCATTTACGCACTGAGGTATGTGAAAGCATCACGCGCCTGGCTAAATCAGCCATGCTCCAGCCGTTTTCCTCCATCACTTGATGGATTCTTTTGGCAAACACAGGGTGAGGAGTTTTATTCATATTTTCATTTTACAACCAATGGTTTTATAGTTCATCAGAACTATTGGTTTGATTTTTGTTGGAACCAAAAGTTTTAAATGTTATTCTCCTGCCACCATAAACGAACACGCAGGTCAACAAATGGATAACCAACTTAAAAACAAAATCAGTAGCCATATGACGCAAGTAGGCATTGGAGAATGCTTTGGCATTTCTTCACAGGCCGTCGGTAAGTGGCTTCGGAAAGGAAAGATACCTCACGGTCGTATTTTGCCACTCTGTCGGATTCTTGAGTGGCAGGTTACACCTCATGAAATCGACCCTGTGGCATATCCAAATCCCACAGACGGGCTGCCAAAACAGGAGTCCTGAACATGCACGCCATTTCATATCAACAAAATACCGGATTACATCCGGGGGCGATGATAAATCGCAATCAGCCAGGCGCGGCAGATAAGCACGAACAGATCCGAGACGCCGTTCGTGCCTGGGCTGCGTCACTGGATAACCAGGATGTCGTTGCCTGGATCATCGTTGAGGAGTGGGAACGACAGGGCGGCGCCGGGCTGGAATTTCCCGAAGACCTGAGCCGTAAGCGTCAGAAACTCTTCCGCTGGCTCGATGGTGATACGGAGTATGCGCGCAAAAACATCAGCCAGCTGTCGCCCGCGATCATCGCCGTTCTACCGCTTGAGTTCCGTGGACGTCTGGTACCTCAGGACTGCTTTATGACGCGCTATGCAGCGATGGAGAAGGAGATCGGCGAAGCGAAACGCGCGGTGATTCTGAGGGCGCCGCAGCACCAGCTGGTGAAAGAGGTGAGGGAGGGCATTGAACACCTGCTGGCGCTTCTGCCTGGGGAGGCTGTTGTTCAGGTTCTGAGTGGTCTCGCAGTCATGGGCCCGGGCGTCATGTGAGGTGTGCAGTGAATCATGTCGAATTTATTGAAAAGCACGTTCGCGAAGAACTTATCCGGCAGGGCTTCACCGCAGCTGTGGCGCAGGGGGGGGGCATTTCAGGCCGTCGATATGTACAAGCGAATGTCTCAGGCAAGTCGTAAGGGGAGAATTTTCGATGATGTTTTGCGTCACGCGAAGTTATGGGCAGAAAAACAGACAGTGCCGGCAGATCGGTTTGAGTCGAAGCGCATCAAGCGCGGTAAGCAGCAGGGGCTGTTCTAAAAGGGTGAAAGCCGCGGTGAGGGGGCACCAACGGCTTTCGGGTGCAAAAACGGGACGTAATTGCGAGGTCATTATGACAAACGCATGTACTAAACACCAGGCTAAAGGGGCATAGCATGTCAAATGTCGCTTATGCCGATTTTGCGGCACGTAGTGCCATCAGGAGCAACCGGATGGAGAACCAGAAGACCGGGTTCATCCCGTTGTACCGGAGCGTACTGAAGAAGCCCTGGGCGAAAGATGTGTTCCTGCGCACGTTGTGGGAGAACCTTCTTTTGGGTGCTGCACGTCAGCCCTACACGGCGAACTTTAAAGGCCGTCAATGGCCCTTACAAACCGGACAACTGGTAACCACAACGGCCGATTTGGGGCTGAAATTATGCGACCGGGAAGGGAAGCCGAGTAGTCGTCACGCCGTGGACAGGATGCTTGATGTTTTCGAACGCGAAGGAATGATTTCTCGTTCTGGAGAGAAGCGAAAAGGCACTGTGATAACCATCACAAATTATGAGCAATATGCTCAAAAAATAGACGATTTACCCGCGCAATTCCCCGCGCATAACGGCGAGCATATCACCGCGCATGACGAAGCCAGTAGTGGCGCGGCTTGCGAGGGTCATGCCGCGCATTTACCCGCGCATAAGACCGCGCAATTCCCCGCGCATCATGAACAACAATATAATAACAACAATATAAATAATAAGATCTCTTCGTCTCGGAATTCTGAAGAATCCCGAAACGAGGCGACTCAAAAATTCCTCTCTCGTCACCCTGAAGCTGCCGACGGAATCTACACCCCGGCAGGAAAATCATGGGGTACTGCTGACGATCTCAAAGCCGCTCGCTGGATACACTCCCTGCGCCTGACGGTCAATGCCAGCCTGAGCGAACCGAAATGGGTCGAATGGGCTAACACAATCCGCCTGATGCGCGTCCAGGACAAACGTACGCACTTCGAGATTTGCGATCTGTTCAAGTGGGCCAACAAGGATGATTTCTGGAAAGACAACATCCTGAGCCCGTCAAGTCTGCGCAGGAAGTGGGACGACCTAACTACCAAGCGCCTGCGTAGCGGTGGACAGACAACGAAGACCACTGCCAAGGGCAAGGTCGATTTCAACAACACAGACTGGATCAACGGGGTGTTCGATGAAAAGTCTTTCTGAGCAGATGGTCAGCATAGACCGTGAAAATTTTGCGCGCATAGCACGCGGCATGCCTGAATTGCCGGATGCGCAGGACACGCCCGCTGAGCAGACCGCTGAAATCTTCAACGCGCTGTTTAGCGCCTTGCGTGCAACATTCCCGGCCAGCGTGCATAGCTTCAGCGACCAGTCTGAGTTTGACGAACTGCGCCGCCAGTGGGCTCAGGCATTTCGTGAAAACGGGATCACCACCATGGAACAGGTAAACGCCGGGCTGCGCATTGCACGTCGCCAGGAACGCCCGTTCCTGCCGTCGCCAGGTCAGTTCATCGCATGGTGTCGGGAAGGTAATGGCGCTCTCGGTATCACCGTTGACGATGTCATGTCCGAATACTGGCGCTGGCGAAAGCTGGTTTTTCGCTACCCGACCAGTGAGCAATACCCGTGGAGCCAGCCCGTGCTCTATCACATTTGCCTGGAACTGCGCAGACGCGGTACTGACGGCCAGCTCAGCGAGAAAGAACTTGTTCGCGTTGCTGGTGATCTACTCCACGACTGGGAAATGCGTGTTCTTGATGGAAAACCTGTTCCACCAGTACGCCGGGCACTAACCGCACCAGCTCAGGATCGAGGCCCGACTCCGGCGCAGATGCTAATGGCGAAATACAAACAGCGAAAAGACGCTGGACTGATTTGAGAGGCAATCACATGGAAACCGTAATTCAAGCACTGGAAAAAATGGGCCGGGCGACATACCGCGAAGTTGCTGCCCGTCTTGATATCGACCCGGTCGATGCGCTCACCATGTTACGTGAGCAGCGTGATCAGGGGTTGTGCGATTTTGGCGATGGCGGCTGGTTCCTCGGTACCGTGACAGGTAAGCCTCAGCAGCCAACGCTAAAGGCTCCTGTGAATCCGGCCCCGCGTCTGAAAGGTGAGGAGCCGGAACCCGTTGATCCTGATGTCGTCCGACAGCAGCTGCGTGAGCAGGGGGCAATGAAACTGGCGCTGGCAATGCTCGAAGCTGAGCCTGTGGCGTGGCTTTGGACTCATCCAGAACGCGAAAATGACGTATCACTGACAACGCCACACAATGACGAGGATGCGGAAGATGCTATGGCGTGTGGCTGGTCTGTTCAACCTCTTTACACCGCCATGCTTCAGGGTGCCGGCGGCAACATTGGTAAACCGCTAACCATCAAACTACCAGACATCAGTTCAAAGGCCTTCTGGAGCGGTACCGGGAAGAATGAGACCTTCCACCCTGAAACCTACCGTCGCTGGGTGAAAGAAGCTATCGAAACCAGCTGTACCATCGCCCGTGTCGATGTGGAGGTGAAATAGTGGATCCTTTACTCCAGTACGCTTGCAGAAGGGTTACCGAACTGGAAACCCTTCTGCTGGTGGACGTGCAGGATACCGTCTGGCCTGCCGAAGTTGAAATGGTCTTCAGCCAGATTGAAAACGCCGGGGATCTCCCGGCACACCACCAGCGCCGCCTGAAACATCACATCAACCGGATGTGGCTTGAGAAAATGCCGGTACCGTCGATTATCGTTGCTGCCCGTTCGCTGGCCGCCGCCATGGAGGAATACGCGTGAGAGAAATTATTGTCGATAACTTTGCTGGCGGCGGCGGGGCGAGTACAGGCATTGAAATGGCTATCGGGCGCAGTGTGGATATTGCAATCAACCATGACCCGAACGCCGTTGCGATGCACACCACCAACCACCCGGACACGTTGCACTATTGCGAATCCGTCTACGAGGTCCGGCCAAAGATTGCGACCGCTGGACGCCCGGTTGCGCTGGCATGGTTTTCCCCCGATTGCCGTCACTTTTCGAAAGCCAAGGGTGCCAAACCAGTCGAAAAAGCTATTCGGGGACTGGCCTGGGTTGTTCTGCGCTGGGGGCTGGATGTTAAGCCGAGAGTGATGAAACTCGAGAACGTCGAAGAGTTCAAAACGTGGGGGCCGCTGCTCGCCGGGGAAATGCGGCCGGATCCTACCCGCGCTGGCGAAACTTTTGAGGCATTCATTGGCATGCTGACCACTGGCATATCAGAGGATCATCCTGCGCTGGCGGAATGCTGTGAATTTCTGAATATTTCGTTGGACAGCGAGGAGGCTGCACGCCTGGTAAAAGGCCTGGGCTATGCCGTTGAGTATCGCGAGCTTCGTGCCTGTGATTATGGTGCCCCGACGATCAGAAAGCGTTTCTTCATGGTTATGCGTTGTGATGGGAAGCCGATTGTATGGCCGGAACCAACGCACGGGGATCCGAAATCTCCAGCAGTGCAGGCTGGCAAGCTGGCACCGTGGCGAACAGCTGCTGAATGCATCGACTGGTCGATTGCCGCGCCGTCAATTTTTGGCCGTAAAAAGCCGCTGGCAGATAACACTCTGAAGCGGATCGCCCGGGGAATTCAGCGTTTCGTCCTGGACAATCCGACGCCGTTTATCGTGAAGTGTAACCACACCAGCACCCGTTCGGGCTATGACTGTTTCAGAGGCCAGAGCCTGAATGAGCCTTTACAGACCATCACAAAAAAACACGGCTACGCAATCGCAGTACCGCACCTGACGAAGTTCCGCACGGGAGCCACTGGGCAGGAAGTCACTGAACCGGTACCGACGATTACCGCAGGTACATCGAAGCGTCCGGGCGGCAACGGGCATGCACTGGGAATGGTAGAAGCCGCGCTTACACCTTTCCTGGCTGGTAACGGCGGCAGTGAATATCAGGCAAAGCCGCGCCCGCTGGAAAAGCCTGCGCATACAATCCTGAAACAGTCCCGGGCCTGCGTTGTTGCACCGGTTATCGTCCGGCAGTTCGGCGCCAGTACAGGACATCGGGCAGACGAACCCAGCGCGACAATCACTGCTGGTGGTGGCGGCAAATCGCAGCTGGTGATGCCCACACTCATTCAGATGGGCTATGGCGAACGCCCGGGGCAGGAGCCGCGTGTGCTGCAACTGGATAACCCGTTGGGTACCGTTACGGCAGGAGGCAATAAATTCGCCACTGTGAGCGCGTTCCTGGCGAAGCACTACGGCGGGAATTACCAGGGCGCTGGCGTGGGCATGGACGAACCGATGCACTCTGTGACAACCGTCGATCACCATGCTGCGGTAACCTCTCATCTGGTGAAGCTGCGTGGCACCTGCCGGGACGGGCAGCGCACCGACCAGCCAATGCCGACAATTACCGCTGGCGGCACGCATGTGGGGGAGGTGAAAACTATGCTTGCCGTGGACGGGTACGACGAGCAGCGCGCGCAGCAGGCGCTGGAGTTCCTGCGTGAATATTGTGGCCCGGACAGCACAGGCCTGGTGACGCTGGATGGGGTGGTTTATCGCATAGTCGATATTGGCATGCGCATGCTGCAACCGCATGAGCTATACCGGGCGCAGGGCTTCCCGGAGTGGTACATCATCGACCAGGATTTCCGGGGCGTGAAGTACGCGAAGGATAAGCAGGTGGCGCGTTGTGGAAATGCTGTTCCTCCGCCATTCGCCGAAGCGCTGGTGAGGGCAAATCTTCCTGAACTTTGCCAGTCGAAAGAGATAGCAGCTTAAAATCATCTGATTATTCAACCCGCTACGGCGGGTTTAATTTTTTCCTACTGGCATAAAATTAGCATTTTGTGCTCTTGTTGCGTTGACCATTTTTCCAGGTAGGTGTACTGTATAAAAACACAGTATATGCAAAGGAGGCCACCATGAAAGTTGAATTAACCATTGATCGCACAAAGAAACTTCCAGATGGAGCAATGCCAGCGCTGGAAAAAGAACTGCTAAAACGGCTCCGAAATCAGTTCGAGGATTGCAGTCTGGTTGTTCGTCGTGCTGGTTCGGATGGATTAAGCGTTTATGGTGGGGCAAAGGAAGCGAAGAAGACGGTTGAAGGGATCCTTCAGGAAACCTGGGAAAGTGCAGACGACTGGTTCTATTAAGGGTGTACACAGGGGTAGCGCGCATTTTCAGAATACCGCAATTTGCGAATCCCTTTGATGCTGCTGCCGACAATTTCTAATCGCGTCTGTATGTCGCTCAGGGGGATTCCGTGGAGGGTGTAGTTCAGTCAGATCTGCGAGTGACCATAACCGATGGGAAAGGAAGGGAGCTGCTGTCCTTCAAGTTGGGGGCGGAAGAGCGCTATATAATTTCCACCAAAGATAGCTCCATAACTCACAGAAAACTAAGCAGGGATGATCATTACTGGTCCAAAGAAACCATTATGGAAGTTGTAAGGGAAATGGCTTCTAAAAATTGACTTGTCACTACGTACGCAATCATAATTCTTGAGCTGGCCTGAACAACCAGCAACCTGACCGCGATGCGCCACGGAGTGAACACCATGGCGCAGTTACAACTCATTAAGCAGTCCTCAGGGATCCTGATCCCGGCTACGCCGGAGACCAGCGATTTGCTGCAATCAAAAATCAAGCTCGGCGCCGTGCTGGTGGCCGACTTCAAACAGGTACGCAATCCTGCGTTTCATCGTCGCTTCTTCGCTCTGCTGAATCTGGGCTTCGAATACTGGGAGCCTACCGGCGGCGCAATCTCCTCCAACGAGCGCAAGCTGGTTACCGGCTACGCTAAATTCCTGGCTTCCTATGGCGGAAACGAAGGCGCACTGCTCGATGCCGCTGAGCACTATCTTGAGCAGGTTGCGAGCCGCCGTGTAACAAACGGGATCAGTCTCTGTAAATCCTTCGATGCATACCGCGCCTGGGTGACGATTCAGGCCGGGCATTACGACGCCATAAAGCTTCCAGATGGCACCCTTCAGAAACATCCTCGCAGCATCTCATTCGCGAACATGGACGAAATTGAGTTCCAGCAGCTGTACAAGGCCGCGCTTGATGTCCTCTGGCGCTGGATATTATCCAAAGCATTCAGGGACCAGCGCGAGGCGGAGAACGCCGCTGCGCAACTCATGAGCTTTGCGGGGTGACGGGAATGAAGAAGACCTGGTTCCATCATACCGATTGCACAACCCAGCAGGCCGAAGACCTCATGGCGGAATACCAGCGCCGCGGCGTGAAGGTAGAGCGCAGCCTGAACTCCGATTATCTCACCTGGACCGTAAGCGCCCGGCTGCCTGAAGGCAATAAACCACCGCGTATAAATCGCCGGTGGCAAAACCGGATATGGGGGTGAGCATGGCAATTTATCGCAGCAAAAAATGGCTTGCCGCCGTCGGGCAGATCGAGCGCTGTGTTCTTTGTGGAGCATGGGGGACGCAGGTGGCACACCGGAACGAAGGGAAAGGCATGGGATTAAAAACCGATGACTGTGCGACAGCAGCTCTCTGCGTATGTTGTCATGACAGCATTGATAACGGGAATAAGCTTAACCGGGACGAGCGGCGGCAGCTTATGGACCGCGCGATAGTTCTGACAGTGATCGAAGTTGCCCGCCGCGGGCTGGTGGTGCCCGCATGAAAATTTACGAAATTACGCCGATTGGCAAACCCCGAATGACTCAGCGCGACCGATGGCATAAACGGCCAGCAACAGCAGCGTACTGGGCATACAAAGAACAGGTCAGGTTGCTGGGTGTCCATCTGCCAGAGTCCGGATATCACGTCACGTTCGTTATCCCCATGCCGAAGAGCTGGAGTAAGACAAAGCGGGCGCAATATGTCGGCCGGCCTCACCAGCAAAAGCCTGACAAAGACAACCTGGAAAAGGCTCTACTGGATGCGGTGTTTGACGAAGATAGCCATGTCTGGGACGGGCGGGTTACCAAAATCTGGGGAGAAACCGGGCAGATTATCATCGGGGAGGCCACATGAAGCCAGAAACGCTTGAGGTACTCCGCGCGCGCTGGCAGCGCCTTCGCATTTATCGCTACCGGGGATCGGTGCTGGTGGACTACAGCATCCTTCGTAATTTTGTTCGCATCTATCATTCAGCAGGAGCCGCATAATGAACCTCGAAAACACCGTGAAATACCACTTCGCCAAGTCGACGCTTATTAGCGACTCTCCGCGCGCCACTGCTTCAGATTTACTGACCGGGACGGATGTTATGGCGGCCATGGGCATGACTCAGGAACGCGCCGCCATGGGATACAGTGCCTTCCTCGGAAAGATGGGCATCAGTTACAACGACCGGGCGAGGGCGATTGAGTTGCTGGCTGAGTATGCGTTAACCAAATGCGATAAGGTTGCTGCGCTGCGCAAGCTGGACGATGCCATTAAGCCACTGGTAATGCGGCAGCTGGCCACCTTAGCTTTTGAAGATTATTCTCGCAGCGCCGCCAGCGTGAAACAGTGTGATTGCTGCTCGGGGCAGGGATTCATTGAGGCTGATGTTTTCACGATGAAATCGCACTACACCATGAGGCTTCCACAGTGGGCAAAAGACCTTAAGCAATCTCCGAGTGATTTCGAGGTTAAACGCAAGGTGAAAGAGGTGGTGCGGGTTCTGTGTTCGGCCTGCAAAGGTAAGAAAGTTGTCAGTTGCGCCTGCAAAGACTGCCACGGGCGCGGTAAAGCAGTGAATCAGGTCCTCACTGAAAAGCAGGGCGTGCCGGTTCTGGCCGACTGTAAGCGTTGCGGCGGACGTGGATATGAGCGTATCCCCTCGACTGAGGCATATGCGGCTGTTTGCCGTATTACCGATGCGATATCCGTTGCCACCTGGGAGAAGTCCGTTAAGCGGTTCTACGACCAGCTGATCACTAAATTCGACATTGAGGAAGCGTGGGCGGAGGCGCAACTCAAGCAAATTACCAGATAGCGCTCAAGAAAATAGCGCATTAATTCATAGTGGGCTATTTACTTTTCCGGAATTTGTGTTAATTTCTTTCAAACGATGGGTTACTGCATTCGTTGAAGTAGTAACACAGGCAAGCCCGAGGTTAACGCCTTGGGTTTTTTCATTTAAGTTTTCCCCGTGTTCAATGTGACTAACGAAATGAGATAAAACTCATTGCGATCGCATTTTTCTTGAATTGTGTAATGTTTCTGCTTACTTGAAGTGGTAATCTAAGCTCCCGATTTACGACTTTAAAGCCTGCACTGAATGCTATCATTAGAAGAAGTTGCCCAACTTACCTATAACACGCTTCAGTCCTATATGGACCAGCGTGGAATTGATTTAGCCGTCGGACCTTTAAGCGATATTGATGCCGGATCACTTGCCAGAGCTTATGGTGAGCTGAATTGGGAGTGGTACATCACTGAAGTTGGTAATCGTGATGATTGCTTTAGCCTTTGTATCAAGCTTGTGACATCACAAGAAAACAAAGTTGTTGAGCATTACCCTGCGGGTGTGGCATTGTGTACCTACTTCATCGATTCAAAAATCTTTGAAGTACATGCAGTTGAAAACTTCGTAAAAGATACAGAAGATCACCCATTGCGTCGCAAGATGGTTTTGTATACTCTATACGCCGCATTGATCTTCATGAACCAGGTAGATGGCGAGGCAATCCGCATTATCGAACCGGTTGAAGATAAAATTGAATACTACCGAAGCTTTGGCTTTGAAATGTTGGCAGACGGTTCAAACGCAATGCACTGTGACTTTGATAAGTTTCAACGTGTTCTTGCAGAACGTGCAGGTTAACTAGAATCCTAATTTGTCTACGGGTACTTGTATCTTTGCTACAATGTACTCATGTTAAAGCCCATAGCACTTCGATTAGTAGCTGCTAATCGCATCAATAGCTTAAGACAATCGCTCTAAGTGGCTATAGTGTTATGGATGCTTCATATACTAAGTGTTAACATGCTCATGTGAACATAAGCACGCATGCAGTTAGCACGGAAGTGTATGTTTACCTTGGAACGCAGTTTCCTTAGAGGTGATGTATGACTATGAAAAGAGAACGTGTTTTTGACACAATCCAAACTTACAAGAAAGCTGGCGAAGCATTGGAGTTTCTAATGAAAATCGGCCCGACTCTTGAAGAAACCGCACAGGCTCCAAGCCAGGAACGTCAAGGTCGTCGTCGCACGCGTCAAGCTGCTTGATTGAGACCGTTTGGACCATGTGGAAACCCGCTTAGGCGGGTTTTTTCGTATTCAGCATCTGCTTACAAATTTCCAGCTCTGACGTCGTTGAGCGTCAGTATTCAAATCTTAGGCTACCTTCGGGTGGCCTTTTTTATTTCCCCTCAATTTTACTGAGAGGATTCACAGCAATGAGGGGGGACCGATGTCCGATCCGATTTCCGGCACGGGGTTTGCCGGTGTAGCTTTGACCGGGGCCAGTGTTTACGGGCTTCTAACCGGAACTGATTACGGTGTTGTTTTTGGTTCATTCGCAGGTGCCGTATTCTACATCGCGACAGCAGCTGACCTAAGTGTGTTGCGCCGGCTGGCCTACTTCGTCGTGTCCTATATCGTCGGCATTCTTGGCTCTGGTCTGGTTGGTTCAAAACTCGCGTCCTGGACGGAATATAGCGATAAACCTCTGGATGCCATCGGTGCCGTGATTGTCTCTGCGCTGGCCGTTCAAATCCTCACGTTCCTGAACAAACAGGACATCGGCTCGCTGGTGGCGCTAATAACGCGCCGGGGAGGTTCAGGTGGTACTAAATGATCCATCAGCAACTATCAACGCGCTGCTCTGCGCCGGGGTGGTGTTAACCCTGATGTTTTATCGCCGTGGTGATTCTCGGCATCGGCCATGGATTTCGCGTTTAGCCTGGCTGATTACTGTCACGTACAGCGCTGTGCCGCTGGCGTACCTGTGTGGGATTTACCCGCATTCATCATGGGCCACCATTGCGGCAAACATCATATTCCTTTCCGTGCTGGTGGCCGTCAAAGGCAACGTTGCACGTCTGGTTGATCATCTGAGGCACCAATGAATCAAACTCAATTTCAGAAGGCGGCTGGTATAAGCGCCGGGTTAGCTGCGCGCTGGTTTCCGCATATCGACGCCGCTATGAAGGAGTACGGCATAACAGCACCGCTTGATCAGGCCATGTTTATTGCCCAGATGGGGCATGAAAGCACCAGATTTACCCGGCTGGTGGAAAACCTGAATTACGCTGCTGAAAACTTGGTGCCGACGTTCGGCAGCCACCGCATCACTCCACAGCAGGCCGCCGCACTTGGCAGAACGGCAGAGCACCCTGCTAATCAGAGAGCGATCGCCAATCTGGTGTACGGCGGTGAGTGGGGTAAAGAACACCTGGGCAATCAGTCAGCAGGCCATGGCTGGAAATATCGAGGTCGTGGTTTGAAGCAAATCACCGGACTGAGCAATTATCACAGTTGTGGTCAGGCGCTGAAATTGGATCTGGTGTCGTATCCCGAATTGCTGGAGCGAGATGATTACGCTGCGCGCTCAGCTGCATGGTTCTATTCGTCCCGCGGTTGCCTGCTTCATTCCGGCGATGTTGAGCGCGTTACGCTGCTTATCAACGGTGGACGTAATGGTCTGGATAAACGCCGCGCGCTGTTTAACCTGGCGAAATCTGTTCTGGTGTGAGGTGAGTGTGGGTATCGAAACGATAATCGGGCTGGCCGCACTGGTGATTTCCGCTATCGCAGGTGCCTTTGGCCTGGGCCATATTCGCGGCACCAGCAAAGCGGAAGCGAAAGCCGACCAGCAGCGCACCGAAGATAACGCAGCGGCAACGGTCACAGCAGCCAAACGCCGGGTAGAAGCCACGAAAGAGGCCAGCAATGTACAGCAAACTGTTAACCATATGCCTGGCGACGATGTTGATCGCGAGCTGCGGGACAACTGGACCCGTAAGGGTTGAAGTAGTGGACACGGCTTGCGACTGGGTTAAACCCATCTACGGAACAGACCACGACTGGGATGTACTGGATAAGCAGACGAAGCGCGACATCCTGGCGCATAACAAAGCGTGGCAGGCGAACTGCCAGAAACCAAAATTAGCGAGGTCCAAGTGATCGCAACCATCGGAACAATTCTTGTTTGGACTCTAATCGTTGTTGCGGCAGCCGCTGGGCTGTTTTTCGCATTCATCGGCTTTATGTTTTTTATCAGCTGGCCGAAGTGACACTGAGTGTTAGCCATTACAAAGCTCACCTGCTGGTGGGCTTGATAATGGTATGTATTGTCTTCGGGAAGGCTTTGTAGATGTTAAGCGATTATTAAGAGGCAATCATGACTTTAGCTGAACGTGTAAAGAGAATTGAGAGCGAATTAAAAGATATTAAATCGCAACTCAATTCTGGTACCGATTCTAGGAAAACAGCAAAAGCAATGCCCCTATCCAGTCTTGCAAAAGAGGGAGGTATCCCTGGGGGGTTAGTTAAAAAATGTTAACTCAAATACTTGATTGGAAAAATCCATCGTAAGGGCGCCCATTTTAATTAGTTGCATTCCGAAAACGACCTGGAATTTTCTCCCGTTACTTACCAATGGCACTGAAGTCAATTCTGTTGAAAAAACTCTTTCGTCCTCAGTGAACGATATCACCGCATGCCGAACTGTAGTTTCTATTGTTGAGGTGGCTCCGCTTACAGTTGTTTTTTCCGCGACTGGGAGTTTTAAATTGTCAGCAAAGTCTGAATCCACATAGCAAAGATCTGCTCCGGTATCTATAAGTGCGTAGGCACCAGCCTTCAATCCATTTGGTTTATAAACGTTTATATCTTTTGGGCTACTTGGCCATATTGTCAATGGAACTACGGGAATTGCATGCTCCGTGGGGGTATCTGATACCGATCCATCAATAGGGGAAATAAATTTGATTTTTACTTTGGTGATCATCCTTATTCCTTCGAAGAGTTATTCAGCCATCCCTCTGCGCATGTGTGCGCCAGTGTCCCACCACTGACGGGCTGAATGCTTACCTTACCCAGGGTTAATGACAAGTAACACCCTGATATTCAAACAGTAGCCGCCATCGTGCGGTTTTTTATTGCCATCACCATGGGCAGACCCATCGTAATGGCTATAGCGGATAAATAAAAAATAACCCCTGCAACGGATAATGACGGAGCGAGATATGGCAAAGGCCAAATGGCACAGACTTCAGGCATTCACCATTCCGCTGTTTCAAAGTGCGCATGTCTACCTCGCAACAACCAGAGAACAGTTTCAGCACGCTGATAAATTCCTTGGCGGCAGCGGGGATGAGAGGCCGTTTAAGTCTGGACTGGCAAGCAACTATGAAAACACCGATACCGGAGAGCGTTGCTACCTGATCGGAGTATTCGATAATCAGATATCCACGCTCGTTCATGAATGCGCTCACGTATGCTTTTACGTTTGCTGTGATGTCGGCGTGACAACCAAGCCGGAAGACGCCAACGAAACGTACTGCTACATGCTGGATCGCATGTTCAGTCACTTCCTGCCATACATCAAACAGGAATAAACAATATGGCAAAACCGGACTGGGGCGAGCTTCAGCAACGGTTCCTGTCCGAACATGCCGCAACCGGCGTATCACCAAAGGAATGGTGTGAAGCGCAGGGACTGAACTACGCTACCGCCCGTCGATATATCAAAAAGCCAGCTGCGCAAATTGCGCAAAAACCTGCGCAGAAGAAATTGCGCACTGCGCAGAAAGAAAAGTGCGCAGAAGAGCTGGTGGGCATAAAGCTAAGTGCGAAGGTAAAGCGCTTCATTGCAGAATATCTGAAGGACAATAATGCTACTGCTGCCGCTGCACGTGCTGGTTATAGTGACCCAAACTACGGTCGCCAGCTCATAACGAATCCTAACGTTGCCCAGGCTATTGCGCAGCAGCAAAAGGCCTCCATTGCGCGCACGCTCGGCAGTGCCGATGAAGTCCTCGCGCAGATGTGGCAGCTTGCCACCTTCGATGCAAACCAGCTTTCGCAGTATCGCCGTGGCGCGTGTCGTTACTGCTGGGGCTTTGGTCACCAGTACCAGTGGCGCGATATGGTGGAGTTCGAAGAGAAAAGACTCGAGGCTGTTGAGCGTGACAGGCGTGAACCCGAAGATTCCGGCGGTTACGGCTATGACCACAACCGAGAGCCTAACCCTGAATGCCCGCGCTGCAATGGCGACGGAGTAGGACAGCCTTACTTCGCAGACACAAGGAAACTTTCCCCTGATGCTGCGCTGGCTTACTCCGGCGTCAAGTTGGGGAAGAATGGCGTCGAGATAACCGCTATCAGCCGTGAGCGAATGTTCGAAGCGGTAATGAAGCGGCTTGGTCTGGCGGATAGCGAGTTCGCTCAGCGTCTCCAGCAAATCGAAATCGACCGCCGGCAGCTGGAGGTGGAAAAACTCCGCAAAGAGCTGGCCGGTGATGGTGATGATGACGAACCGACTCCAGTGCAGATCAATATCAACGTAGTGGACGCGAGGGCGGAAGATGGGGATCAGCCCGACACTTAACATTCCTCAGGCGCGCTTCCTCGCGATGCAGCACAAATTCAAAGCCTACGTTGCTGGGTTCGGTTCCGGTAAGACGTGGGTGGGTTGTGGCGGCATCTGTAAGGGGATGTGGGAGCACCCTAAAATTAACCAGGGTTATTTCGCGCCGACGTACCCGCAGATTCGTGACATCTTCTACCCGACGATTGAAGAGGTGGCTTTTGACTGGGGACTGAGCGTCAAAATCAATGAGGGCAATAAAGAGGTTCACTTCTACGAGGGGCGACGGTACCGCGGGACAACAATCTGCCGCTCGATGGAGAAGCCAGGTTCGATAGTCGGCTTTAAAATCGGTAACGCGATGGTGGATGAGCTGGACGTTATGGCGGCTGCCAAAGCGCAGCAGGCGTGGCGAAAAATCATTGCCCGTATGCGTTATAAGGTTGATGGGCTACGTAACGGTATTGACGTCACGACCACGCCAGAAGGGTTCAAATTTGTCTACCAGCAGTTCGTGAAGGCTGTGCGTGAAAAACCAGAGCTCTCGGCCCTGTACGGTCTGATACAGGCCAGCACCTTCGATAACGCGAAGAACCTGCCCGCGGATTACATCTCTTCCCTGATGAATTCCTACCCTCCGGAGTTGATTAAGGCGTATCTGAGGGGGCGCTTCACCAACCTGACCAGCGGCACCATCTATCACCAGTTCGATCGACGCCTGAATAACTGCATCGATGAAGAACATGCAGGCGAGCCGCTTTATATCGGCATGGACTTTAACGTTGGCAAAATGGCAGCCATCGTCCACGTCCTTCGGAATGGCGAGCCGCGCGCCGTTCGCGAATTGATAAAAGTTTATGACACGCCGGCCATGATAAAGCGTATCCAGGAAGAGTTCTGGCGCTACGAGGGCGGGCGCTATGTTGCCTCCAGGCAGATTTACATCTATCCGGATGCTTCCGGCGATTCACGCAAGTCCAATAACGCCAGCGCTACGGATATTGCGCAGCTCAAACAGGCCGGATTCAGCGTGGTGGTAAACGCAGCCAACCCGCCAGTGAAGGATCGCATTAACTCCATGAACGCCATGTTCTGCAATGGCAACGGCGAGCGCCGCTACAAAGTGAATGTTGCTCGCTGCCCGGTCTATACCGACAGCCTTGAGCAGCAGGTATGGGCGGCAAACGGCGAACCGGATAAATCAGCCGACAACGATCACCCCAATGATGCTGGTGGCTATTTCATCGTGAAGCAATTCCCGATCATCAAGCCGACCGGAAAAGTCACTCAACTACGGATTTAACTCCATGCCTGACATCTCAACACCCAATCTGGACTATGGGAACATGGTCGAGGCGTGGGATATCAACGATGCCCTGATGGGCGGCACGCTCTATATGCGACAGCTGGGCGAGCAATATCTACCGCGCTGGCCGAAAGAAGACAAAGAGGACTACAAAAAACGCCTCGCCGTGGCCACGCTTCTGCCAGCCTACGAAGAGACCATTAAGCAAAACATCGGGCGTGTATTTGCCGAGCCTATTAAGCTTGCCGAGAATGTGCCGGATCAGCTGCGAGAGTATGCGAAAAACTTCGACCTTGAAGGGACGCGCCTGGACGTATGGGCGCAGGCATTCTTCGGTCTGGCGATGCAGTATGGCCTCTCCCACGCGCTGGTGGATTATCCCAGGGTAGACACCGAAAAGGTGAAAACCAAAGCTGAAGAGAAAGCTACCGGCGCGCGCCCCTATGTCACCATGCTCAATCCACGCCAGGTAATTGGCTGGAAGTCGAAAATGGTGGACGGCAAAGTGGTGCTGACTGCGCTGCGTATCAAAGAGGTTGTGGTCGAAGACGGCGACGACTTCGGGCAGACCAAAGTCGAGCAAATACGGTACCTGACACCGGGAAAGGTGGAAATTTACCGCAAGGCTAAAGATGCGGACGGTGCCGCGAACTGGGCGCTATTCGATGGGTGGCAGACATCCCGCCAGGATATCACTCTGGTCACGCTCTACACCAAGCGCACCGGGTTTATGTGTGGTTCACCGCCGCTTCTTAACATGGCTCTGCTGAATATCAAACACTGGCAGAGTCAAAGCGAGCAGGACAACATCCTGCACGTCGCCAGAGTGCCGTTGCTCACGGTGTTCGGGCTGGAAGAGGGGCAAGAACTTGTGATTGGCTCATCCTCTGCCACGTCATTCTCCGATCGGCAAAGGCAGGGTCTGGAATACGTCGAGCACACAGGTTCCTCCATCGGTGCCGGCAAAGAGTCGCTGGCAGAGTTGGTGGAGCAGATGCGACAGGCGGGTGCGAAGCTGCTGCGCACCGAAAACACCTCTACCAAATCGGTAGACCAGACCTCTGAAGAGAAAATGCAGGAGCAGTCACCGCTCTACACCATGGCGACAAGCCTGGAAGATGCGATCGACAATATCCTGCAAATCATGGCTGAGTACATCGGTGAAGCGGAAGGCGGCAACGTTGACGTGCGCACCGAGCTTGATGTCGAGTCGAAAGAGTTTAATCCACCAGCGGCGATGGCCATTCAGTCGCTGCGTCAGGGTGGTGACCTTCGCCGTATCGATGCAATCAAAGCCCTGCAAAAACTCAACCTGATTGATGCCGACGCGGATCCCGATGTAGTTCTGAGCGAGTTGCTTGCTGAGTCAGCATCTTTGACTGAACCGCCACCTGGCGAGGTGTGATATGGCTCGCTCGGTAAACGACAGGTTGCAGGATGAGACAATCGCTCACGGGCTTTACGTGACGCGCTACGGTACTGGCGTTGCCCGGCGAATGGTGGCGCTTCTTAACAGGATGGATGCTGAACTGGCTGCCAGGCTGCTGGTGCTGCTGGAGGGTAAGCGCGCTGACACCTACAGCGCGCGTCGCCTTGCATCGCTACTGGCTGGTGTGCGGGATCTAAATCAGCAGGCCTACGAACCGGTCAATGCTGCTCTGATACACGAACTGACGCGTTACGCTGATTACGAGACCGGGTATCAGTTTGACCTGTTCAGCAGCCTCATTCCCGGCCAGGTGCTTAAGCACGTCCCGCTGCAAAGCATTGTCCCGGAACAGGTCTATATCGCTGCGGTGGCGCAGCCGTTCCAGGGGAGGTTGCTGAAAGAGTGGGGCAAGAAACTCGAATCGGATCGGCTGGAAAA
>OKWN01000201.1_pt1 | contig 45828 bp, 42 predicted proteins | sample 1607151 | NCBI WGS metagenome assembly OKWN01 (sample SAMN07501046, study PRJEB24779) | human gut metagenome | isolation source: stool | host: human infant | place: USA: Pittsburgh, PA | reverse complement strand
CACTCAAAATACAGCTTTGAAGTTTCTGACCAAGATATGCTTCTTGAAAACTTCGAAAAATTTGAAAAAGAAGCAGGGCGTGCTTTGGAATTAGGCCTTGTTCACCCAGCCTATGACTACGTTTTGAAATGTTCACACACCTTCAACTTGCTTGACGCGCGTGGAGCAGTATCCGTTACAGAACGTGCCGGCTACATTGCCCGCATCCGTAACTTGGCCCGTGTCGTAGCCAAAACCTTCGTCGCAGAACGCAAGAAACTTGGTTACCCACTTCTTGACGAAGCAACACGCGCCAAACTCCTAGCAGAAGAGGAAGAATAAAAAGAGTTACAAGAATGGAAAATGGGCAAACAAAGTGAGCCCACATGACCACCCAGAGGCAAGTCGAAGACTTGCTAAAGGGATAGGCGCCGCCGTACTGGTATATGGGGATTTTTGAAACGTTAGGTGCAAAAATCAGTTGGCTAAATCCATTTTGATGAGACTGTTGGAAATCTATGTCAAGAAGACATAAGATTTCCTTACAGCCTCACAAAGTTAGTTAGCGACGACCCCAGTACCTAAGGTGCCTATCAAAAAGAAGAATTTTGTAAAGGAAAAAACATGACAAAAAACTTATTAGTAGAATTAGGACTTGAAGAGTTACCAGCCTACGTTGTCACACCAAGTGAAAAACAACTCGGTGAGAAAATGGCAGCCTTCTTGGATGACAACCGTCTTTCATACGAAAGCATTCAAACCTTCTCAACACCACGTCGTTTGGCAGTCCGTGTGATTGGTTTAGCTGACCAACAATCGGATTTGACTGAAGATTTTAAAGGACCTTCTAAGAAAATCGCCTTGGATGCAGATGGAAACTTCTCAAAAGCGGCTCAAGGATTCGTCCGTGGAAAAGGCTTGACGGTTGATGATATCGAATTCCGTGAAGTCAAAGGGGAAGAGTACGTTTATGTTACGAAGCACGAAGCTGGAAAACCAGCTAAAGAAGTCTTGGCTGGCGTTCCAGAGGTGCTTGCTTCATTGACCTTCCCTGTTAGCATGCACTGGGCTAACAACACCTTTGAATACATTCGCCCAGTTCATACCTTGATCGTTCTTTTGGGTGATGAAGCGCTCGACCTTGATTTCTTGGATATCCACTCAGGTCGTGTGAGCCGTGGGCACCGTTTCCTCGGGCACGAAGTGGAAATTACCAATGCGGATTCTTATGAAGAAGACCTTCGTACCGTATATGTGATTGCGGATAGCAAAGAACGTGAAAACATGATTCGTGAGCAAATCAAGGCTATCGAGGCAGATCAAGGTGTTCAGGTCCAAATCGAAGAAGGACTTTTGAATGAAGTTTTGAACTTGGTCGAATACCCAACTGCCTTTATGGGAAGTTTTGACACCAAATATTTGGACGTTCCAGAAGAAGTTTTGGTGACCTCAATGGAAACGCACCAACGTTACTTTGTTGTACGTGACCTTGATGGTAAGCTCAAACCAAACTTCATCTCCGTCCGTAATGGGAACGCTGAGCACTTGGAAAATGTCATCCGAGGAAATGAAAAAGTCTTGGTGGCACGTCTTGAAGATGGTGAATTCTTCTGGCGTGAAGACCAAAAACTTAAGATTGAAGACCTCGTTGCTAAATTGGCGAACGTGACCTTCCATGAAAAAATTGGTTCTCTTTCAGAACACATGGCACGTGCGGGTGTTATTGCAGCGTCATTAGCTGAGCAAGCTGGTTTGACTGCAGAAGAAACGGCAGCCGTAGCTCGTACAGCTGAAATCTACAAATTTGACCTCTTGACTGGTATGGTCGGAGAGTTCGATGAATTGCAAGGAATCATGGGTGAAAAATACGCCCTTCTCACTGGTGAAGATGCTGCGGTAGCGACAGCTATCCGTGAGCACTACCTTCCTGATTCAGCAGACGGAGCTCTTCCAGAGACTAAGGTTGGTGCCATTCTTGCCCTTGCAGATAAATTGGATACCCTCCTTTCCTTCTTCTCAGTTGGCTTGATTCCATCAGGTTCCAATGACCCTTATGCGCTTCGTCGTGCAACACAAGGAATTGTTCGAATCTTGGATGCTTTTGGTTGGCATATCCCTATGGATGAGTTGATTGACAGCCTTTACGGACTTTCATTTGATAGCCTTTCCTATGACAATCAAGCAGAAGTGCTCAACTTCATCAAGGCGCGTGTGGACAAGATGATGGGACGCACACCAAAAGATATCAAAGAAGCTGTTCTTGCTGGTTCAAACTTTGTCGTGGCAGATATGCTGGAAGCAGCTGAAGCTCTTTCAGAAGCTGCGAAGACGGATGGTTACAAGGCAGCTGTTGAGTCCCTCTCTCGTGCCTTTAACTTGGCAGAAAAAGCAGATGCTTCAGTAGCAGTCGACGCTAGTCTCTTTGAAAACGATCAAGAAAAAGCCCTTTCTAAAGCGATTGAAGAGCTTGAATTGACTGGTTCAGCTAGTGACAAATTGGCTCAACTCTTTGCTCTTAGCCCAGTCATTGATGCTTTCTTTGACAATACTATGGTAATGGCAGAAGATGAGGCGGTTAAAAACAACCGTTTGGCCCTTCTTGCGGGCCTTGTAGCTAAAGCTAACGCTGTTGCAGCCTTCAACCAATTGAACACAAAATAAGTACCTGATGACAGGTAGAAAGTAGGTTTTATTATGACACCTGAAAAAATCGCTCGTATCAATGAGCTTGCTAAAAAGAAAAAAACAGAAGGTTTGACACCAGAAGAAACAGTGGAACAAGCAAAACTTCGTGAAGAATACATTGAAGGTTATCGTCGTTCGGTTCGTCACCACATTGAAGGTATTAAAATTGTGGATGAAGAAGGAAATGATGTAACACCTGAGAAACTACGCCAAGTGCAACGTGAAAAAGGTTTGCATGGCCGTAGCCTCGATGACCCTAATTCATAAGCAAAAGAGTGCTGGAAGAGACTCCAGCACTCTTTTGTATCTTTAAAATTCAGAATATTCTGGACTAGATTGACCAATTTTTAAAAACATGGTATAGTAGATTGTGTGAAAATTTGAAGTGTACTTTTCTGAAAATGTACAGAAAAAGAATTGGAGTAATCATATGTCAAAAAAACATCATCCTGGTGAAGAAACCGAAAATGGGATGGTTCGTGGTCTGCAAAATCGGCATGTTCAGCTGATCGCTATTGCAGGAACCATCGGGACAGGACTCTTTCTTGGAGCCGGTCGTTCCCTTTCTTTGACAGGCCCCTCTATTATTTTAGTCTATATGCTGACTGGCGCCTTCATGTACTTGATGATGCGGGCGATCGGAGAAATGCTTTATATGGACCCTGATCAACACACCTTTATCAACTTTATCACCAAGTATCTAGGAAAAGGTTGGGGTTATTTTTCAGGATGGTCCTATTGGGTCTCTTTGGTATTTTTGGGAATGGCAGAGATCACGGCTGTTTCCAACTATGTCCAGCTTTGGTTTCCAAATTGGCCAGCCTGGCAGATTCAAATTATCTTTTTAGCGCTTTTAAGTTGTGTAAACTTGATCGCTGTGAAGGTTTTTGGAGAGGTTGAATTCTGGTTTGGAATGATCAAGATTGTCACTATTTTAGCCTTGATCGCAACAGGAATCTTTATGGTGACGACGAACTTTGAAACACCAGCTGGACACGCTAGCTTAAGTAACATTACCAATGGTTTTCAAATGTTTCCAAATGGTTGGGTCAAGTTCGTCATGGCCTTCCAAATGGTCTTCTTTGCTTACCAAGCGATCGAATTTGTTGGAATTACTACTTCTGAAACAGCTAATCCCCGACAAGTATTGCCAAAAGCTATTAAAGAAATTCCAATCCGGATTGTGATCTTTTATGTAGGAGCTTTGTTGGCGATTATGGCTATTTTCCCTTGGCAACAGCTTCCTGTAAATAAGTCACCGTTTGTAACAGTCTTTCAGATGGTAGGAATCAAGTGGGCAGCAGGATTGATTAATTTTGTTGTACTGACAGCTGCGGCATCTTCCTTGAATTCTACTCTCTATTCAACAGGGCGTCACTTGTACCAGATTGCAAAAGAAACACCAAACAGTAAAGTGATGAATCGTTTGAAACTGAATAGCTTATCTCGTATGGGAATTCCAAGTCGGGCGATTATTTTTTCTGCGATTGTGGTTGCTGTTTCAGCCTTTATCAATGTCTTGCCAGGTGTCTCAGATGCCTTTGCCTTGATTACGGCATCTTCTTCTGGTGTCTACATTGCTATCTACATTTTGACCATGCTCGCCCATCTTAAGTACCGTAAATCGAAAGAATTTATGCCAGATGGTTTTGTCATGCCAGCCTATAAAGTGTTGAATCCATTGACCATTGTTTTCTTCCTCTTTGTATTTGTTTGTCTCTTCTTGCAAGAATCAACATACATTGGAGCGATTGGGGCAACCATCTGGATCATTCTTTTTGGGATTTACAGCAATTGGAAACATAATCAATAAACCGCAAGAGAGTGGGACAGAAATCGGTAATTCGTTAGAATTCGATTTTGTCGTCCCACCTCCGCACAGTTGAGTAGGGCTGTAAAAGCTGATGAAATCAGCGTAGTAGAGCCCACTCAACCACTGCGTCTTGCTCGACAATCCAAAAATAATTGAGAGGCTAGGACTTTTGTCCCAGACTCTTTATTATTTCAGAGCTAGTTTGCTTTCTTTTAAGGAATTACTTGGAGGGAATAAAAGAAAAACAGAGGTGGAAGAAATTATTTTTCTTCCATCTCTGTTTTTTGTCCTTGAATGGCTTTTTTGAGCCACCAAAGTGAGCCGACTAGGATCAGGGCAGCAAGCCAAAAAATCCAAGCCTCAATAGTGGTTAGAAAAAAGTAGAGAGCGATAGCATCGACCAATAAAAGTGGGATGAGAATCTGTTTTCTTATTTTCATAAGAATATTGTATCATAAATCCTAGAGGAAACAAGTGAAATCAAGCCTTTCTAGGTATTTTGTAGGATCCAAAAAGGTCAGATAGGATTAGTTAGTGAATTTTCTTTCAGGAGTGCATCTTGGTCCCATTTGTGGTAAAATAGTAAAGATATGAGTAAAGAATTTCATCATGTAACGGTTTTGCTTCATGAAACGATCGATATGCTGGATGTTAAGCCAGATGGTATCTATGTAGACGCCACATTGGGTGGGGCAGGCCACAGCGAATATTTGTTAACAAAATTAAATGAATCGGGCCATCTTTATGCCTTTGACCAAGATCAGCATGCGATTGAGAATGCTAAGATTCGATTAGCACCTTTCATTGAGAAAGGCATGGTGACCTTCATTAAGGATAACTTTCGTCATTTGAAGGAGCGTCTAAACGAATTGGGTGTGACTGAAATTGATGGAATCTGTTATGACCTAGGTGTCTCTAGTCCTCAGTTAGATGAACGGGAACGCGGATTTTCTTACAAGAAAGATGCGCCTCTGGACATGCGGATGAATCAAGAAGCTTCCTTAACGGCTTATGAGGTCGTAAATAGCTACGATTACCATGATCTAGTCCGTATTTTTTTCAAATATGGAGAGGACAAATTTTCCAAGCAAATTGCGCGGAAAATTGAGCAAGCACGAGCAATTAAACCGATTGAAACGACGACTGAATTAGCAGAGATTATTAAATCTGCTAAACCAGCTAAGGAGCTCAAGAAAAAGGGCCATCCTGCTAAACAGATTTTCCAAGCCATTCGTATCGAAGTCAATGATGAACTGGGAGCTGCAGATGAATCAATTCAGCAAGCCATGGATTTGTTGGCCCTCGATGGTCGTATTTCTGTGATTACCTTTCATTCGTTAGAGGATCGATTGACCAAACAATTGTTTAAAGAAGCTTCGACGGTTGAGGTTCCAAAGGGACTTCCCTTTATTCCAGATGATTTGAAACCAAAGATGGAGTTGGTCAACCGGAAACCTATTTTGCCAAGTGATGAAGAGCTTGAGGATAATAATCGATCCCATTCAGCAAAACTACGGGTTGCTCGAAAAATACACAAGTAAGAGGAATTGATATGGCAGCAAGAGATGAGAGAACAAGAACACAGGTATTGCAAGACCACTTTCGCCGTTTCTCTAGAGTAGAAAAGGCTTTTTATGGGTCGATTGTCCTAACAGCTGTGATTTTAGCCATTAGTATCGTCTTTATGCAGACACGGATTTTACAAGTTCAAAGTGAATTGACTGATTTGAATACGGAACTAGAAGCCAAAAAGACGGAATTGGCAGATGTTCGTCAAGAGGTCAATGAATTAACACGTTATGACCGTTTATCAAAGTTGGCTAGCTCCCAAGGAATGAAGCTGCAAAAAGAAAATCGAAAAACAGTGAGTGCAAGTAGTGATGAATAAATTCAAAAAATTTTTGATCGGGTATTCGATAAAGAAACGTCGCTTGCCGGATCAGAATCGAAAACAAGTTGGGAAAAATCTCAGTGTACTGGCGATTTTCCTCTTTTTTCTCTTTCTGATTAATTTTGCAATGATCATTGGGACTGACAAAAAATTTGGTGTAACCTTATCGGATCAAGCCAAAAAAGTCCATGAGCAGACGGTCATTGTTCCTGCAAAACGTGGAACGATCTACGACCGAAATGGAGCAGTAATTGCTGAAGATGCTACGACCTATAACGTTTATGCCGTTATTGATAAAAAGTACAAATCAGCAACCGGGAAAATCCTCTATGTAGAAGAGAGCCAATTTAAAAAAGTAGCAGAAATCTTTAAGCAGTACTTAGGGATGGATGAGGATTACGTCATTCAACAGTTGTCGCAAAAGAAATTGAAACAGGTTTCTTTTGGATCGAACGGAAACGGCATTACTTATAGTAATATGACAGCTATCCGTGAGGCCATGGAAGCGGCGAAGATTGAAGGGGTTGCCTTTACAACTAGTCCAAATCGAAGCTATAAAAATGGAGTTTTCGCCTCTCAATTTATAGGGCAGGCCTCTCTTCAAGAAGATAAAGAGGGGAATAAAACCTTGAAGGGGCAATCAGGGATGGAGAAATCCCTCGATCGTATTCTCGCTGGACAAAATGGGGTTATCACCTATGATAAAGACCGAAACGGCAATATCGTTCCTGGTTCAGATAAGGTTTCTGTCAAAACAGAAGATGGAAAAGATGTCTATACGACCATTTCAGCAGAATTACAAACCTACCTTGAGACGCGAATGGATGTTTTCCAAGAAAAAGTAAAAGGAAAGTATGTTAGTGCGACTCTTGTGAGTGCAAAAACAGGAGAAATCCTTGCGACAACGCAACGTCCTTCCTATAATGCGGATACCAAACAAGGGCTGGATCTGAAAAACTTGAAAACCTGGAATACCATCCTTTATCAAGATCAATATGAACCGGGTTCAACGATGAAGGTCATGTTATTAGCTTCGGCGATTGATCATGGAACCTTCCCAGCTTATAATGAGGTATACTACAGTAACGAACTACAAGTAAAAGATGCGACCATCCGTGACTGGGATGTCAATATGGGACTGGCTGAAGGTCGCTATATGAATATTGCCCAAGCTTTTGCCTATTCAAGTAACATTGGGATGACCAAGCTTGAACAGAAGATGGGCAATAATGTCTGGATGAATTACCTCAAACTCTTTAAGTTCGGACTTCCTACACGTTTTGGAATGGGAGACGAAGGTTTTGGAGGCCTACCAGGAGATAACTATGTCACTCAAGCCATGTCTTCTTTCGGTCAAGGGATTTCGGTGACCCAAACGCAGATGTTGCGTGCATTTTCTGCCATTGCAAATGATGGGGAAATGTTGGAGCCTAAATTTATCAGTGCGATTTACGATAAAAAATCAGACACAGCCCGCAAATCAAAAAAAGAAGTTGTTGGAAAACCAGTTTCAGGATCAGCTGCGCAACAGACTCGAAATTATATGATCACCGTCGGAACAGATCCAGAGTATGGAACCTTGTACAGTGATGGACCTATCATTCAGGTACCCGGTCAAAACGTTGCAGTGAAATCAGGGACTGCCCAAATGGCGACAGATCAAGGATACTTGCAAGGAGAAAATGATTATATCAACTCGGTTGTAGCCATGACACCTGCAGAAGACCCTGAATTCATCATGTATGTAACAGTCCAACAACCAGAAGTGAAATTTTCAGCCACCAGCTGGGAAGAGCTGGTCAATCCTATTTTGGAAGATGCAGTTGCTTTGAAGGATGAATTGAATCTAGTAACGGAAACCAAGGCCTTGGATGGGGTCACCAAAGAGGCCACCTATAAGATGCCGTCGGCAGAATCCTTGTCGAAAGAATTGAAGTTGAAGCAGACCATCAGCCCAGGTGGCTTCGCAGATGAACTGCGGCGCAATCTGATCCAGCCTGTCGTCCTAGGTACTGGAAAAAATATTAAAAAGATGTCTGTTTCAGCAGGAACGAAATTAAAAGCAAATGAGCAAGTGTTATTGTTGACAGATGATTTGGATTCAGTTCCGGATATGTACGGATGGACCAAGGAAAATGTTGATAAATTTGCAGAATGGACTGGAATTGAAATTACCTATAAAGGTAGTGGAAAGAAAGTAACCAAACAAAGTGTCAAAATGAACACCTCACTCAATAAAACCAAAAAGATTACGTTAACATTAGGAGACTAAGATGTATATTGCTACGATCCTTGTATCGTTTCTATTAACAGTGGCTGCTATTCCAGCCTTTATTCGATTTTACCATCGTGCTCATATTTCTGGGCAACAAATGCATGAAGATGTGAAACAACACAAAGCGAAAGCTGGCACTCCAACAATGGGTGGAGTGGTGTTTCTCATTACAGCAGTTCTAGTCAGTTTTGTCGTTACCGTATTGACTGGAAATTTCACGCGACCTGTTCAACTTACTCTATTTATCTTGATTCTATATGGAATTGTTGGATTTTTGGATGACTTTTTAAAGGTTTTTCGTAAGATTAATGAAGGGCTCAATCCAAAGCAAAAATTAGCTCTTCAACTCGTTGGTGGAATCATCTTCTATATTTTTTCTGAACGCCACGGTGCAGGAAGCCTTTTGAATGTCTTTGGTTACGATCTTTACTTGGGCCATTTCTACATTCTCTTTGCTTTGTTTTGGTTGGTTGGTTTTTCAAATGCCGTCAATTTGACAGATGGGATTGATGGATTAGCCAGCATTTCCGTTGCCATTAGCCTGAGTGCCTATTCCTTTATTGCCTATATGCAAGGAAAATGGGACATTCTCTTTGTCACCTTGAGTATGATTGGGGCCTTGCTAGGATTCTTTGTCTTCAACCACAAGCCGGCTAAAATCTTTATGGGAGATGTCGGTAGTCTAGCTCTTGGAGGGATGCTTGCAGCCTTGTCAATGGCTTTGCATGTCGAGTGGACGCTGCTCTTGATTGGTCTGGTCTATGTCATTGAAACAGGTTCAGTGATGCTACAAGTGACCTATTTCAAATGGACCAAGAAACGTTACGGGGAAGGACGTCGGATTTTCCGAATGACTCCTTTCCACCATCATTTAGAACTGGGCGGCCTTTCTGGTAATGGGCAAAACTGGTCAGAATGGAAAGTGGATGCCTTTATGTGGACCATTGCCTTTGTAACAAGTGTCGTGACTCTAGTCCTTCTCTACCTATAAAACGACGGTGGGCTTGCCCATCGTTTTTTGCTGACTGAGAGAGACTTCGCTGGTTAGGAAAAATGACTCATAAGAGAAGCAAGAAGACAGCTTTTCTGATATAATAATAGAGATCATGAAAGGAACTGAGAAAATGAAATTTACAGAGTTTAATTTTAAGCCCTATATTCAAGAGGCACTGAAAGAAATCAATTTTAGAGAAGCAACCGAAGTACAGGAAAAACTAATTCCGATTGTCCTAGCTGGAAATGATTTGGTAGGAGAGTCAAAGACTGGTTCTGGGAAAACCCATACGTTCCTCTTGCCGATTTTTCAAACCTTAAATGAAGACAGTGAGCAAGTTGAAGCGGTCATCACGGCTCCTAGTCGGGAGTTGGCGACGCAAATTTACCAAGCTGCTCGTCAAATCGCTAGTCATTCTGAAAAAGAGATTCGGATTGTGAATTATGTTGGAGGAACGGATAAAAGCCGTCAGATTGAAAAACTGCAGGTCAAACAACCACATATCGTGATTGGAACTCCAGGCCGGATCTATGATCTGGTTGCATCGGGTGATCTGGCTATTCATAAGGCTCATACTTTTGTGGTAGATGAGGCAGATATGACGCTGGACATGGGATTCTTGTCTACTGTGGATAAGATTGCTTCAAGGCTTCCGCAACAACTGCAATTTTTAGTATTTTCAGCCACCATTCCGCAAAAATTGCAGCCTTTCTTGAAAAAATATCTCTCAAACCCAGTCATGGAGCAAATTAAGACTAAGACGGTGATTTCAGATACTATTGATAATTGGCTGGTTTCGACCAAGGGTCGGGATAAAAATGAGCAAATTTACCAATTGACCAAGACCTTGCAACCTTATTTGGCTATGATTTTCGTTAATACCAAAACGAGAGCAGATGATCTCCATGCCTATTTAGTGGCTCAGGGATTGAAAGTGGCAAAGATTCACGGAGATATCCCACCACGTGAACGGAAACGGATCATGAATCAGGTTAAAAATCTTGATTTTGAGTATATTGTGGCCACAGATTTAGCGGCTCGTGGAATTGATATCGAAGGGGTGAGTCATGTCATCAACGATGCTATTCCACAAGATCTTTCTTTCTTTGTCCACCGTGTCGGTCGGACAGGGCGCAATGGTCTACCAGGTGTCGCTATTACTCTTTATCAACCGAGTGATGATTCAGATATCCGTGAACTAGAAAAAATGGGAATTCGTTTCGTACCGAAAGTGTTGAAAAATGGGGTTATTGAAGATACTTATGATCGGGATAGACGGGCCAATCGTGAGAAAAAGCAAGAGAAACTCGATATCGAAATGATTGGTCTGGTGAAGAAGAAAAAGAAAAAAATCAAACCAGGCTACAAGAAAAAAATCAAATGGGCAGTTGATGAAAAGAGGAGAAAAGCTAAGCGAGCTGAAAACCGTGCGCGTGGTCGGGCGGAACGAAAGGACAAACGTCAAACTTTCTAACCCCTTCTTTCACATGTTCAGAAGAAAACATAGATTTTCTTTATGAACTCCATAAAGAAAATCTATTAGGAACTTGTCTAAAATTATGATAGACTAAATTTGAGTAGTCTATCATTTTTCTATTTCTGTAGCAATTTTTGGAATTCCGATAGTGAATGTGATAGAATGTTTATGTTCGAGAAAGGAAGTAACAAAAATGTTTACAACTAATCTTTTAGCTGCCAACTGGTATGCTGACTTTTTAAAACACGTTCCAGATAGCAAGCTGTTTAGTTTGAGAGCCGTATTGGATGCATTTCCGGCAGTCATTGGGAAATTGCCTGTGACGATTTTATTAGCCCTAGGAGGCGCATTTTTTGGGATTATTTTTGCCATGATTTTTGCTCTGGTCAAAATTAATCGTGTACGAATTCTTTACCCGATTCAAGCTGTTTTTGTCAGTTTTTTGCGGGGGACTCCTTTGTTGGTTCAGTTGATGTTGACCTATTATGGGATTCCTCTTATTTTAAAAGCGATCAATCAGTCTTATGGAACAGCTTTTAATATTAATGCCATTCCAGCTGAGTTATTTGCAATTGTGGCTCTTGCCTTTAATGAGGCGGCTTATGCGAGTGAGACCATCCGGGCAGCCATTTTATCAGTGGATCCTGGTGAAATTGAGGCAGCGCGTAGTCTTGGAATGACCAACCGTCAAGTTTATCGCCGGATTATTATTCCCAATGCAGCAGTCGTTGCAACTCCTACTTTAATCAACTCTCTCATTGGCTTGACCAAGGGGACCTCGCTAGCCTTTAGTGCCAGTGTAGTTGAAATTTTTGCCCAAGCACGGATTATTGGGGGGAGCGATTTGAAGTACTTTGAACGCTTTATCACGGTATCGATTGTTTACTGGATTGTGAACATTCTCATTGAAATACTAGGCCGTCACATTGAACGTCGACTGGATATTGAGACTCCCGTAGCAATTGATTTACCAGATCAGGAGGTCCGGATCTAATGATTTATATTTCAGAATTATCAAAGACATTTTCAGGTCAAAAGGTTTTAAATAATCTAAGTTTGGAAATTCAAAAAGGGGAAGTCGTGGCCTTAATCGGGTCTTCGGGAGCTGGTAAATCAACCTTCTTACGCAGTTTAAACTATTTGGAAGCTCCAGACAGTGGTAGAATTAAGATTGATGATTTCGAGGTTGATTTTGAGCACATTAGCCAAGATCAAATCTTGACCTTAAGAAGAAAATTGGCCATGGTGTTCCAACAGTTTAATTTGTTTGGTAGAAAAACAGCTCTTGAAAATGTGAAAGAAGGGCTCATTGTTGTGAAGGGCTTATCCGACCAAGAAGCAACGAAAATTGCTCGAGAAGAACTGGCAAAAGTCGGCTTATCGGATCGTGAAAATCACTATCCTCGTCACCTCTCAGGTGGACAAAAACAACGGGTTGCTTTGGCTCGTGCCTTGGCCATGAAACCAGAGGTTCTTTTGCTGGATGAACCGACTTCAGCCTTGGATCCAGAATTGGTTGGAGAAGTTGAAAAATCCATTGCCAATGCGGCAAAATCGGGACAAACCATGGTACTGGTCAGCCATGATATGTCTTTTGTAGCGCAAGTAGCAGATAAGGTCCTATTTTTGGATAAAGGACGGATTATTGAATCTGGAACACCAGAGGAAATCATGCAACATCCAAAAGAAGAACGGACAAAAGAATTCTTTGCTAGTTACAAACGGACCTATGTTTGATATAATAGAGAAGAGGTAAGACTCAGCTGGCGATGCTAGCTGGGTTTGTTTTCTGAAAATGTAAAAATATTTGGAGTCGTGATGTTAAATAAATTATTGTCCTTATATTTACAAAGTTTAGTGACGACAACGATTTTAGTTGGGATCGCTTCTTGTATTTGGATTGGCTACCGTGCCCTTAAGAAGAAAGATAAAACAGCCAAGCAACGACAAGCCCATTTGTATGATATCCTCTTAATTGATATCATGACGATTCCTATTTTAACCTTTGCGGTCATAGGGATTTTGTTTATCTTTCAAGCACGATAATTGCAAAAAGACCGTGTTAGAATTATAATGGTTACAACAAAACAGAAAGAGGTTGAGTATGTTTGATACAGTGATTATTGGAGCGGGTCCTGCAGGGATGACTGCTGCCCTTTATGCAGCACGAAGCAATTTAAAGGTCGCATTGATTGAGAGAGGAATTCCAGGCGGTCAAATGAACAATACGTCTGACATTGAAAACTATCCTGGCTATGCGAATATTAGTGGCCCAGACTTGGCTGAAAAAATGTTTGAGCCTTTAGAAAATCTTGGTGTGGAACATTTGTTTGGACAGGTAGAGCGCATCGAAGACCACGGAGCAACCAAAAAGATTGTCACAGATGATGGGGAATTTGAAGCTAAAACCGTGGTGATTGCAACAGGGTCTAACCACCGTTCATTGAATGTCCCTGGTGAAGAGGAGCTAAATAGTAGAGGGGTTTCCTACTGTGCTGTTTGTGATGGAGCTTTCTTTAGAGATGAGGATCTCTTGGTCGTTGGTGGTGGTGATTCTGCGGTAGAAGAAGCTGTCTTTTTGACTCAGTTTGCAAAAACAGTGACCATTGCTCATCGTCGTGATCAATTGCGTGCTCAAAAAGTTCTTCAAGATCGTGCCTTTGCCAATGATAAAATTCACTTTGCTTGGAATACGGTTGTTGAAGAAATTAAGGGTGAACAAAAAGTAACGTCTGTCCTTTTAAAAGATGTGAAGACAGGAGAGGTTAGAGAGCAAGCCTTCGGTGGTGTCTTTATCTATGTCGGTTTAGATCCTGTCAGTGATTTTGCGACAGAACTTGGTATTTTAGATGAAAATGGCTGGGTGGTCACGGATGATCATATGAGAACCACAGTCCCAGGTATTTTTGCGGTTGGCGATGTTCGTCAAAAAGATTTGCGTCAAGTGACGACAGCCGTCGGAGACGGTGCGATTGCTGGCCAAGAAGTTTATAAATATATCACAGAAAACTTTTAATCCAAAAAATCTGAGCTTCCTGTCTCAGATTTTTTTCATGCTTTCCTTTCAGTATTCAATAGAGCTGAAATGTGCTATAATGGTACTAATTTTATGGTAGGAATTCATAGAACAAATCAATAAAAAAGAGGTATACATATGTATCCAGATGACAGTTTAACTTTGCATACTGATTTATACCAAATCAACATGATGCAAGTCTATTTTGATCAAGGTATCCACAATAAACATGCCGTATTTGAAGTGTATTTTCGTCAACAGCCTTTTAAAAACGGTTACGCTGTATTTGCCGGCTTAGAGAGAATTGTGAAATACTTGGAAAACTTGAGTTTTTCTGAGAGCGATATTGCCTATTTAGAGTCACTTGGTTATCATGGGGCCTTCTTGGAATATCTTCGTGATCTCAAGTTAGAATTGACGGTACGTTCTGCTCAAGAAGGAGATTTAGTCTTTGCGAATGAACCAATTGTTCAGGTAGAAGGTCCTTTGGCTCAGTGTCAATTAGTTGAAACAGCTCTCTTGAATATCGTCAACTTTCAAACCTTGATAGCCACAAAAGCTGCTCGTATTCGTTCGGTCATTGAAGATGAGCCTTTGATGGAATTTGGAACACGTCGTGCGCAAGAAATGGATGCTGCCATTTGGGGAACTCGTGCGGCAGTCATCGGAGGGGCCAATGGAACTAGTAATGTTCGGGCAGGAAAACTCTTTGGAATCCCAGTTTTAGGAACCCATGCCCATTCTCTTGTACAGGTATATGGAAATGACTACCAGGCCTTTAGGGCTTATGCGGAAACCCATAAAGATTGTGTCTTCCTCGTCGATACCTATGATACCCTGCGTATTGGGGTCCCTGCTGCTATTCAGGTAGCGCGTGAAATGGGAGATAAAATCAATTTCCTAGGCGTCCGGATTGACTCAGGAGATATTGCCTATATTTCTAAAAAAGTTCGCCAGCAATTAGATGAGGCTGGGTTTACAAATGCTAAAATCTACGCTTCTAATGACTTGGATGAAAATACCATCCTCAACTTAAAAATGCAAAAAGCAAAAATTGATGTTTGGGGTGTAGGAACCAAGTTAATTACAGCTTACGATCAACCAGCGCTTGGAGCGGTATACAAAATTGTTTCTGTTGAAAACGAAGCAGGAGAGATGATCAATACCATCAAGCTTTCCAATAATGCCGAAAAAGTTTCTACTCCAGGTAAAAAGCAAGTCTGGCGGATTACTAGCCGTGAAAAAGGTAAGTCAGAAGGAGACTACATCACTTATGATGGAGTAGATGTTTCACAACTGACAGAACTTAAAATGTTCCATCCAACTTATACCTACATTAATAAAACAGTTCGAAACTTTGAGGCCATTCCTCTTTTAGTGGATATTTTTAAAGAGGGTCAATTGGTTTATCAATTGCCAACATTATCAGAAATTCAAGAATATGCTCGTAAAAATTACGATCAATTATGGGATGAATACAAGCGTGTCCTCAATCCACAGCATTACCCAGTTGACTTGGCCAAAGATATTTGGCAGGATAAGATGGATCTGATCGAGGAAATGCGTAACAAGGCCAATGGAGAAGGAGAAGCAAAATGAGTTTGCAAGAAGAGATTATCCAACAATTGGGTGTCAAGCCTAGCATTGATCCTCAGGAAGAGATTCGCCGCTCGGTTGATTTCTTAAAAAGATATCTAAAAAAACATCCCTTCTTGAAAACATTTGTATTAGGGATCTCAGGAGGACAAGATTCAACTCTTGCTGGACGATTAGCTCAATTAGCCATGGAAGAAATGCGTGCAGAAACAGGAGATGCCTCCTATCAATTTATTGCCGTTCGTCTTCCTTATGGGGTACAAGCAGATGAAGCAGATGCACAAAAAGCATTGGCCTTTATCCAGCCGGATGTTAGCTTGGTTGTGAATATCAAGGAGTCTGCTGACGAAATGGTACGAGCAGTAGAAGCGACTGGAACAGAGATTTCTGATTTTAACAAAGGCAATATTAAGGCTCGCAGTCGCATGATTGCTCAGTATGCTCTAGCTGGAGCACGTAGCGGAGCGGTGATTGGGACGGATCATGCTGCAGAAAATATTACTGGTTTCTTCACAAAATTTGGAGATGGTGGTGCAGATATTTTGCCCCTTTTCCGTTTGAATAAACGCCAAGGAAAACAATTGCTTAAGGCCTTAGGAGCTGATCCTGCTCTTTATGAGAAAATCCCAACAGCAGATTTGGAAGAAGAAAAACCAGGAATAGCAGATGAAGTAGCGCTGGGTGTCACCTATAATGAAATCGATGATTACCTAGAAGGCAAACAAGTGAACCCAGAAGCTCAAGCCACTATTGAAAAATGGTGGTACAAAGGCCAACACAAACGCCACTTGCCAATCACAGTATTTGATCATTTTTGGGAGTAAAAAGGTCCAGTGGACCTTTTTAGCCCGAGTCTTAAAATAGGAAAACGAGGTAGAAATCGGTAACTCGTAGAATTCAATTTCGTAGTCTTCTCACCATACAATATTGTGAAAAGCATCAAAAAGAAGGGCGGTTTCATCCGTCCTTTTCTTCTAGATTAAAGTAACCAACTTGCAAAGTTCAAGTTGCATGAAAAAATGAAGGGAGACAATCTATGAATCATCTTGGAAGTCTTGCCATAGAGACAGAGCATTTATACTTGAGGCCTTTCGTTTTGGAGGATGCACCAGCGATGTTTGAAAATTGGGCTTCTGATCCTGAAACCCTGAACTATGTCACCTGGGATGCCCATGCATCTTCTGAGAGAACCAGAGAATCGATCAAAAGATGGATCGAACAGTATCTTAAACCAGATACTTATAAATGGGCGATCTGTTTGAAAACATCACCGGATCAGGTAATTGGAGATATTAGTGTGGTTTCTCAAGACCAGGAAAGTCAATCATGCGAGCTAGGTTATATCCTTGGCAAGAAATTCTGGGGGCAGGGATTCATGACAGAAGCGCTCACAGCTGTGTTAGATTTCTTATTGAACGAAGTCGGATTTAAAGAAATCAAAGCCACTTATGTCAGTTTAAATCCTGCCTCAGGGAAAGTCATGGAAAAGGCAGGAATGCAGTATGTAGAAACCATCCCTCATGCCATTCAACGCAAAGGATATTGTGGGGATAAAATCATCTATTCTATACAGAATCCCTCTCTATAGGGTGATTTTTACTTGAAGATTCTGCTCAAAGGATTATAATAGTAAATAACGAAAAAAGGAGATTGCTATGTCAGAATTAACGAAAGAATTTACAGACCAGCTCTATGCTAATTATGAAGCAAATGTGAAATATGCGGCTCTTGAAAATGCTGTTACCCACAATGGGATCCATGCATCGCTTGAAACGCGCAAGAGTGCAGTAGAAAATACACCAGTTTTTTCACTTGATTTGACCAAGGATAAGGTGACAAACCAAAAAGCATCTGGGCGTTGTTGGATGTTTGCGGCTTTAAATACCTTCCGTCACAAGATGATTTCAAGCTTCCAATTGGAGGATTTTGAATTGTCTCAAGCACATACTTTCTTTTGGGATAAGTATGAAAAATCAAACTGGTTTTTGGAGCAAGTGATTGCTACAGCAGACCAAGAATTGACCAGCCGTAAGGTGGCTTTTCTCCTACAAACCCCACAACAAGATGGCGGTCAATGGGATATGGTGGTATCCCTCTTTGAGAAATACGGGGTGGTTCCAAAATCAGTTTATCCAGAATCGATTTCTTCAAGCAATAGCCGGGAATTGAACACCTACCTCAATAAACTCTTGCGTCAAGATGCGCAAATCTTGCGTGATTTGATTCACTCAGGCGCAGATAGTGAGGCAGTTGCGAGCAAGAAACAAGCGCTGTTGCAAGAAATTTTTAACTTCTTGGCTATGTCTTTAGGATTGCCTCCACGTGAATTTGACTTTTCATACCGTGATAAGGACAACCAATTCCATAGTGAAAGTGGCTTAACTCCACAAAGCTTCTACAAAAAATATGTAGACCTTCAATTAGACGATTACGTCTCTATTATCAATGCCCCAACTACAGACAAGCCATATGGAAAATCTTACACCGTAGATATGCTGGGCAATGTTGTTGGTAGCCGTCCAGTCCGCTACCTAAATGTTCCAATGGATCGATTGAAAGAATTAGCCATTGCTCAAATGAAAGCAGGAGAAACTGTCTGGTTTGGTTCAGATGTAGGCCAAGTCAGCAACCGTAAAGCCGGAATCCTGGCAACAGATGTCTACGATTTTGAAGCAGGCATGGATATTCATTTGACACAAGACAAGGCGGGTCGCTTGGACTATGCAGAAAGTCTCATGACACATGCTATGGTCTTGACAGGGGTTGATTTAGACGAAGCAGGTCAGTCTCGTAAATGGAAGGTTGAAAATTCATGGGGAGACAAGGTCGGTACAGATGGTTACTTTGTGGCTTCTGATGCTTGGATGGATGAATATACCTACCAAATCGTGGTTCGTAAAGAATTCCTAACAGCAGACGAATTAGCAGCCTATGAAGCAGAACCAATTGTCCTAGCACCGTGGGATCCAATGGGAGCTTTGGCAAAATAATGATACAGAAAAGAGCCGAAAGGCTCTTTTCAGATTGAAGACAAAATATCTTAAAAACTTTCCTTAGGTGAGTACGGACGTCAGCGAACTTCTTTGAAGTTCCATGACTAATTATTGAGTCTAAGGTCTCAATAATTCCGAGTGCCTGAAACAATAACGTTTCAAGCACTTTTCTCACAGCGGAAAGTTTCAGTATTTTCTTAAATCGATTTAAATATTGGAACTCAATTTTGTTTTTTGCAGAATCACTTAACTTATTTTGCTTTAAAATAGTTTGTCTACATTCTAATAAGAGCCGAAAGGCTCTTTTTTTTTTTATATACTCAAAAATAAAAAAGCTGGGAAGTCTAACTAAATAAATCAGATTTTATTCGTTCTGGTTTTTTAACCATTGTTTTAAAAAAAGCCGGGCAAAAGCCCGACTTCTCCATTCTATTATTCGTTATGATTGTTAGAGTCTTGCGAAGAAGGCTCAGATGGTTTAGATTGATTTTCTTCGTTCGAAGAGCTAGACGATGGTTCTTCGTACGAATACTGATCAGTGGAATAACTTGGCTCATAGTAGTAGTTATTGTAGTTGTTCTTACCATTGTTTAAGTAGAGATAAGAACCACTTCGATACAGTCCACTTGGTTGCGTCCAATCCGTATGACCAGAGTTATTATTATTAGCAAGATAGAGCATCATTTGACGGTAGACATCCGTTGCGACCTGTATTCCATTATCCAATACTGGTGTAAAGCGATTGGAATAACCTGTCCATACTGCCATGGCATATTCAGGAGTGTAGCCTACAAACGATTCATCCGGTGTTACAATATTTGAATAAGCATTTTTTGTCAATTTACCGATTTCGTTATCAGCATAGTTTGATGTACCTGTCTTACCAGCTTGGTAGATTCCCGAAATGGCAGCATTTGTACCGGTACCAGACAAGAGAACTGTCTTCATCATATCTGTCATCATGTAGGCAGTTGTTGCTTTCATTGCACGAGTTCCTTCGGACTCAAATTCCTTGGTTGTGCCATCACTAAAGACAACCCGACTAACATAGGATGGTTTGTAATAGGTACCGCCATTGGCAAAAGCAGCATAGGCAGCTGCCATTTTCTCACTGCTGGCTCCGTATTTGTTGCTAGAATCGCTAGTGTTACTCGAGATAGCGTTGGCGTAAACCATTTCTGGGTAATCGATCCCTAATCCATTGAGGAATTTCTTAGCTTGTTTAAGACCAACTTTTTCCAGGGCCTTCACCGCAGGCACGTTACGAGATTGTTGAATTGCGTAGGTAATGGACATGCTACCATAGTATGAACGGTCCCAGTTGTAGACAGGCGTTGATGAATGAGGGAAGTTGTATGGCGCATCTGTTGTAGTAGCTGCTGTAGAGGTATATTCCTCATGTTCAAGAGCTGGTGCGTAATCTGTGATTGGTTTCATTGATGAACCCCAGTCACGGTTCGTTTCAACCGCTTGGTTTGTACCAAAGGAAACATTGCTGGATTGGTGACGAGAACCCAGCTGAGCAATGACTTTACCAGTATTGACATCAATAACGGTAGAAGCTACTTGCATTTCATCATCCGGGTAATTGACATATTCATCTGTATTGTAGATATCCCATAGTTTCTTTTGAGCTTCTGTATCCACGTTTGTATAGACATCCATTCCGGTTGTCAACAAATTGTAGCCCGTTTCTTCTTCGACTTGCTCGATCACTTCTTTTAGGTAATTATCCATATAGGCTGGGTAACTGCTTGAAGAACTGAGACTTTGCAGACCATCTGTAACAGGTGTATTGACCGCTGCTTCGTATTGTTTGTTAGAAATGGTCTTCATATCGAGCATTTCTTTTAATACTAAGTTTCGGCGCTGTTGCGCTGCTTCAGGATGGGAGTATGGATCGTATTGGTTTGGTGCTTGGGGCATCCCTGCAAGGAGTGCCAATTGAGGGAGCGAAAGATCTTTTAGATCTTTTCCGTAATAACTTTTCGCAGCTGTCTGCATTCCGTAGTTCCCATTCGCCATAAATACTTTATTGACGTAATAGGTCAAGATTTCTTGTTTGGTTGCTTTCTTTTCCAATTGGGTTGCTAACCAAGCTTCTTGGATCTTACGAGAGAGGGTACGGTCAGAGGCCGAAGTGGAGAAATAGGTTAATTTGATCAATTGTTGCGTCAAGGTTGACCCACCTTGACTTCCTCCTCGTAAGTTGTGAAGGAAGGAACCGCCGATCCGAATGATGTCGACCCCACGGTGATTGAAGAAACGGTGGTCTTCAATCGCAACGATAGCATTGACCAAATCAGTAGGGATTTCATTGGCTGTGACATTGATTCGTTTCTCAGCCCCCAAATCTGCGATCAAGTTATTTTGGTTGTCATAGATCTTACTAGATGTTGTTGCAACCAAATCTTTTTCAGACAAGGTTGGTGCTTTCATAGCATAGTAACTAAATATTAGTCCACCAAGGACAAATAAAAGTAAGAAAAATGAAATGGCTGCGATCGCAACATATTTCAACCATTGAATGACTGTTTGTTTATTCATTTAAATACCGCCTAGAAGTTTCTGTTCGATAATATCAAGATAAGGAACGCTCGGAAGTCGATTCTCATCTACTAGAAAGCCGTGCTCCTGAATATAGGAGAGGGGCATGGATTTACTACCATGATCGATGTTGTAATAGTGAATTAATGCAGGAGCAGGTAGTAAGTAGGTTTCACTCAACTTTGCAAAATGCAAGAGAACGAAACAGATACCGCCTTGTTGGACAACCGCCTCCATATGATCGATCTGATGTTGATGAAAATTTTTCATCGGCATTGATTGCTTTTGCTGTGTTTCCTTAGCTTCAAAATCGATATAGCGTCCCTTGTATACTCCAGAATAGTCTGTCGTTGAGGCTTGCCTGAAATAGGCTTCAACAATCTTTGCCCGACTGCGACGTGGATAATCTACTTTCACGATTTGAATCGGTGTTGGTTTTTTATGGATGACTGCCAGACCTCGAGAAAGATAGTATTGATTACTTTCATTGATCATTTTTTCAAATGTCATCCCACGATTCGCAAAGTCGACTGGATGTTTCCTTTGTGTAGAGACCAAGGTTTTTTTGGCTACTTTATGTGGATAGTTGACCATAGTTCTCCTTATTGGTACAATTACATCACTCTATTATATCATAAATTAGAATAATGAGGAAAAAATGAATACCATACTTGTTGCAGGTTATAAGAGTTTTGATGTGGGCGTCTTTTCCAATAAAGACCCTCGACTGACCATTATCAAAAAAGCCATTGAAAGAGATCTTCGTCGTTTATTTGAAGAAGGAGTGAAATGGCTGGTCTTTTCTGGTAATTTGGGATTTGAGGCTTGGGTACTAGAGGTCGCCTTTGCATTAAAAAAAGATTACGATTTTCAAATGGCGACGATCTTCCTATTTGAGAATGTTGGCGAAAATTGGAATGAAAGCAATCAGGAATTATTAGCACGCTTCAAACAGGTGGATTTCGTGAAATATGCCTATCCCCACTATAGCAATCCGGGTCAACTAAAAGAATACAATCAGTTTTTGATAGATAACGCGGATGGAGCTTATGTTTTTTATGATCCAGAAAATGAAACCAATTTAAAATATCTTTACAAAATGATGGTAGAAAAAGAACCATTTTATGTCAAACAATTAAGTTTTGATGACTTAAATGAACTTGCTGAAAATTTTTACGAAAACTAAGTGTTATACCTTGATTTTTCTTACCATTTTTTTATATAATTGAGATGATGAACTAGATTGGAGAGAGTAATGGCGAGTATTATTTTTACTGCGAAAGATATTTTTGATCAAGATTTCAAACGAGAAGTTCGTGGTTATAATAAAGATGAAGTAAATGAATTTTTGGATGATGTCATAAAAGACTATGAAACCTATGCTGCTTTGGTGAAAGAATTGCGTGAAGAAAACGCCCGCCTTCGTGAAGAACTTGCCCAAAAAGCACAGGAAACACCACAAACATCTCCGATTGCTAGCACTGCTACGCAAGAATTCCCGCAAGTGACAACAGCGACGAACTTTGATATTCTCAAACGTCTCAATCGTTTGGAAAAAGAAGTTTTTGGGAAACAGATCGTAGATCGCGATTATTAATCCCATAGATTGTGCAATTTTTGGATAATCGCGTGAGAGAATCCTCTCATGAGGAAAGTCCATGCTAGCACAGGCTGTGATGCCTGTAGTGTTTGTGCTAGGTGAATCCATAAGCCTAGGGACTTGGTATTCAAGTTACGGCGAGTGAAGGAGCTAAGTCTAAGGATAAGCTCTAGTAACTCTGAAAGTGCCACAGTGACGTAGTTTTTAGGGAAACCTAAAAAGTGGAACGCGGTAAACCCCTCAAGCTAGCAACCCAAACTTTGGTCGGGGCATGGAATGCGTGGAAACGAACATAGCATTCTGACTGGAAACAGTAGACAGATGATTATCGAAGGAAATGGTACCTAGTCATTTCTGGAACAAAACATGGCTTATAGAAAATTGCATATAGGTTGATGAGGTGGAGAGAGATCTCAACCTCCTTTTTTAAAGTGATAGGAATAAGATGAAAAAACAATTTGAATTGATTGCAACGGTCGCTGCTGGCTTAGAGGCTGTTGTTGGTCGAGAACTACGTGATCTCGGCTACGATTGCCAGGTTGAAAATGGACGGATTCGATTTCAAGGAGACCGTCGAGCAATCATAGAGACCAATCTCTGGTTGCGCGCGGCTGATCGAGTAAAAATTGTGGTTGGGACTTTTCCAGCCAAAACCTTCGAAGAACTCTTTCAAGGTGTCTTTGCTTTGGATTGGGAAAATTATTTGCCTTTAGGAGCACGTTTTCCCATTTCTAAGGCTAAATGTGTCAAATCAAAACTTCATAATGAACCTAGCGTTCAGGCCATTTCGAAAAAAGCAGTGGTTAAAAAGTTACAAAAACATTATGCCCGCCCAGAAGGTGTTCCTCTCATGGAAAATGGGGCAGAGTTCAAGATCGAAGTATCGATCCTTAAAGATCAAGCCACTGTCTTGATTGACACCACTGGTAGTAGCCTCTTCAAACGTGGTTATCGGACTGAAAAAGGGGGAGCCCCTATTAAGGAAAATATGGCAGCAGCAATTCTTCTGCTGTCAAACTGGTATCCAGATAAACCCTTGATTGACCCGACATGTGGTTCTGGAACGTTTTGTATTGAGGCGGCAATGATTGCGAGAAATATGGCACCTGGTTTACGTCGGACCTTTTCTTTTGAAGAATGGAACTGGATGGATGATCGCTTGATTCATGAAGTCCGTCAAGAAGCAAGCAGAAAAATCAATCGCGAGATCGAATTGGATATTATGGGAACCGATATCGATGCACGGATGGTTGAGATTGCCAAAGAAAATGCCCAGAAAGCGGGCGTTAGCAGTGATATTACTTTCAAACAAATGCGAGTCCAAGATCTTCACTCAGATAAGATCAACGGGGTGATTATCTCCAATCCTCCATATGGAGAACGCTTATCCGATGATGAAGGTGTGACGAAATTGTATACTGAAATGGGGCACGTATTTGCACCTCTCAAAACCTGGAGTAAATTTATCCTAACCAGTGATGAAGGTTTTGAATCTAAATTCGGTAGTAAAGCAGATAAAAAACGAAAACTTTATAACGGAACCCTAAAAGTTGATCTCTACCAATATTTTGGGGAACGAGTAAAACGGCAGATTAAGGCATAGAAAGGATTTTTATGACAGAGAAGGATAAAAAGCCATTAGAGCAAGAAACAGAATCAATTTTAGAGTTTGAAGATGCTAAAGAGATGACGATTGGGCAGGCCAATCGAAAGGCAGAAGAAATCGAAGCAGGTGTCACTGAAGGTGATAATGTCTTAGACAAATACATCAAACAACACCGAGCAGAAATTGAAGCTGAAAAATACGATACAAAAATTTTGGCCAAAGAAGAATTGGCTAAAGCTGAAGAGTTGGCAGCTACAGAAACAGTTGCTGAAGTAGCTGAAGCAGTGGAGGAGCCGGAAGTGACGGAAACGGTCTTGGAACAAAGGCCTGAAATGGATGCTATCTCAACTGAATTACCTGCTAAGATTAAATTTGGTCCCACACCAACTGAACCAATTGTAGAAGCTGAGGAACTTCCTGAGGAAACACCAAGCAATGCGGGCAAACGAATCAAAGCGGTTCTATACTCTGCCTTAGGTCTTGCGATTGTCGGTTCGGCCATTTTTGTGACCTATAACTGGATGCACAGTCGTGGAAAATCTGGTGGTACAACTGTTGTATCGTCTTCATCTAGCAAGTCATCTTCTACTTCTAAATCAAGTAGCAGTGAAACACAGGCTCAAAAATTGGAAGAGTTTACCAAAGCCTACGATGCCTTTTTTGTAGATGAATCAAAAAGTGCTCTTAAAAATGATAAATTCGGAGACTTGGAAAATCTGAAGAAACTGCTGGACAAATTAGAAGGAAGCAGTGATTATAATGCGGCTAAAACAAAATATGAAGACCTTGTGAAGCAAGTTTCTGCCATTCAAAAAGTGAATTCTCAATTTAGTTCTCCAGTCATCAAAGATGGAGTTCTTGATGCAACTGCCAAAGCGAAAAGTGATGCGACCTTTGCAGAAACAAAGACAGGCAATGAAAAATTAGATAGCTTATTGAATGAGGCGGTTGCGCAAGGACGTTCACAACAAGTTGCGACACCGGCACCAGTGACAGGGACAGGTGGTACAGATACTTCTAATGCAACTCCAGCCCCAGCTCAAGCAGCAACGCCTACGGCCCCAGCTGTCAATGCTGCTACAGGTAGTGCAGGAACGGCAAACCCAGGCTATTCAGGGTACGGTCTTCCAAGCGATGGTGTCCCACTTCAACGGAACTTGAGCCGTGTGCCATATAACCAAGCAGCTATCAATGATGTCAATAACCCGGCTTGGGTGTTTGGTGATGGGATCCTTGAAAAAGTATTGAACATTGCTCGTAAACGTGGGCATATCACTGGCAATCAATACATTTTAGAGCGTGTCAATATCATTAACGGTAATGGCTATTACAACCTCTTCAAACCAGATGGAACCTATCTCTTTAGTATCAATGCCAAGACTGGTTATTTCGTAGGAAACGGAAAAGGTCATTCAGATGCTCTGGATTATTAATGCTTGATCAGACATCCCCTTTTTGGGAAAAATGACAATAAAAAAGGATGAACCAGAGGTTCATCTCAGATTGAAGACAAAATCATCTTAAAAACTTTCCTTAGGTGAGTACGGACGTCAGCGAACTTCTTTGAAGTTCCATGACTAATTATTGAGCCTAAGGTCTCAATAATTCCGAGTGTCTGAAACGTTATTGTTTCAGACACTTTTCTCACAGCGGAAAGTTTCAGTATTTTCTTAAATCGATTTAAAAATTGGGACTCAATTTTATTTTTTTGCAGAATCACTTAGCTTATTTTACTTTAAAATAGTTTGTCTACATTCTAGGATGAACCATAGGTTCATCCTTTTTCGTATTAAACAATATGACGTTCAAATGGATCGTCAGAAATTCCTTGATCTAGAATCAGGCGACACCATTCTTTGGCTGAGAAGAGGCTGTGGTCCTTGTAATTTCCACAAGACTCAATAGTTGTGCCTGGGACATCCTCCCAAGTGCTGACAGATGCAATTTCTTCTAAAGAATCTTTGATTACTTTAGCAATTTCCGTACTCGAATGTTGTCCCCACATGATCATATGAAAACCGGTGCGACATCCAAAAGGGGAACAATCAATCATACCATCGATGCGTTTGCGAATGAGCATCGCAAGAAGGTGCTCGATCGTGTGAAGCCCTGCCGTTGGAATCGCATTTTCATTCGGCTGCACTAGGCGAATATCAAAGTTAGAGAGGATGTCTCCTTTGGGTCCAGTTTCTTCCCCAATCAAGCGTACATAGGGAGCCTTCACAGCTGTGTGGTCCAATTCAAAACTTTCAACAATTACTTCTTTTGTCATACTCAAATCCTTCTTTGTTTTTCTTGATTATAGCATAAAAAAGCAGATTCAACAAAGTGGAAATAAATGAATTCCTCACAGATGTTCCATGAAAGAAAAGACTATAAAAGAACAAGCGTTAAGCAAAAATATAAAAGGTTTTTCCTGTTTTTTTAGATTGTTAATTTTAGTAATTTATGGTAAAATGTAAAAGAATTTTTAATTCAACTAATTAAATAGATTTGGGGTAAAAGCATGAATTTTCTTATTACAGGTGTTTTTGCCGCGGTCATTGGTTTAGTCATTGGATATGTGGGAACTGCTCTTAAAATGAAAGCTTCAAAAGAAGCTGCGGAACTCACCCTTTTGAATGCTGAACAAGAAGCAACGAATTTACGTGGACAGGCTGAACGCGAAGCCGATTTGATTTTAAAAGAGGCGAAGCATGAGTCAAGTTCACTTAAAAAAGAAGCACTTTTGGAGGCAAAGGAAGAAGCCAGAAAATATCGTGAAGAGGTCGATGCTGAGTTTAAGTCAGAACGACAAGAATTGAAGCAATTAGAAAGCCGTTTGGCAGAACGTGCTAGCAATCTTGATCGCAAAGACGACATTTTAACAAGCAAAGAACAGTCTCTTGAACACAAAGAGCAAAGTCTTACAGATAGAACTAAACACATTGATACGCGTGAACAACAGCTGGAAGAGCTTGAACACAAGAAAGTAGAAGAACTGGAACGTGTCGCTGCTCTAAGTCAAGGAGAAGCGCGTGACATTATTTTGAGTCAGACGGAAGAGCAACTTTCAAAAGAAATTGCCTCACGGATTCGTGATGCTGAATTGGAAGTGAAAGAACGTTCTGATAAAATCGCAAAAGACATTCTCGTGCAAGCTATGCAGCGAATGGCAGGTGATTTTGTTGCTGAGCAAACAAACTCAACCGTTCATTTGCCGGACGATAGTATGAAAGGTCGGATTATCGGTCGTGAAGGTCGCAATATTCGTACCTTTGAGAGTTTGACAGGTGTCGATGTGATTATTGATGATACGCCTGAAGTGGTGACCTTGTCAGGGTTTGATCCGATTCGTCGTGAAATCGCCCGCATGACAATGGAGAGCCTTCTCAAAGATGGTCGGATCCATCCAGCCCGTATCGAAGAGCTGGTTGAGAAGAATCGTCAGGAAATTGACAACCGGATTCGTGAATACGGTGAGGCGGCTGCCTATGAAATCGGTGCGCCAAACCTCCATCCAGATTTGATGAAAATCATGGGACGGTTGCAATTCCGTACTTCTTATGGTCAAAACGTTTTGCGTCACTCCATTGAAGTTGCCAAACTTTCTGGTATTATTGCTAGCGAGTTGGGTGAAAATGCTACCTTGGCACGACGTGCAGGATTCTTACATGATATCGGTAAAGCAATTGACCGTGAAGTGGAAGGAAGTCACGTCGAGATTGGAACTGAATTGGCACGGAAGTACAAGGAACACCCAGTGGTGGTCAATACTATTGCCAGTCACCATGGAGATGTGGAACCTGAAAGTGTTATCGCAGTCATTGTCGCTGCAGCAGATGCCTTGAGTGCGGCTCGACCTGGAGCACGAAGTGAGTCACTTGAAAGTTACATCAAGCGTTTGCAAGATCTTGAAGAAATTGCAAACAGCTTTGAAGGAGTTAAGACAAGTTTCGCCCTTCAAGCAGGACGTGAAATCCGTATTATGGTGAGCCCTGAGGCAATCAAGGATGATAAAGTGACGATCTTAGCTCATGATATTCGTGAGAAGATAGAGTCAAATCTTGAATATCCTGGAAACATTAAGGTTACCGTTATTCGAGAATTGCGTGCAGTCGATTACGCAAAATAAACAAAAAGCTTGAGATCTAGTATCTCAAGCTTTTTGAATGAAAAAAATCAGTTGAAAATTAGGCCGATTTTTGTTACACTAGATAGAAAGACATTGAAGGAGAAATCATGGCGGATCGTGGCTTATTAATTGTATTTTCTGGCCCTTCAGGGGTTGGAAAAGGAACGGTCAGACGAGAAATTTTTGAAAACTCGGACAATCAGTTTCAGTATTCTGTATCGATGACGACGCGTGCACAACGTCCAGGTGAAGTGGATGGTATCGATTATTTTTTCCGTACACGTGAAGAATTTGAAGATTTGATCCGTCAAGGGCAAATGTTAGAGTATGCTGAGTACGTTGGAAATTACTATGGGACTCCTTTAACTTATGTGAATGAAACCTTGGACAAAGGAATTGATGTATTCCTTGAAATTGAAGTTCAAGGTGCGCTCCAAGTAAAGAAAAAAGTGCCAGATGCAGTTTTTATCTTCTTAACCCCGCCTGATTTGGATGAATTACAAGATCGATTAGTGGGACGCGGAACAGATAGTGCAGAAGTCATTGCGCAACGGATTGAAAAAGCAAAAGAAGAAATCGCCATGATGCGTGAATATGACTACGCAATTGTGAACGATGAAGTTCCTCTTGCTGCTCAACGTGTCAAACGTGTGATCGAAGCAGAACATTTCCGTGTAGACCGTGTCATTGGGCATTATCTGGATATGTTACCAAAAACACAAACTATTGTGAAGAGATAAATAATTAGAAATTAGGTATAGGAATATGATGTTAAAACCTTCTATTGATACATTGCTTGACAAAGTACCCTCAAAATACTCATTGGTCATACTTGAGGCAAAACGGGCCCACGAATTGGAAAGTGGTGCAGTGCCAACTCAAGAATTCCAATCGGTCAAATCAACATTACAAGCGCTTGAAGAAATCGAGTCAGGAAACGTAGTTGTTCACCCGGATCCAGAAGCAAAACGTGAAGCGCTTCGTCGTCGGATTGAAGCAGAGCGAATCCGCAAAGAAGAAGAAGAGCGCAAAATTAAGGAACAAATTGCCAAAGAAAAAGAAGATGGTGAAAAAATTTAAGGTTGGGGACTTCTCAATCTTATTTTTTGCTATTTAAAGGGTTCCGTGATAAAGTAAAGCTCATATGATAGAGGCTGGAGGTGAAAAAGTGATAGCAAAAGTCATCGTAGATGTCCCATTGATGCAGACAGATAAACCCTATTCCTATCAGATTCCATCAGAATTTGAAGATATGGTTGAGGCGGGAATGCGAGTTCATGTTCCCTTTGGTAAAGGGAATCGCCTCATTCAAGGGATTGTGGTAGACGTTGTAGAAGAGGCAGATACAAGCGAGGAATTGAAGGCGATTGGAGAGGTATTAGACTACACTCCTGTCTTAAATCAAGAGCAGTTCTGGTTGGCAGATCAATTGCGAAAAAGTGTCTTTTCCTACAAAATAACGATTTTAAAAGCCATGCTTCCCTCACTTCTTAATTCCAGTTATGACAAGATTTTGTATCCTCAACCATCTTTGGATCCAACTCTCAAAGTGAAACTTTTTGGTGAAAAAAATGAAGTTTCTTTTTCTTCTCTAGATGCGGCCGATCAAGCCCAAGTGATGCGGTTGGTCAGAAAAGGAGATTTGGTACTTGAATACAAGGCCAAGGATAAGAAACAAATTAAAACAGAAAAATGGTATCGCGTTAACCAGGAAGGATTAAAAGAACTTCAACTATCAGCGAGAGCTAAAAAAAGGCTAGCATTGAAAGAGCGCCTGTTACTAGAGCAAGGGGAGCAACCTTTAGCAGGATTGTATCAGGATTTTTCACGAGAAGTAGTGGCCTATTTTATTGATCAGGGTGTTTTAGAAATAACAGAACGAGAAGTGAATCGGGCGGCTGCATATTATGAAGGCAAAGGACAGACCCAGGCTCTGCTTTTAAATTCAGAGCAAGCAAAAGCTGTCGAAACAGTAGTTTCTCAAATTGGGAAAACATCAAAGCCTTTTTTATTAGAAGGTGTGACTGGAAGTGGGAAAACAGAAGTTTATCTGCAGATTATTCAAGAAGTTCTAAATAAGGGGAAAACGGCTATTATGTTGGTTCCTGAGATTTCCCTAACGCCACAGATGACGGATCGTTTTATCTCTCGTTTTGGTCAGGAAGTAGCCATTCTACACTCGGGCTTATCAAATGGTGAGAAGTATGATCAATGGCGAAAAGTTGAACGTGGGGAGGCCAAGGTAGTCGTTGGAGCACGCTCAGCCATCTTTGCTCCCTTAAAAAACATCGGAGCGATTATTATTGATGAGGAGCATGAGGCTTCCTACAAACAAGATAGTAATCCACGCTACCACGCAAGGGAAGTCGCAGTCCTAAGGGCTCAGTACAATCAAGCAGTCTTGCTTCTTGGATCTGCTACTCCAAGTCTAGAATCACGGGCTCGTGCAACAAAAGGAGTTTATGAATTAATTCGTCTCACCCAGCGGGCCAATCCGGCAGCCAAAATTCCAGAAGTTAAAGTCGTTGATTTCCGTGATTATATTGGCCAAAATGAAGCTGGTAACTTCACTCCGGTTCTAGTGGAAGCTATTGCTGATCGCTTGCAGAAAAAAGAGCAGGTCGTCTTGATGTTGAACCGCCGTGGTTATTCCAGCTTTGTCATGTGTCGCGAGTGTGGAACTGTGGATACTTGTCCCAATTGTGATATCTCACTGACCCTCCACATGGATACTAAAACCATGAACTGTCATTATTGTGGCTATAGCAAAGCGATTCCTCGACACTGTCCAAATTGCCAAAGTCCTTCCATTCGTTATTACGGGACAGGAACACAAAAAGCCTATGATGAATTACAAGAGATCTTTCCTGAGGCTAAAATTTTGCGTATGGATGTGGATACTACCCGAAAAAAAGGGAGCCACGCAGCAATATTAGATGCTTTCGGGAATGGAGAAGCGGATATTTTATTAGGGACGCAAATGATTGCGAAGGGCTTGGATTTTCCAAATGTGACGTTAGTGGGTGTCTTGAATGCGGATACTTCTTTAAATTTACCGGATTATCGATCCTCAGAGAGAACCTTTCAACTCTTGACTCAGGTGGCAGGAAGGGCCGGACGAGCAGAGAAAGAAGGAGAGGTTATCATTCAGAGCTACAACCCCAATCATTATGCGATTCGATTTGCCAAAAACCAAGATTATGAAGGCTTTTTTGCCTATGAAATGCAGATTCGCCGGCAGTTAGGCTATACGCCTTATTACTTCACAGTTGGGTTAACCCTATCCCATAAGAGTGAGGAAATTGTGATGGAGAAGTCACATCAGGTCATGGAAATTCTCCGATCTGGCTTATCTGATCAGGTCCAAATCTTAGGACCAACACCTAAACCAATTGCACGCACACATAATTTGTATCATTATCAAATCATTGTGAAATATCGTTTCGAAGAAGGCATGACACAGGTCTTGAATCAAATCCTAGAATTTACACAAGAAAGAGGCAATCAAGATCTACGTGTCAGTATTGATAATGAACCTCAAAGCTTTATGTAAGGAAGAAAGAAATGACAAAATTAATTTTTATGGGAACGCCTGATTTTTCAGCGACGGTTTTAAAGGGATTGTTAGCAGATTCGCGCTATGAAATTTTGGCAGTTGTGACGCAACCAGACCGCAAAGTAGGTCGTAAAAAAGAGATTCGAATGACCCCGGTGAAGCAGGTAGCTTTAGAACATCGACTACCAGTTCTTCAGCCGGAGAAATTATCGGGTAGTCCAGAAATGGAAACGCTCTTATCACTAGATGCAGATGGAATTGTGACCGCTGCTTTTGGACAATTTTTACCGACAAAATTGTTGGAGAACTTCCAATTCGCGGTGAATGTCCACGCGTCTTTATTACCTAAATATAGAGGTGGAGCTCCCATTCACTATGCCCTGATCAATGGTGACGAAGAAGCTGGGGTTACAATTATGGAAATGGTCAAGGAAATGGATGCCGGAGACATGATTGCAGCTCGTTCTCTCCCAATTTTAGATGAGGACAATGTGGGAACTTTGTTTGAAAAATTGGCAGTCCTTGGACGTGACTTACTCCTAGATACTTTGCCAGCTTACCTAGCAGGGGAGATCAAGCCAAGTCCACAAGATCCAAGTTTGGTCACATTTTCACCGAATATTTTACCGGAAGAAGAGGTTTTGGACTGGACAAAAACCAATCGCCAAGTCTTTAACCAGATTCGGGGGATGAATCCTTGGCCGGTCGCTCATACGTTATTAAATGGGCAACGCTTCAAAGTTTATGAAGCAGAGCTATGCGAAGGAAATGGAAATCCAGGAGAAGTGATTGCTTTGACTAAAAAAGAGTTGCTGGTCGCTGCAGGAGAAGGAGCGCTGTCCCTCAAAGTTGTGCAGCCGGCAGGAAAACCTAAAATGTCCATCACAGACTTTTTGAATGGCGCTGGCCGTCAATTGAAAGTAGGAGATCACTTTGGAAGTTAAACAAATGAATGCGCGTGAACAGATCGTTCGAGTGTTAGAAGAGGTTTTTGAACAGGGAGCTTATTCTAATATTGCACTAAATCAAGCGCTAGAACACTCTCAACTTTCAGATAAAGATAGAAGCTTTGTTACGGAAGTTGTATACGGTACGGTAGCACGGAAGATAACACTCGAGTGGTATCTCGCCCACGTAATTGAAGACCGGACGAAATTAGATCCTTGGCTCTATTATCTTTTGATGATGAGTTTGTATCAACTTGTCTATTTAGACCGAATTCCTGATCATGCCATCGTCAATGAAGCTGTCCGGATAGCAAAACGTCGTAAAGAAGGCAGTGAGAAGTTTGTCAATGCTATTCTTAGAAAGCTCATCCGCGAAGGACTACCAGCTATTGATACAATCAAGCGAAAGAATAAACGTTATTCGGTAGAGTATTCCCTACCTGTATGGTTGGTCAAAGCATTGATCGAAGAATACGGTGAAGAACGTGCTTGTGCTATTTTTAAGAGTCTCTATCAGCGTAATAAATCCAGTATTCGTGTGATTGATCTGGACGAAAAAGAAGAGTTGGCTCAGCTGTTCGAAGCAACCTCCTCTCTACTTGCTTCGTCCGCTCTCGTGAAAGAGCAGGGACATTTTGCGGCGCACTCCTTGTTTAAAGAAGGGCGCATTACTATTCAAGACGAGTCCAGCCAATTGGTGGCACCGACTTTGGATTTGCAAGGAGACGAGTGGGTTTTAGATGCCTGTGCGGCGCCAGGTGGAAAGACAACCCACCTGGCTTCTTATCTCACAACTGGGAAAGTCACAGCCTTGGATCTCTACGACCATAAGCTCAAATTGATTCAAGAAAATGCTAATCGACTCCATGTTGCGGACAAAATTTTGACAAAGAAGTTAGATGCGACAAAAGTCTTTGAAACATTTGGACCTGATGCTTTCGATAAAATTTTGGTGGATGCGCCTTGTTCAGGGATTGGTTTGATACGGAGAAAGCCTGATATCAAGTACAATAAAGAGAGTGCAGATTTTGTATCTTTACAAGCTATTCAATTGGCCATTCTGGATAGTGTTTGTCAAAGTGTGCGTAAAGGTGGTATAATAGTGTACAGTACGTGTACAATTATGGGTAAAGAGAATTTTGAAGTGGTGGACCAATTTTTGAAAAACCATCCAAATTTCGAACAAGTCCCATTGGATCACGAAAGAAAAGATATTCTTAAAAATGATTGTATCCTTATTACACCCGAATTATATGGAAGCGACGGCTTCTTTATCAGTCGTTTTAAGAGAATCTCATAATATCAGGAGGAAACTGACAGTATGGATATTACGATCTTAACCGATGTAGGTCAAAGACGGACAAATAACCAAGACTATGCAAATCAATATAAAAACAAGGCAGGAAAATCTATGGTTTTACTTGCTGATGGTATGGGAGGACACCGTGCCGGAAATATTGCTAGTGAAATGGCAGTCACAGACCTAGGTGCGGCTTGGGTTTCTTCTGAGATCGAGACGGTTAATCAAGTACGGGAATGGTTTGCAGAACATTTAGAAGCTGTGAACCGTCGGATCCATTTAGCTGGGCAAGATGATGAGCACAAAGGAATGGGAACGACACTGGAAGCTTTGGCTTTTGTAGAAGAACAAGTGATTTATGCCCATGTTGGAGATTCGCGGATTGGCCTCATTCGTCAGGGCGAATACCAGCAGTTGACCAGTGACCATTCTCTTGTAAATGCTCTTTTGCGAGCAGGTCAAATCACAGAGGAAGAAGCAGCCCATCATCCTCAACGTAACATCATCACTCAGTCCATTGGCCAAAAAGATGAGTTGGAGCCGGATTATGGTTTGGTGACGGTTGAAGCAGATGATTATATTTTGATCAATAGTGACGGTTTAACTAATATGATTGGCCCGGATGAAATCAGAGATATTGTCTTGAGTGATGTTTCACTGGAAGAAAAAGCTCAAACCTTGATTCGTTTTGCCAATAATGCTGGAGGCTTGGATAATATCACTGTTGTACTGCTCCACTTTACTGAGGAGGACGCAGCATGATTCAAATCGGCAAAATTTTTGCCGGGCGATATAAAATCATCCAACAAATTGGACGCGGCGGGATGGCAGATGTTTATCTTGCGCGTGATTTGATTTTAGATGGGGAAGAAGTTGCAGTCAAGGTACTGCGTACGAATTACCAGACGGATCCCATTGCGGTTGCGCGTTTTCAGCGTGAAGCAAAGGCGATGGCAGAGCTGGACCATCCAAATATCGTTCGGATTACAGACATTGGCGAAGAAGAAGGACAACAATACCTTGCAATGGAATATGTTGCAGGTTTAGACTTGAAACGCTATATCAAAGAAAATGCTCCTTTATCAAATGAAGAAGCTGTTCGTTTGATGGGGCAGATCCTTCTAGCTATGCGTCTTGCCCATACGCGTGGCATTATCCATAGAGATTTAAAACCACAGAATGTCCTCTTGACACCAGATGGAACAGCAAAAGTTTCAGACTTTGGGATTGCAGTGGCCTTCGCAGAGACTAGCTTGACCCAGACCAACTCGATGTTGGGGTCAGTTCATTATTTGTCCCCTGAGCAGGCGCGTGGATCAAAAGCTACGGTGCAAAGTGACATCTACGCTATGGGGATCATTTTCTATGAGATGTTGACAGGACACATTCCTTATGATGGAGATAGTGCAGTCACAATTGCTTTGCAGCATTTTCAAAAGCCACTCCCATCTATTCGTGAAGAAAATAAGAATGTTCCACAAGCTTTAGAAAATGTGGTGATCAAAGCGACAGCTAAAAAACTGACGGATCGCTATAAATCAGTGGCAGAGATGTATGTGGACCTTTCAAGTTGCTTGTCCTACGAGAGAAGAAATGAGAAAAAACTGATTTTTGAAGATCAATCGAAAGCTGATACAAAGACTCTTCCAAAAGTGAGTCCAACTCCAAAGACGGCTCCTGTTCCAATCTCTGAGGTACGCAGTGAAATCAGTTCGGTAGATCCTAATCGACCATTATCTGACCAGCAGACCATGGCACCAAGTAAAAAGCCAAGAAGACGCTTGCGGGCGCGCTACAAGGTCTTGTTTGTTGCCATTGCCCTAGTTCTTGCTGCCTTTACTTTCTTGTTGTATATGAGCCCAGCCAATAAAACCGTTCCAGATGTTTCCGGCAAAACCATTGCCGAAGCTAGAGCGGTTATTGAGGGACAAGACCTTCAAGTCGGTGAAGAGAAAGAAGAGTACAGTGATTCGGTTGCAGAAGGCTATGTCATTCGAACCAATCCAAATGCAGGGGCCCAAAAGAAAGAACAAAGTCGAATTGATTTGATTGTTTCAAAAGGACCAAACAGCTTTGAAATGCCAAATTACGTGGGTGAAACACGGGCAAAAGCAGAAGAAGATTTGAAAAATACTTATAAAGTATCAAGCAAAATGATCACGATTGAAGAAGTTGAGACCTTCGATTATGCTGCAGGGACAGTTCTTGAACAAACTCCAGCTCCAGGAGAGCAATATTCTCTGAATTCAAAAACTAAGATTGTTTTGAAAGTAGCGAAAGAAACGACTTCAATTGAAATGCCAAACTATGTTGGATCAACTTATGATTTTGCTAGAAGTAATTTGATTGAGATCTATGGTATTAAAGAAGCCAATATCGAATTAAGAAAAACAGAACATCTCCCTGATGGGGTAGTTGTTTCTGCCGGTCAAATTGTCAGTCAAACTCCAGAAGTTTCGAGTACGGTGGATATTAACCGAACACGAATTGTTTTGACTGTATATGAGCCTAAAGTGACAGCTTCTTCAAGTACGAAAGCCTCATCAAGTTCTGATACATCTAGTTCATCCTCTGGTGAACGATCAGATACAGAAAGTTCAAGCAGTAGTGCAACTAGTGGAGATTAATAAATCAGTCTAAGACTCAGATGGATTTCTGGGTCTTTTTGATTGTCTGCTATTATCCAACCACAGACGGAAGTCAAATGAGGAAAAATTTGATAAAATAGGAAAAGATGAGGTAGACTATGTGGAAAATACAAATTTTTATTTTCGTTGAAGCCGTTTTGTTAACATTAGCAGCGATCACCATTTTATCAATCGATTTTTCCAGATTTGTTGTCTTGATGGTTCTCTTTTTGCTCCTTTTGTATTACTATTTTGGCAAACAAAAAGCGAATTTTCTATTAATCGCGCTGAGTGTGCTCTTGTTTTTTATCGTGATGCTGAATCCTTTTGTGATTGCAGCCATTTTATTTGCGGTGGTTTATGGTTTATTGATTGCTTACCCTTATATGTATAAGGAAAATGAAGCAGTTGTGTTTGATGTTGAAGAGGATACGAAAATTCGTCAGGAAAAAACTCGATGGATTGGTGATTTACAACATTTTTCAAAGCAAAGTCGAGGGTATCGAGATCTGAATGTGATCCGAGTTTTTGGGAATGACACCCTCCATTTAGAGGAGGTAGCCATTTGCAATTGGGACAATGTAGTGATCATTCGGAAAGGGTTTGGAAATACAAAAATTATCTTACCGATTGATTTGGAATTGCATTTACAAATTAACACCCTGTATGGAGATCTGAAGTTTTTGGATCTTCCTGTCCGTAAAATGAGGAATGAAACCATAGACATTGAAACGGCACACTATCGGAGATCGCACCGTTCTATAAAAATTGTGTTAGTTGGTATTGTTGGGGGTGTTGAGGTGATTCGCGCATGAAGAAATTAGACTATCTCCTATTGTATTTCTATTCCCTAATGGTGGTTGCGGTCATTTGTCATACCATTTTCCATTTTGTTGGTTTTCAGTGGGGCAAACTTCTCTCAGATCTTTCCTTGCTTCAGTCATTCCTATTTTTGGTTTTTAGTCTGACGCTTGCATTGACGGCTTTGGTTGTCTTAATTATCAAAATCACGCAATTTGTAACAGTTCATGCAGTACAACAAAAGGTAGAATCTATCCTGACTGCTTCACAGCGAAAAGAAATTGCCCCCAAAGAATTGAATCAACAGTTAGATTTATTGGACAGCAAATTGCTTCGACTAGAAGAAAATTTACAAAAGAGTGAAAATCGTGTGATGCGAAATGAAGAAGAAATTGTGGAAATCGAGCGTAAGAGAATTGCGCGTGATCTACATGATACGGTTAGTCAAGAATTGTTTGCTGCCAATATGATTTTATCTGGAGTGGCAGCACAGGCTCTTGAGTTAGAGAAAAGTCAGATCCAGCAGCAACTAAATGGTGTGTCAGATATTCTAGGTACAGCCCAAAATGATTTACGCGTCTTGCTCCTACATCTTCGTCCTACAGAATTGGAAGGAAAAAGTTTGGTAGAAGGGATGGAGATGATTTTTAGAGAATTGAAGGAAAAGAGTAACCTAGCAGTTGTCTTCCATCATAATGACGTGAGCATTCCAAAAGAAATGGAAGAACATCTATTTCGGATCGTCCAAGAAATTGTCAGCAATACCTTGAAACACGCTAGAGCTCAACAAATGGATGTCTTTTTGCAACAGGAAGGAAAACAACTTCATTTACGGATGGTAGATGATGGAATCGGATTTGAGCAGGAAAAATTGGAACGATTGAGTTATGGGTTGAAAAATATTCAAGAACGTGTAGAAGACATGGCGGGAACCATTAAAATAAGAACGAGTCCTCAAAAGGGAGTGGCTGTAGATATTCGTGTTCCCCTCCTTGTAAAAGATAAAAATGAAAAGGAAACTGTATGAAAGTATTATTAGTAGATGATCATGAAATGGTCCGATTGGGATTGAAAAGCTTTTTGTCCATGCAAACCGATATTGAGCAAGTCTTAGAGGCACAAAATGGGCAAGAAGGCGTGGAGTTGGCGCTGAAAGAAAGACCAGACGTCATCATCATGGATATTGTGATGCCAGAGCTAAATGGTATCGATGCAACTCTAGCCATCCTAAAAGAGTGGCCGGAAGCTAAAATTGTCATTTTGACGTCTTATTTAGATAACGAAAAGATTTACCCAGTCTTAGATGCAGGTGCAAAAGGGTATATTTTAAAGACCTCGTCAGCAACTGAGATCTTACAGGCTGTCAGAAAGGTTGCAAAGGGAGAATTTGCAATTGAGACAGAAGTTAGTCAAAAAGTTAAGTCACGAAAGAACCATGCTGAATTGCATGATGATTTGACAGCTAGAGAACGAGATATTCTGGCTTTATTGACGAAAGGATATGAAAATCAACGAATAGCAGATGAACTCTTCATTTCTTTAAAAACAGTGAAGACCCATGTCTCCAACATCTTATCCAAATTAGAAGTCAGTGATCGGACGCAAGCAGTCGTCTATGCCTTCCGACACCATCTGGTGAATCAAGAAGATTTTTAAAGGGAAACATGCTATAATAGAGCATGATCATAAGGGGGAGACAAGTGGACGCAAAATTACGTTATAAAGCCAAAAAAGTTAAAATCGTCTTTTTTGATATTGATGATACATTACGTGCAAAAGAAACTGGATTGATCCCAGAATCTGTCAAAGAAGTCTTTCATCAGTTGAAAGAAAAAGGAATCCGAACAGGGATTGCAACGGGTAGAGGGATTTTTGGGGTTGTTCCTGAAATCATGGACTTAAAGCCTGATTTTCTAGTAACCTTAAACGGTGCCTATATAGAAGATACAAAAGGAACTGTGATCTACCAATCACCAATCAATGAAAAAATCGTTTCTTCTTTTGTGGATTGGGCCAAAGAATCCGAGATTGATTATGGGTTAGTGGCTAGTCATCAAGCTGCCCTGTCTAATCGGACACCCTTGATCAGTGATGCTATTGACATCATTTATCCTAACTTACCCGTAGATCCAGATCTGCATTTGAAAGAACCTATTTTCCAAATGTGGACCTTTGATGAACAGGATAGTGAGCTAGAGTTGCCCCCTTTTTTGCAAGAGAACTTGCGCCTAGTTTCGTGGCATCCCCATTCATCAGATGTTGTTCGCTTTGAAGCTTCAAAAGCTTCAGGAGTTTCTCATCTTGTAAATCATTTGGGCTTGAAGCCAGAGAATGTTTTAGTATTTGGGGATGGATTAAATGATCTAGAACTGTTTGATTACGCTGGAATTAGTATCGCAATGGGAAAATCTGCTCCAGAGTTACAAGAAAAAGCTGATTATATCACTAAGAATTTAGAAGAAGATGGCATATTCTATGCCTTAGAGGAGTTAAATATGGTTGAAAAAGAATTGACATTACCACAGTTAGAACTTGCTACGGTTGACGGTCCTGTCGCTGTGATCAAAACCAATCACGGTGAGATGAACATTCAATTGTTCCCGGATCAAGCGCCAAAAACAGTTGCAAACTTTGTAGCTCTTGCTAAGTCTGGCTATTATGATGGTGTCATTTTCCATCGGATTATTAAAGATTTTATGATCCAAGGGGGAGATCCAACAGGCACAGGTATGGGTGGTGAATCCATCTATGGGGAGAGCTTCGAAGACGAATTTTCAAAAGAATTGTACAATATTCGCGGAGCCCTTTCAATGGCAAATGCTGGACCAAACACAAATGGCAGCCAATTCTTTATTGTACAAAATCAACATCTTCCATATTCGAAAAAGGAATTGGTCCGCGGTGGCTGGCCTGAAAAAATCGCAGAAATCTATACGACAGAAGGGGGAACTCCTCACCTAGATCAACGTCATACAGTATTTGGTCAATTGATGGATGAAGCTTCTTTTGCTGTGTTGGATGAGATCGCGGCTGTTGAGACAGGGATGATGGATAAGCCAGTAGAAGATGTCGTGATTGAAACCATCGAAATTGAGGACTAATATGAAAATTGGAGATAAGTTAGAAGGAACCATCACAGGAATTCAACCTTATGGTGCCTTTGTCGAACTAGAGTCGGGTGTCACGGGCTTGATTCATATCTCAGAGATTAGAAGTGGTTATGTAAGTAATATTCAGGATATTCTTTCAATTGGAGAAAAAGTCTTTGTCCAAGTCATCGATGTTGATGAATATTCTAAGAAAGCTAGCCTCTCTTTGAGAACACTAGAAGAAACACCACAACGAAGTATTCGACACCATCGTTTTTCAAATGACCGCCACAAGAGTGGTTTTGCGCCCTTAGCTCAACAGATGCCGACCTGGGTCAAAGAAGGAAAGGTATTCTTTAGCAAACAAGAAAAAAAATAAAAACTTCGATAGGTTGATGAAACCTATCGAAGTTTTTTTGATATAGAGAATTATTCAAATTCGTAAAGGGTAGTGGAAAGGTAACGTTCTCCATTATCTGGTGCAAGAGCAAGAACTTTTTTACCGCTTCCCAATTCTTTTGCGACTTCAATAGCAGCATAGATAGCAGCTGCGCTTGAGATACCGACTAAGAATCCTTCAGCTCCACCGATAGCGCGTGCAAGTTCGAAAGCTTCTTCTGAAGATACGCGACGAACACCATCATATGCATTAGTGTCTAAAGTATTTGGGATAAAGCCTGCTGAAATCCCTTGGATTTTATGTGGTCCAGGTTTTTCACCAGAAAGGACTGCAGATTCATTGGCCTCAACGGCATAGACTTTGACAGCAGGATTATTCTTTTTCAAAGTATGAGAAATACCAGAAACAGTACCACCAGTACCAACACCTGCGACAAAAGCATCTAAACCATCTTTTCCAAAGGCATCAACGATTTCTTGTCCTGTTGTTCTTTCATGTACCTCTGGGTTAGCAGGGTTTTCAAATTGAAGAGGAAGGAAGCCATTTCTTTCTGCAGCGATTGCTTCAGCTTTAGCGATAGCGCCTTTCATTCCTTCACTTCCAGGAGTCAAAACGAGTTCAGCTCCATAGGCTTGGATGATTTTACGACGTTCCACACTCATGGTTTCAGGCATGACAATCACAACTTTGTAGCCTTTAGCTGCGCCAACCCATGACAAACCAATCCCTGTGTTCCCACTAGTTGCTTCGACAATGGTATCACCTTGTTTGATCAACCCATCCGCTTCAGCTTTTTCAATCATGCTCAAAGCAATCCGGTCTTTAACAGATGACCCAGGGTTGAAAGCTTCGAGTTTGACATAGACATCTGCAGCTCCTTCAGGAACAAGACGATTCAATTTGACAATCGGAGTGTTCCCAATCAATTCTGTAATATTTTCATAAATAGCCATAATATACCTCAGTTCTAGGTTTTCTTGATACTAACAAGTATAGTCTCTTGCGAGAAGAATGTAAAATATAGAAATTTTATGGGTGTGATAAAAAAAAACTATCGTTGCCGATAGTATTTTAATTAATTTTCTACAGAAAGTAGGGGTACTTCAACCTCACGAATTCCTTGGTCCTCAATAATGACTTTGCCATTGTAAAATTCGACTAAAGCTGCTGTGATAGAATTTGTGTTTTCTTTATCTACAAAAATAGTTGTCATCACCTGATCTGTAAACATCGGATCTTGTTCTACCAATTGATGGTCTTTTAAGAAATTAGCAAATTCTTGGTATTGAGAATAAGAAAGTGTGATCCCAAGTACCACTTGCTCTTTGATTTCTACCAGTCCAATTTCTCGAACTGCTTGTGCAACACTTCCAGCATAAGCACGAATCAGACCGCCAGCACCTAATTTAATACCTCCAAAATAGCGGGTAACCACGACACAACTATTAGTGATGCGATGATTCTCCAAAACTCCTAACATCGGTACCCCAGCTGTTCCGCTAGGCTCTCCATCGTCACTGGTCCGTTTGATATCACTTTGTTCTCCTATGATGAAAGCAGAGCAGTTATGTGTAGCCTTATAGTGTTCCTTTTTGATGGCATTGATAAAATCTCTAGCTTCCTCTTCAGAGGAGACTCGCTTGACATGACAAATGAATTTTGATTTTTTGATTTCTTCTTGAACAGTACCGTTCTCTTTAAATGTAACATATTCCATATTCTTATTTTACAAAAAAAGAATGATTTTCTCCAACTTTTGCGAATTAATAAGTATGAAGATAGAAGATTCTTATGGAAGACTCTTAACGAAGAGTCAAATGACAAATGATCTAAAAGAAATTGCCCAAGAACTTCCAGCTATGGAAAAACAGAATGGAAGGTACCAATGCTTTCGATGTGGCAGTTTGATTGATCAAAAACTGTGGAAGTTGAGTGAGGAGGTGCTGTATTGTAGAGCCTGTATCCAATTGGGAAGGATCCGGAGTGATCAAAAACTTTATGCTATTGCACAGAAAGACTTTGAAGGACAGGAGGTGTTAAACTGGAAGGGAACCTTGACTTCCTATCAACAAGAGGTATCTGAAGGACTTATCCAAGCAGTTAAAGCAGGAAAACATGCCTTGGTACATGCTGTGACAGGAGCTGGGAAAACGGAAATGATGTATCAGGTTGTAGCAACAGCGATCAAGGCAGGAAAAGCAGTCTGTATTGCTACCCCAAGAATCGATGTCTGTATAGAATTGTACGGAAGGATGAAGGAAGATTTTTCCTGCCCCATCTCTTTGCTTCATGGAGAATCGGAGCCCTATTTTAGAACGCCTTTAGTGATCGCTACAACCCACCAATTGCTAAAGTTCTATCAGGCCTTTGATCTCCTTATTATAGATGAGGTAGATGCTTTTCCTTATGTGGACAATCCAATCTTATATAAAGCAGCTCAGAATGCGATAAAAAAAGAGGGGAACACCCTTTATTTAACAGCAACCTCTACAGATGAGTTAGATAAAAAGGTCAAGAAAAAGGAAATCATTCGTTATAGCCTTCCAAGAAGGTTTCATGGGAACCCACTAGTGGTCCCTGAAATAAAATGGGTATCGAAAATGAGAGAAAAAATAGAAAAAGGAAGAATCCCTTACCAACTATTGCAACTGATCAAGAAACAAAGACAGACTCACTACCCATTGTTAATCTTTGTATCTGAAATAGAATTAGGACAACAATTTACTGAGAACTTAAAAAAATACTTTCCCAAAGAAACAGTAGGTTTTGTATCCTCACAGACAACAGACCGTCTACGAATGGTAGAAGAGTTTAGAAACAGGGCCATAACCATGCTAGTCTCGACAACCATTTTAGAAAGAGGAGTGACTTTTCCGTTTGTAGATGTCTTTGTTTTAGAAAGTAATCACAAATTATTTACTAAAAGTGCCCTCGTACAAATTTCAGGAAGGGTCGGTCGAAGTAAAGAAAGACCAACAGGTAAACTACTTTTTCTATCAGATGGCATAACACGAGAAATGAAGAAAGCGATTAAAGAAATAAAGGAAATGAATCAGGAGGCTGGATTTTGAAAGAATGTCTGCTTTGTACTAAAGAGTTAAAAACTGGTGAACATTTCATGGACCTTATTTTTATGAATCAACAAGAAGAATGGATTTGTAAAGAATGCAAAGAAGACTTCGAACAAATTAGCGAAATCCATTGTCCTAGATGTTATAAAGATAAGGAGGAGAAAGTATGTAAAGATTGCGAATACTGGATACAAAAGGGGAATATGGTCGAACATGAAGCATTATATAGATATAATGCAGCAATGAAGGACTATTTCAAGCGATATAAATTTGAAGGAGATCGTTTATTAGGAATGGTATTTGCATATGACATCAAAAAAGCCTTGAAAAAGTATAAAAGCTATACGATAATACCGACTCCAATCAGCCATGAAAAAAAGCAGGAGAGAGGATTCAATCAAGTCTCGACTATACTAGATTTTGCAGAGATAAAGTACAGCAGTCTCTTCCAAAAAGAAGACAGCTTAGCCCAATCAAAAAAAACAAGAGAAGAAAGATTAAAAACCTCTCAACACTTTCAATTAAAAGAAGAGGTTTCAAAAAAGCAGAAATATCTTATCTTTGATGATATCTACACAACGGGCAAAACAATCGAATTAATGAAGCGCCTACTAATTGAAAAAGGTGTGAAAGAAATAAAGACATTTTCAATCGCAAGGTAAAAAAAGATTTGCAAAAACTTTATGAAAGCGTTATAATATACATATAAATAAAAACATAATGTTTAGAAAGTAGGTACTAATATGATTAAATATAGTATCCGTGGTGAAAACCTAGAAGTAACAGAAGCCATTCGCGACTATGTCGTTTCTAAACTCGAAAAGATTGAAAAATATTTTCAGGCAGATCAAGAGCTAGACGCTCGAGTAAACTTAAAAGTTTACCGTGAAAAGACCGCAAAAGTAGAAGTAACCATTCCGCTTGGATCTATTACACTGCGTGCAGAAGATGTCTCTCAAGATATGTACGGTTCAATTGATCTAGTTGTAGATAAAATTGAACGTCAAATTCGTAAGAATAAAACAAAAATCGAAAAGAAAAATCGTGTTAAATCTGGTGCAGGTAAATTGTTTACCGATGCAGTTGTAGAAGAAGCAGTAACCACAGAAAAAGTTGTTCGCTCAAAAACAATTGATCTAGAACCAATGGATTTAGATGAAGCAATCCTTCAAATGGATCTATTAGCACACGACTTCTTCATTTATCGTGATGCAGAAGACAATACAACAAATGTGATCTACCGTAGAGAAGATGGAGACATCGGTCTATTGGAAGTAAAAGAATAAAGATCAAAAAGAGATTGAAAACATCAATTAAATTATAGAGGAATCAGGAGCATCTATGCTCCTGATTTTTTTATATAAACCAAAAAAGTAAAAAAACTTTCAAAAAAATAAAAAATTTTGGAAAAAAGTGTTGACAGTAAGGAGAGGTCATGATATACTAATATA
>OKWN01000193.1_pt1 | contig 47536 bp, 46 predicted proteins | sample 1607151 | NCBI WGS metagenome assembly OKWN01 (sample SAMN07501046, study PRJEB24779) | human gut metagenome | isolation source: stool | host: human infant | place: USA: Pittsburgh, PA | reverse complement strand
GCATTTTGCACCTTATTTTTTTAATTTATTTTTTAATACTATTTTTTGCTTCTTTTACATTATCTTTAACTGCTTTTCCTACATTTACACCTGTATTTATAGTTTCTTTTGCAACATTTCCTACTCCACTAATAACATCTTTTCCTACATTTACACCTGTACTTATAGTTTCCTTAGCAACATTTCCTACACCGTTTATAACTTCTTTACCTACATCAGTAACGGGCTTTGTAACTTTAGCCATGTAATACATCTCCTATACAATAAAGTTATTTACAATATATTATATGACAAATTAATTATATTGTTCCTAAATTAAGCTTTTTACTAAATCTTCTTCATCGATTATACTTGTAATTTTAATACCAAAATTTTGTTCTAATATAATAACTTGACCATAGGCAATTTTTTTATTGTTATCATAGATTTCAACTTCTTCATCTTTTAAAGTATCAAGTTCTAACTGATAAATCATTTCCCATATATGATTGTAACTGTGAATTAATCTCACCTCTTATTTGATTTTGCAACAAAAAAACAGGGTCAAGCCCTGCTTTTAATTCCTATTTTAATATTTCTAGTGTTATTGTTTTTACTCCCCACTTACTACAAGCTGATGAAGAATTCATATAAATATCTATTTTATTTCCTTTTATTCCTCCACCGCAATCTTCTGCCGTGAATACTTTATCTAATTCTTTTATATATACCTTTGTTCCGTATGGTATAACTTTTGGATCTACAGCTAAAGTCCCATATTTTGCTTTAGTTCCTGTTGCTGTATATCCTCCACCTGTATAAGCATAAGCTTTAACTTTTAATCTTTTTTTAACATCTCTATTACTTGATGATGAAGTTGATTTTTTTATATATTTTCCACTAGACCATCCTGTTTTATTACTATATTTAACTTTATGCCATCCATTTTTACTAGATAGTATTTTAACTTTTGTTCCTTTTTTAAGTTTTCCTATTGTTCTATATTTAGTTGAAGCACCTGTTCTCAAATTTACAGTACTAGTTGCTGTTCCACTTGCAGTTGCAGCGTCTACCTCTATTGGCTTTATAACTCCCATAGTCATTACTAATGCACCTACTATGGCAGTAACTTTCAATGTCTTTTTAAACATATATTTTCCCCCTATATCAATTTTTAAGGTTATTATCTCAATTGAAAATTATTTCGTCTTTATTTATGTTTTTATTAATCTTATACATATATAATATTACATTTTAGTAACTTTTTAAAGGCTTTTTTAGAAAAAAGTTACAAACGAGTAACATTTATCTATTATTTCAATTTTATTCATTCAGCTATACACTACTGTTTTCAACAACTCCATAAAATTAAATTAGAAATAAAATTTTTTATATTTTTTCTTCTTTGTAACTTTTGTTTTACAATTTGTAAACATTTTCACACGGTTAAAATTCCTAAAATAATAATTTACAAAAATGAAAATATTATTTTTTACAAATAAAAAATTCGCTTCGCTTAAGCCACTGCGTGGGCGCTCCACTTCATATTGCCAACTGCTTCGCCCGTTGCTCAATTAACAAAGTTGCAAATCATATGTTATCCCTAGAATAAGTAACATATGATTTCCTTACAATAAAAAAAGCTAAGATTAACTTAGCTTTTTATTTAAGAATATAAATTGTTATATTTCGAACTCCCCAATTTAAACATTCTTGTTCTGTATTCATATAAATATCTATTTTATTTCCTTTAATTCCTCCACCACAATCTTCTGCAATAAAGGTTTTATCAAATTCAGGTATGTATACTCTACTTCCATAAGGTATAACTGTTGGATCTACTGCTATTGTTCTACCAAATATAGGTTTTGTCCCCGTAGCAGTTATAGTTCCAGTATAATAAGCATATGATTTCACCTGCATGCTTGAAGATATATCATCAGAACTTTCAGGTTTATTTGTTACTGAGTCTAACTCACTTTTTGATTTTAAATAAGCAGCAGAGCAGTAACCAATTTTCCCATTTGATAACTTAACCTTATACCAATTATTATTTGTACGCTCAACTATACTCACATTATTTCCTTTATAAACTAATCCTACTATGCTATTTGATGTTGATGGTCCACTTCTTACATTTAAATTTGCAGTAGCAATCAAAGTTTCTATAACTGTAGCACCATTATTTGTATTATTAGAGTTATTATTCGAGTTATCATTAGATGTATTTCCCGAATTACTATTACTTTCTTTTAAATATTTATTGCTAGAATATCCTATAGTTCCATCACTCAGTTTAACCTTATACCATCCAGAACTTGCGACTCCAATCATTTCTACACTATGATTTTTCTTAATATATCCTATTATTTTATAGTTTGTAGAACCTCCTGATCTTACATTTAATCCCGCTGTTGCCACAAGTTTTTTGCCAGTAGAGGATGAATCAGTTGTTGATAAACTTTTAGTTGAAATATAGTCTCCACTTACCCATCCAGTTTTACTACCATATTTAATTTTATACCAACCATCCTTAGATGATAAAATATCAACCTTATCTCCTTTTTTAAGTCCACCTATAGCATTATATGATGTTGATGGTCCACTTCTAATGTTAAGTGAATAAGCTGTCACTTCTCCAGTCTTTGAGTCTGCATGTACATTACCTGCCCCTATAGCATAAATTACAGACGTAGCTGATAATGCTGCTAATGCATATTTATTCTTCTTATTGATCATTTTTCCCCCTACAATTTTATTCTTTTCTATTATATAGTTTGTCATAATTATCCATTTATTAATATATTATCTTAATTTGATTAAATTTTAAATATATTAAATAAAATTATCATAAAAATTTGGTTTTTAATTTTTTTAGTAGAAAATTCACTAATTATATTTCTAATTTTCCATATACTATTAAAAATAAAATATTTTATGGAGGATTTATTATGGCTGAAAAAAATTATCAAATAGCATCAATTAATAAGGCCGAAGAGGCTGCGATAAAAAAAGCAGAGGCAGAAATAAAAAAAGAAACTGGTAAAGATTTTATAATTATTGCTTGGGAAAAATAATAATTTATTCTAATCAAAATAAAATAAATAAGGACATCATAATTTTTTATGATGTCCTTCATATGCATTAGATGGATTTATCTTTAGATTATTTATAAAAATTTTCTTTTTAAATGCTTTAGTTGTTATTTATAAGGTTAAATTGTAATTAATATTTTAGTTGTAAGTTGTAAATATAAATTATTAAATAATTATAACTACCTCATAGTTATCCAAAACACTTATGTACAATATTATTATCCATCTAATAAGCATATTTTATTATAAGTATGAGGTTTGCACCCCATATCATAATAAACTAATCAATATCTATATAAGTTTCATTATTAGCTTTATTTATAGCAACTTCTAACTCTATCACTTCTCTATTTAAATCTTGGATTAATTTTTCCATTTCTTCTCTATCAAAGTTTAATTCTGTAACTTTATAGTAGACAGAAGTTGCAGCAGCATCTACTTTTCTTTCTTTGCTAACCTTTACATTTTGTAACAGTTCTTCCAATTCAAACGCTAATTCTCTTTTCAATTTAACTTTATTTAAAGCTCCTTGAATAGTTGTTTTTTCTCCTAATACTTTTATTTCTGTAGTATTATTTGCATAGGCTATAGCTGTTTTTATTTTTTCAATATTTTTAGATAAGGATATAAGTTCATTTAACTCTTTATTAAAATCAAATTTCTCATCACAATCAAATCTTGTACCATCAGCTTCTAATATATAAGTAGTACTTGCCTTTTTCCTATTTATAACATTTGGTGACTTATATCTATAATTTCTTTCTATTTCTGCTACCTTAATCATACCTTGATTTATCGTAAGTTTTTCCATTTATACATCTCCCCCTTATCTATCTATAAGTATTGTTAAATTTAATTATTGCATATAATCCTTAGATTATCAATATTATTAATGCTTTTTTAAACTATTAGCTTTCATTTACAATTTCTATAAATATATTTAATAAAATTTCACCATAATTATTTTATTCTATCTTTTTATATATTCATTATTTCATATTTGTAAAATTTAATATATTCCTTTGTTATTTTAGCTAAAAATTCCGTATGAAATTGTGTTCCCCCCAAAAAAATTTAATCCCTATAGCAGATTTTAAGAACGGAAATATTAGTTTCTACAATATTTTTTAACCTTTTCGAAATTTTATCACTCCATGGTTTATAATCAAAAACCATTGAATGATAACCATTTTGTATCAGTATGGTGATATTAAAATCATTAAGTAATTTCAAAATATTCATTTGCGGGTATGAATTTTATGGATGCAGAATTAATAGAAAGAATATTCTTCCTAAAATTCTCCCATGTATCATTTAAAACATATCCTAAATGTATATCACTTTTTCTACTTCTTACTTCAATTTTATTTATTATTTCTTCATCTTTTATAAATTTTATTAAATTATCATCTATTGCTTTTGAGAATATAGGCCATCCACAATTTTTATTTATTTTATCCCTTGATGAAAATAAAGGAGTATTATCTATAATATCTACATAAACTCCTTCTTTAAAATTATCATAATATTCATTTTTAAAAGGCTTTTCTCTTAATTTATTTTGTGTAACCTCATATTGTAACTTGCTTAGATGTCTTTTAGCGTAGCTTCTTTTTAAGTATTCATATCTTCCAGAAAATCTATAATATTCTCTATATAATAGTGGATTCTTTTTATAAAAATCTTGATGAAATTCTTCTGCCTCATAGAATTCTTTTGCTTCCCATAGATTTGTTGCTATTAAGTCACCAAATATATTATTCTCTTCCAAATTCTCAATATATTTTTGTGCCTGTCGCCATTGATTTATATCATAATAAAAAATAGCAGTTTTAAAGCAATTACCATCATCACCAAACTGACCCTCTTCATCAGTTGGATCTATAGAATTAAAATAAACTTCAAGAAGTTCATTATAAGATACCATATCATCCTCATAAATAATTTTTACAACCATAAAATGTTTATTATCTTCTTTACAAACGTCTTCAAATGTTGGATTTTTGTTTGTGCCTCCACTATAACCCACCCTAATATCTTTTACTCCTATTAGTTTTTCAAAAGGCTCAACCATACACCAGAAGCATCCTCCTGCAAACATTGCAGTTTTCTCCATAAAAAATCAACTCCTTGGTAAATTTTATTTATTTTCCCCAATAAAGTTGATTTTTAATCTTTATAGTATATTAATTTTATAGGCATATAATATTAATTCATTTTATCTGATCAAAATCTAGTTATTTATAATTGTATAGTAAAAAATCTATCAATTCAACTTATTTAAATACCGTTATTATAGAATTTATCAATATACTTGTTTTCTTTTTAAATATATACCATAATATACCATATACTAAATATTTTAGGAGGTAATTATGAGCAAACTAAAAATAGGACTAATTCAGATGAAAGTTGAGAATGATAAAAAAGAAAACCTTATAAAGGCTTCTCAATTAGTAACAAAAATTGCTGTTGAAAGACCTGATATTGTTATTCTACCCGAAATGTTTTCTTGTCCTTATGTTTCATCTAATTTTCCTCTTTATGCTGAGGAAGAAGGAGATTACACCTTTAATTTTTTATCTAATTTAGCAAAAACGAATAATATATATCTAGTAGGTGGCTCAGTTCCAGAAAAGGGAAAAAATAAAATTTATAATACTTCTTATGTTTTTGATAGACAAGGCGAAATGATAGGAAAACATAGAAAAGTGCACTTATTTGATATCGATATAAAAAACAAACAAAAATTTAAAGAATCCGACACTCTATCTTCCGGTGATAAGATTACTGTGTTTGATACAGAATTTGGTAAAATAGGATTATGTATTTGTTATGACTTTAGATTTCCTGAATTTTCAAGGCTTATGGTGGATAAGGGGGCTAAAGCTATAATTGTCCCAGCTTCTTTTAATTTAACCACAGGTCCTGCTCATTGGCATGTTATGTTTAGGTCTAGAGCCATAGATAATCAAGTTTATGCTATAGGTTGTTCTCCTGCTAGAGATTATAACTCTCCTTATATTTCTTATGGACACTCTTTAATAGTTTCTCCCTTTGGTGAAATCCTTTGTGAACTAGATGAAAGTGAAAATTTAATTACTTATACAATTGATTTTGATTATGTTAACCAAGTAAGAGAAGAACTTCCTCTACTACATCATAGAAGAAGAGATTTATATGAATTAGTTGAAAAATAATATTGTATATGTACAATTAATTTAATCTATTTATTAAGTGAGGTTGAAATAAATGTGTGATTTTTTATATGGCGCTGTTAGTAAAAAAGATTACAATGAAAAATTCATATCAACATCTTTAAAATACAATATTCCAGTAGATTATTATTTTGAATCATGTTCTTTGTTTCCTTTAAAAAAATATGATGATTATATTTTTTTCAGATTAACAAATGAATATTGTGACTGCGACAGTCCTCTTGGATATGATATTAATGAAATAGAGTCAAAATATTTAAATGTTCCTCATAAAAGAGAACTATTTTTAAATACTATTTATGGCACTATTGATCATTATATTAATTGGCTAAAAGAATTAAATGATTTATTTTGTATCAATAACCTTTACTTAGTTAAACATTTGGATGATAATACGCCCGAAAAAGTATGTGATAAATATATAATTCATGTTGATGATATTAATAGATCATTTCTTATAAACTTAGAAAATGAAATAGCTTACAAAATACAATTTTATAAAAAGTATTTCTAACCTAAAAGAGAGTATCTCAACCTATTATAAATAGTTGATTACTCTCTTTTTTAAATTATTTTCTTCTTTTATTATTAAAACTTAAAATCTTAACATCTTTTTTATCATTCGATAAGCTTCCTTCTTTAAGTCCCATAAGTATTTCTAAATCATCAGCATATAAAATAATATTTTCATTATATAGTTTTTCCATTAATGTATTTTTACTTACTATATTATTATCTAAAAGTAATTTATATGCATTTCTAAGACAAGTTGGATGAGTTGATTTAACATTGTCTAAAGGCTCTTTTTTGTGCCATCCATTTTTGCTTATTTCATTCATTAAATAATTGTATTTTTTATAATTTATTAATCCTAAAGAATAAGCTCTATATAAAATTATAGTAAGTGGCACCATAAATTTAGATTTAACTTCTAAATAAGATTCTAATTCGTTAGGGTTAGACAGCTCCCCTATTAATCTCTTCTTTGGTAATAATAAAGCAGACGCAAAATCATCTTTATTAAATCTTTTAGCTGGTATATTTAACTCATTACTTATTATAAATGCAAATTCATATGCTAAATCGTAATTCCTTAGAGCCAAAGAATTTTTGTCATGACCTAGCGATACTATATATTTTTCTTTTCCATTAATACTTTGTTTTTGTGAATATGGATAAGCACCTTTTCTGTCTATATTCATAGCAGTAATCACTACTCCCACAGCTTCCATAAATGATACCATATTTATTATAGGTTCTTCACCTAATTCATAAAACTCTCTACACCTTTCAGCTAACTCTTCCATAGATAAGTTTTTATTTAAATTATCTGGAAGTTGTAACTCTGGGAACTGGATGTAATTTTCAAAAAATAAATAAAGTTTGTGTATCATTACTAGTTTTTCTCTATATGATATTTCTTCATTTCTTTGTATTGTTGATTGTGGATTAAAATGAGCAGCATCCACATTTACTTTTATGTTCTCATTTCTATAGAAGTATTCTCTTGGAAAATGTAGTACATTTGATAATTTTAATGCATTTTCCACTGTTGGCTTATATTTATTTTCTTCAAAAGCTAATATATCTTTCTTATTTATATTTGTTTCCTTAGATACTTGATCTATGGTTTTTCCTCTGTATATTCTAGCTATTTTAAGTCTTTTACCATTAAATAATTCTTTCTTCATATTTAAGGTCCTTTCATAGTTGTTTTTTGTCATTCAACTTCTTATTATACTTAATATCTAACATCTTTTCAAATAATAAGTTATTTAATCGTTATGAGTTCATATTAAGTTGATTTTATTTTAATTTTTACATAATCAAATAAGGAATCTAAATTACCGTTATTTTTACCGCCACCCTGTGCTAGTGTTTTACTTCCTCCACCTTTTCCATCAACTAATTTAATACTATCTTTTAATAAAATATTCATATCTATTTTTTCTAAGTTCTTCGAGCAAGCAAATAATAAATTTAATCTATCATTATTTATTAAAGCAAATAATCCAATATTATTTTCTGTTTCTGTGATTTTATTTGCAATTTTATTTATATAGTTCATATTTTTATCTTCATAAGTTTTAATTATAATATTCATGCTTCCATTTTTTTCAGCTTCTTCAATCATTTCTTTCATCTCATAGTTACTTATTATTTCTTCTAATTTTCTATTTTCTTTATTCGCTTCATTTATTTTATTATTTAATTTTTCAATACCTTGATATGCGCCTTCTTCATTACTACTAAGCATCTTACAAATTTTATTTAAGTAGTTATCTCTTTTTAACATTTCATCTATTGCTTTTGTCCCACATAAAAATTCAATTCTTGTTGCTTTTTTATATTTTTCAAATTTCTTTATTTTTATAACTCTTAAGTCTAAAGTATTTTTGACATGAACTCCACAGCATAAATTTATATCCAAATCTCCAAATTTCACAACTCTTATATCATTAGAAAGCTTAGATAAATCATCTTTTATTTTTAATTTCTTAGCTTCTTTCTTATTTATATTAAGAAATTCCACAGGTATATTTTCTCTAATAATTTCATTGCACATGCTTTCAATTTTAATTATGTCATCTTCTTTAAAAAATCCTTCTATATCCACAGTTGCAAAATCTTTTCCTAAATGAAAACCCACAGTCTTTGCTTTATATTCATTGTTAAAACAAGCAGATATAACATGTTGGCCAAAATGATGTTGCATACCATATTCCCTTCTATCCCAATCAATTTCACATTTAACCTTATGAATTCTATTTGGTTTTTTATCCAATACATGATATATTTTGTCATTTTCTTCATATACATCTTCCACAGACATATTATCTATAGTTCCCAGGTCACAGTATTGACCTCCACCTCCAGGGAAAAAAGCTGTTTTATCTAACAATACATGATATTTATTATTCATCTCTTTAATTTCTTCTATTTCAGCAGTAAAATTTTTAATATATGAATCAATATAAAATAATTTTTCCATCTTTATCTCCATTTCAATTTATTTATAGTTTATTTTTAACATTATTAGTTAATTATAACTAGAAAATTATTAATTTAATAGCTTTTATTATACAAAAATATGTAACTATAGATATAATTAAAATAAACAATTTAAATAAGGAGAAATATATGGATAAGAAAGAACAAGTTTTAAAAAAATTAGATGAACTAAATATTAAATATGAATTAATAGATCATCCCCCTGTTTATACTATTGAAGAAACGGAAAATTTAAACTTAGAAGAAAAAGGCCATATAGTTAAAAATCTTTTTTTGAAAAATTACAATGGAGAAAAACATTATCTTGTGGTAGTAAAGGGAGATAAGAAGGCTGATTTAAAGTCAATAAAATCACAGATTCAATCTAGTACTCTAAGTTTCGCTTCTGAAGAAAGATTAGAAAAATACCTAGGTCTCTTAAAAGGTGCTGTTACACCTCTAGGTATTATCAATGATAAGGACCAATGCGTAAATGTTGTTATAGATGATGACTTAAAAAATCAAGCTCTTATAGGAGTTCATCCTAATGTAAATACTGCTACAGTTTTTATAAGCTATGATGATATGATTAAGTTTATAAGTACCTTTGGAAATGAAATTCTTTATGTCAATATATAATAATTAAAAAGCTCTATTATCTAAAAAGATAACAGAGCTTTTTTAATTTAATAAAACTTTATTTATTTATTCCTTCAAAAACAAACTTACCACTTTTTCCACCTAACTTTTCAACTAAATGAATATCTGAAATAACCATATTTTTATCTATCGCCTTACACATATCATAAATTGTTAAAAGTGCCACATTAACTCCTGTTAATGCTTCCATTTCCACACCAGTCTTACCTGCTAGTTTAACTAAAGAAATAGCTGTAATACTCTTTTCTTCTTCATTAAATTCAAAGTCTATTTTTGACTTTGTTAACATTAAAGGGTGACACATAGGAATTAAATCTGATGTTTTTTTAGTAGCCATTATACCTGCTACCCTAGCTACTGCAAGAACATCCCCCTTTGCCATATTTCCTTCCACTATTTTTTTGTATGTCTCATCATTTACAAATATTTTTCCTGTAGCTATTGCTTGTCTTTCTGTAATATTTTTCTCAGTAACGTCTACCATTATGGCATTTCCTTTTGAGTCGAAATGATTTAATTTTGTATCCATTTTACAGCCTCCCTTTATTTAATAATGCTTATTAAGTATTTTTTGTATTTCATCTTTATCCAACTCTTCTGCCTTCCCCACATTTCCATCTAACATTTCCCATACATAGTTGTGAACCTCCACTGCATTGGAAAAGTCTCCATTTTTCCATTTTGTTAAAGAGTTTCTTAAATGCATTCTATCATAATCATCTTTAATTTTATCTACACCTTTTAATGCTACATCTATTGTCTTAGGTGTCACTTCACTGCATTGCCACTTATACTCAGCTTTTACTATCGTATTAGCTAGAGAATGGATAAGTTTAATAGCTTCATTATTATTTTTAGGTTCTACCACATCTTTTTCTTCTATATAAATAGTTTCCACAGAAGAAGATCCACTACCTTCAATAACTTCTTGTCCTATACCAATAAATGATTTTAAATTATCAACTTGAATAAATTCATTTATATTTTCAAAAATATTATAAATCTTTGGAACTTTTACAAAAATGTTAGGATAAATCACTCCCATTACAGGTAGTAAAATTATGCCTACAATAACAATATCTAAAATTATATAACTTATATTTTTTCTTTTTTCCTTTTTTACTTCTCTAAAAGGTAATTTAACACTATCTTCAAGATTGTGTGGAATGGATATTAAATCCAAAGCACTATTATCTATAGTAAATTCTTTTATATATTCATCTATATCTTTATCTATATTTTTTTCTATATCAATATTTTCAAAATCTATATCATTTAAAGTACTATTATCTAACTTCTCATTTGTCATCTTCAAAATCCCCCTTTATATTATCTTTCATAAATTTCAAGGAATTTCTAAGATACAATTTTACAGTACTTTCATTCATATTAAGCATATCTCCCACCTCTTTATAGGACATATTATAAAAATATATTAAAACAACCACATTCTTTGAATGAACATCTAATAAGTCTATTCCCTTAAATATATCAATGTATCCATTTTCATCTATATAATCCTTATTATTATCTTGTTCTACCATTCCCATCTCTTCTAAATATTCGTTTATATGCTTTATTGTAACTTTAATTATATATTTGTCAAAATTATCATGTTTTGATAATTTATAGATATTCTCATTAATATAAAGAACTGATCTTCTCATTATAGATTTTGCATCTTCTTCATATTTAGTATGAAGAAAAGCTAATTTATAAATGTATTCACTATTTCTTATCATAAGCTCTTTTAAAGCCTTTTTATCACCATCAATAGCTTTTTCTAATAAGGTTAACCCCATAAAACTCTCCTCTCAAATGAATTGTTTCAATAAAAATGTCAATGTTTTTAAATATTCTCCTTAAATCATTTTACACTTTTTTACACTTATCTTCAATAATTGTAAATCTAAATAGATATTTTATTAATACTTTTTATACTCCTTTACGCATATAAATAATATATAAATTTAAAATAATATTTTCTATTATTACAAGGAGATAATTATGAAGAGAAGAAACTTACTGATAAACGTCATATTGCTCACAGCCTCCACTATGACTCTTGGTTTTATAAGTATGGCCTTTAGAGTTTATTTGTCTAATAAAATTGGTGCGGAAGGTATGGGTTTATTTCAACTTATTATGAGTATTAATGTTGTATGTCAAACACTGGCTATCTCTGGTATTAGGGTTACAATGACAAGGCTTGTAGCTGAAGAACTCGGAAAAGGTAATAATCATTTAGTAAAAAATATAATAATAAAAGGTCTTTTTTATACTTTATTCCTAAGTATACTAACAGGAATTTTACTATTTAACTTATCAGAATTTATATCAATAGCGTGGATTCAAGATGAAAGGGCAATTATACCACTAAAAATTCTATCTTGCTCTTTACCTTTTGTTGGAATATCTTGTTGCTTAAATGGTTACTTCTATGGTTGTAGAAAAGTAGTAAAATGTATTAGCGCCGATATTATTGAAACTTTAGTCATGATTAGTATTGTCTCATTATGTATAACATCTTTTTCCACAGGAAGATTAGATTATACTTGCGCTCTTATTGCTGTTGGTAGTTCTATTGGAAATATCTGTTCTGCCTTTTATTCTTATACATTGTACATATTTGAAAAGAAACATATTACACTATGTAAAAACACTACAGATAAGTATTCATTTTTTAAGATTATAAGAGTTGCCATACCTTTGGCTTTTAGTGCATACATACAAACATCTTTAAAAACTGTGGAAGATATTTTAATACCAAAATCTCTAAGGCTCTATGGTTCTTCTAGCTCCATGTCCTTATCAATTTTTGGTATGGTAAAAGGAATGGTAATGCCTCTATTAGTATTTCCGTCTATATTTTTAGCATCATTTTCTACATTGATTATTCCAGAAATTGCAGAGGCCAATGCATTGAATAAAAAGAATACAGTAAATTACATAATTTCTAGAGTTATTAAATTTACTATGCTTATTGCTGTATTTGCCACAGGAATATTTATTGTTTTTTCTAATGAACTAGGCGTTGGACTTTATAAAAGTGAAGAAGTTGGATATTTGCTAAGAATTCTAGCTCCTTTAATTCCTTTTATGTACCTAGATAAAATAGTTGATGGTAGTTTAAATGCTCTAGACTTACAAGTCACAACTTTAAAATATAATATAATTGATATGTTTGTAAGAATCAGTGCAATAACTTTTTTGATACCTAGATATGGTATCAAAGGTTTTGTATTAGTATTATTCATAAGTACAACATTTAATACTTCTTTAGGCGTAATAAAAATCTTAAAAGTAACAAAACTTAAATTTGACATATTGGATTGGATTTTAAAACCAGCTTTATCCATAACCTTAGCTAGCTATGCAACAAAGATTATTCTTTATTGTTTACATATTGAAAATTCAATTTTTATAAATATAGTATTAGATTTATTTATTTACTTTATAATGCTTATTCTATTTAAATCAATTAGAAAAACAGATCTTCAATGGTTTGCAGATGGATTTAAAAAAGATGTAAAAAAAGGAAAATGGGAGAATATCGGCCTTTACAAACAAATATAGGATTAAAATTCTTCAAAACAAAAATTCACTTCGCTCATATCGCCAACGAGATGCCTTCGTTAACACTTTAGGCAACTCCGTTGCTCAAAATATACTTTTTACAATTTTACAATCGTTGGTATTCCTTAATCCTATAGATTCTCCACAAGTGTAAAAATATTATAATGTCCTAGTATGTAAAAAGAGTTTGCTAAATGCAAACTCTTTTTATTGTATATTATATAAGAAATTAACTATATTTCTCACTGTTATATCCATTTGTTCATCACTACTAATTAAAGCTTCTTCATCTCCACTATACATGCCATAGTTTGCAAATTGAGAATGATTTGCGCCTTCTATCTCTACATATTTTGTATCTTTTGGTAGTTGTTCTTTAGAATTAATTAACTCTTTATAATCTACAACATTGTCTTTACTTCCCCAAAGAGATAATACCTTAAAACCTAATTCACTTATATTTTCTCTAGGATATGATGATATTAATACTATACCTTCAACATTTTTATTGTTTACAGCATATTCACAAGCAACAGTTCCTCCAATGGAGTCCCCTCCTATAACCCACTTTGTAATCTGTAGATTATCTTCAATAACTTTTGTTGCCTTGTTCTTTCCAAAGTTAGCATAATTAAAAGGCATATCTACAGCTACTACCTTATATCCATAACTTGCAACATTGTTACATAGTTTTGCATAAGATGATGAGTCTACCCTTTCACCAGGATAAAAAATAAACCCTTTTGTTGCATTTACATTCTTTGGAGTAAAGTATGTGTAATTTCCGTCAACAGTAACCTCTACTTTAGAATTACTTTGTAAGTATTTCATGTCATTTGCTTGTAAAGAATATCCATTACTTAACCATATGAAAAAACCTATTACAAATATAATTAATACAGTTAAAAGAGTTATAATTCTTCTTTTTATTATTTTTGACTTATCCTCTTTTTTTTGTTTATTATTATTTTCCGTATTGTTTTCATCATTGTAAAGCAAAGGTCTTTCTAATTCCATAGTAATACTAAAAGTATCATACTTATTTTCACTGTTTGACTTTGCTTTCCTTTTTTTCATATTATCCCTCCAAAATTTTTAACTACCATTATATTTTAACATATAAATTTAATCATTTCATCCTAATAAATGCATCAATTTTCTTACAATTTTTATATTCTCTTAAGTTTCATTTACAATATTGTAAATAAAACTTTATATAACATAATTTAAGAGATATAAAAAAGCTAATTTCTAACTCTTTCATATCTCCTATTTTCTTATTCTTATATATGATTTTGATGATTTTTTAAGAACTCTCTTCCTTCTATTTCTATTGGTTCTTCTTCTGATTTATTTTCATTTATCGCTATATCATTTTCTAAATTATTATCTTCTACAGCTAATTCCTCTTGTTGTTTTAAAAATTCCTTCCCAAAATCTTCTTCTACCATATCTACTTCTGGTATTTCTTCTTCCAATATGCACTCTTCTAATCTTTCACCTTCATCCATGCAATATACTTCATCTTCATAGTGTGTGAATTCTTGTTTTATTTTACTTCCACAACAAGAACAGAAATTAGAATCTTTTTCTGTTTCTTCATTACAATTTTCACATGTTATATATAATTTTTCTTCTTCAATTAAACTTTTACCACATTGCGGACAAAACTTTTCATTTTTAAATGCAACATAACCACATTGACAAGTAGTTTTTTTACTTTCTTTTTCAAAATTTCTAAGTTGCATATACTTTGTATATATTTCTATATCAAGATTCTTTATCTCATCACATAAAATATCAAAATCCATATCTATTATTTCACCTTTTCTTATTTTATCAAAGGTCATTATTCCTAATTTTAGTAATACCTGTGCTTTTAAATCTTCACAGTCATTTATACTTTTTTTTATTTTTATTTTTTCTGACTCTTTTTGTATATTAGATAATTTCATATCCTTCATTTTCTTCCTCCAAAATTAATTAAAAATATTTAATTTATAGCCTATTAAAGTCATTATTAAACTATATATAAATGAAATAATCATTCCTGTTATAAAGTTGAACCCCATTTGTATAGCACTTAAAGAAGTTAACATTGATGCAGCATTATCTCCTATGTATATTGTTGTTAGAACACCAATTACTGCTATAATCACTGCATAACATCCACTAAATATTATTACTGGTTTTATATTTTTACTTTTATATTTACTTTCTAGTTTACATCCAACTATGATAAATATTAATGCAGATAGCGCAATCATAGCTCCTAGAAGTAACATTAAATCTAAGGAAATATTCGAATTAAACAAAGATAATATTGACAATGATCCACTACCAAGGCTTACAGGTATTAAATTTGCAAATCCCCATAAGTATATTGCAAGTTGGCTTAAAACAACACCTAAAGATATATCTCCTGTATAAGAGTTTAACCCTAAATCAAAAATATAATTTACATTTGCAAAATATAGTATTGTTGATATTATTAATATTAGTATATATCCTATAAAAATAGTTTTTAAAGCTATTTTTAATACTCCTGCAATCATATTTTCTTTTTCATATTCTTTTTTAAGTCCCATAAATAACACTGAGATAAATCCTATTATGAACCCTTTAAATAAAACATTAAATGTACTAAAACTAAAGAAAATTCCATATCCATATTGGTTAACCCCATTAGATAAACTAACTTCTACTTGAGATACTTTAGATATCACACATAATACAAGGGCGTAAATTATTGCTACTCCTAAAGAATTTTTCACATGAGTTATAAAAGATGTATTTCTTTTTTTCATAAATATACTATATGGTAGTATAAATGATACTACTGGCAATATTAATAAAATTAAAAAACCAAAGTTTACACTTGACTGAGCACTATTCATAAAAAGAGACATGAAAATATTTACATTTGCTAAATTACTAAACAACATAATATGTAGTGGGTTTATTAATTCGCTAATTTGATTATTGTTTCCAACTAACATGAATTTAATTATTAGAGATAAAACAAATAATATAACAATAGCTAGTCCTGATGCTTTTAAACCATTAATTAAGTCAAAGCTAAAAGCTATATCTTTAAATTTAGCTTTTTCACCCTGCTGGTTTATAAATTTTTCTCTTTTACTTTTAATATTTTCTAAAATTTCACCACAATTATTACAATAAATGTCTTCTCTGCTTACTTCATTTTCACATTTAGGACAATTAGTTCTATTGTCTTTTTCTATGGTAAAATAATTAATATTTTCTTTTATATTTAAGCTACCATCTTCTTTTGAATAATTATCATACTTACTTTTATTTAAGCTTTCTTCCATATTCATCTTAATTTTTCCCTCCTGACTTACTTCAAAATAGATTATCTTATTATATTTATGAATTATAGCAAAGTTTTCTTAATTATACCTTAATTCATAATTAATATTTTCTTAATTTATTATTTAATATTTATAAAAGTACATATCTTAACTTATATTGTTGCAATAATGAATTTTCTATACAATCTTTGTATATACTTGTAAAATAATAGGAAATGATAATATGTATGAATTAGTTAAATCAGGTAATAACACCTGCTATATAAATTGTCCTGATAAAATTGGAATTTATAAAATGAATAATAAGAATGTGCGCTTAATTGATAGTGGCAACGACAAAGATGCAGGAAAAAAATAAATAAAATTTTAAATAAAAATGAATAGAATCTCAAACTTATAATAAATACTCGCTCCAGTGAAAATCATATTGGTGATAATAACTTTTTACAAAAAATGGAACTTCGAAATAAATTTTTAATGGCAACTCCAAGTAATATCACTGGTGATGTGGATAATAATCTTCCAGATGGATTAGAATATATAAGTCTTCCAGGTCATTTTTTTCAAATGATTGGAATTAAAACTGACAATGATATATATTTTATTGCTGATTGTTTGTTTGGAGAAAATATAATAAATAAGTATCATCTATCTTTTATTTATGATGTTAAAGAATATTTAAATACTTTAGACAAAGTAAAAAAGATTAACAGTAAACTGTTTATTCCATCTCATGCTAATCCTTGTGAGGATATTAATTATTTAGCAGATATAAATATTAATAAGATAAAAGAAATCGGTTATAAAATTTGTGAATTTTGTAAAGATTGCTTATTTTTTGAAGAACTCTTACAAAGAGTTTTTTCATTTTATAATCTAAAAATGGACTTTAACCAATATGTTTTAATAGGTATCACTGTACGTTCTTTCTTATCATATTTACATGACGATAAAAAAATTCAAATACAGTTTGTAAACAATAAATTAATTTTGAAAACTATAGAGTGACAAAAATAAAAAGCACTAAGTAAGTGCTTTTTATTTTTCATTTATAAATTTAATTAAATCTTCATAACATTCTTTGGCATCATTATAACCTTCGTCATAAAGAGCCTTTAGTTTTGTCTTATCCTTTTCAACTCTACTAATATTAACGGGTTCTTTAGGCTGTATTACAAATACTTCACCACTTTTTCTTTTTTCTTCAATAAAATCTATGGTATCATTGTACATTTTGTATCTATCTTCAATGGCTTTTATCAAGTTGGGATACTTTTTATATTTTATTTTAAATATATTTAAGAAGCTTGCTTTAGATTTTCTATAAGTTTTATCTCTAGTTAATATAACTACATTTTTACGGTGTCCATCTTCTATAGATTTTTTTACTGGTATGGAGTCACTAATTCCTCCATCTAAATATTCTTCTCCATTTATTTCTACAATTCTAGAAAGCAAAGGTAATGAGCTAGATGCTCTTACAGTCACTATATCTTCTTTCATATCCTGTATTTTCATATATTCGGCTTTTCCTGTTTTACAGTTAGTAACAACAGAATAAAAGTTGCCCTTAAATTTATTAAAAGTTTCATAATCATACAAAACTAATTCATTTGGTATACGATTATAAAGCATTTCTACACCAAACATATCACCAGTTTTTATTAAACTATTGATACTACAATATCTTTTATCATTAATATAATCTAAGGTTACTTTTAAAGATCTTCCTATTTGTTTTGATAAATAGCTTGATAGATGACATGCCCCAGCTGATACACCATAGCAATCATCAAAATAAATATTTTTTTCCATAAAAAAGTCTAATACACCTGCTGTATAAATCCCCCTCATTCCACCGCCTTCAACTACCAATCCACTTTCTATCATACTTACTGTGTCACTCCTCATCTTTTATTCTATATTAAATATAATTCTTTCAGTAGATATAGTCAAATTATTACAATTTATAAATTATTTGCAATTGCTTTTATAGTATTCTCCAAATTTAAGTCTCCATAACCTCCTGACTCATTTGGATAAGTGTAGATAGCTTTTTTATCAGCTCCCATCATTAAATATGTTTTTAGTAACTGAGTATATAATGTTTTTCCTGGATAAGAACCCTGACTTCCTATATATTCCATTATTACAGCTAATACTCCAGAAACAATGGAGCTACTTACTCCTGTTCCTGTAGATGTTGTATAAGATTTATTTATAAATGCTGATATTATATCAACTCCAGGCGCAACTATATCTGGTTTTATACCTATTCCTTTCATAGGTCCTTTTGATGATCCTACCCAAATACTATTTGTCTTGTTATCATAAGTACCTACAGTAATTACATTTTCTCCACTTCCATACATAGTAATCGTTGAAAATGAATTTGGATCAATAAACCTAGTATCTTTTGACATTAAGTTTTTATTAGGTAAATAAATATCATACTCTCCATTTATAATAAACTCTGGATATAACCTTACAGTCCATATACCTGGTTTAATATTATCAAGATTAATTATTAATTCTTGATTGCCAGAAAGAATCCACGGATAAATTAAATTCATTTCATAAGTTGTATTTTCCAAATTAAATTTGCCATAATATATATAGTTATCAGGAGAATAATCCACCCTAAAACTTAACTCTCCAGATGGAGAAATAATTAATCCTCCTATTTTATCTGGTCCAACTGAAGATACACATATTCTTAAATAATTTTGTTCACCCACTTGTATTTTTACATCTTGATAATTATGATCATTAAAAAAACCTTGATAATGAATATCTGTGTTTCCTTCATTTCCTGCTCCTGATACAAGTACTATTCCTGAACTACTTAAGTAAGTGAAAGTATCTAAGTAAGTAGCTATGAGTGCTGATGAAGATCTACCTCCTACTGTTAAATTAATAATAGTATACTTTTGTTCTCTTTTAGAAATGTCTAGTACATATTTAATAGCAGCTAAAAAATCCGTATTAATATAATGTATTACACCTTTTTTGAATTTTCCTTCATATTGTCTAAGTTTTACAACCACTAGTTCACTATCAACAGCTACTCCTAAATATTCAGAATTTAATTTCCCTCTTCCAGCACATATTCCTGCAGCTATAGTTCCAGTTCCTATTTCATCAGTTGTTAGAGTACTATCATTATCTTTTATAGCTTTGTTTATATCTTCTCTAGTAAATTCACTTCCAAAAATAGTACCTTGGGGTGAATTTTTCTTATCGCTACCTTGATCCCATATTGACACAATTTTAGTGGTATTATCATTATTGATAAAATCGGGATGTAAATAATCTATTCCAGAATCTATTATGCCAATCAATACATTCTTACCACTGGCATTGATATATGGATTTTTATTAACATAATTTACTCCAGAAGCATATGATGCACTTATACCAAAGCTTAATTGATTTGTTATGTCAATTAGAGAGCTCATTACTTCCTCCTTCTCCCAACTACATATTTCCGGTATTTTTGATATTTTTACTTCATCAAAGCTATCCTCTACATAAATTACTGCCAGTTTTTCATTTAATACCATAAAATCAAGTATATTATGTTTAGTTAATGCAGTTTTTATATCTCCCTGATATAAAATAGTATAAGATTTACTCATGCAAATTCACCTACCTTAATTGATTGAAGGTACCTTTTATATTTAAAATACCATATCCTGTACTTTGATTTGGATATGATATATTATTAAACCTTGTTGCACCTCCTCTAATAAATGTTCTCAATTTTTGTACATATGCTAGTCTAGGATAATTCTCATCTACTATATTGTATTGTAATAAAAGTGCTATACATCCTGATGTGTAAGCTGCTGCTGGTGCGCTACCTGTTATAGTTGCATATCCACCACCTGGATATGGTGCTATTATATTTACTCCAGGTGCTACTATATCCGGTTTTAAAATATTGCTTAGAGTATACCCTCTAGATGATGATGGCCACAATGTATTATTAATAGTATCATAAGCTCCTACAGTTATATTATCTTTATATGTTGCGGGAAAGTTTATAGTTGTACTTGGACTTGTATCTGTAAATTTAGTACCAGATTTTAATAATACTCTATTTTGCAAATAAGCATTATATATTCCATTTGTTATATATTCACCTGTTAACCTTATTTTCCAAGTTCCCTTTTTTACATTACTTAGATTGATAATTATTCGTTGTTGACCAGAAAAAAATGTTGGAAATATATATGCGATAGAATAAAATGTTGATTCAAAATCAAATTTACCAACTATTGTATTAAAGTATGATACATCCAATGCTTTACTCGGTTCACCAGTTGGAGATATTATCTCTGCTTTTACTGTATCTGGTTTATTAATCCAAACTTCAATTATTATATTTTCTTCATTATCATCAACCTCTAGTTCTATATCTTTTACATCACCTTTAAATAGTATATTTCCGCTATTATGAGTATTCGTATTTCCTTCATTACCTGCTGCATTTACTAAGCATACCTCTTTCATGAAATATGTTAGCTCCGTCAAATTCCTATTTGATGCTCCAACAAAACTATTACTTCCAAATCCTAAATTAACAACAACAGGTTTTTGTAATTTCTTTGCTTTTTTATATATATAATCGTATCCTGCATTTAACATAGCATTATTATAGTGTCCATCTATTGTCCCCATTTTTACTACTATTAGTTCCGCATCTTCAGCAACACCAACATAATTTTTATTTATCTTTCCCATACCTGCCATAATTCCAGCTAACATAGTTCCACTACCAACATCATCACTAGATAAAGAATTGTCTTTATTTTTAATAGCTTTATTTATTTCATCTCTATCATATTCAGTACCAATATAAAATCCATCTGGTGCATTCCCTTCTTTACTTTGATCCCACAAGTATGCTATTTTTGTAGTATTATCATCATAGATAAAATCTGGATGTAAATAATCAATTCCCGTATCAATTACTCCAATTAAAACACCTTTTCCGCTTAAGGTAAGATTTGGATTATCTTTGAAAAAATTAACTCCTATATCTTCATTTGCATTTACACCCTTGGAAATTTCATGAGAAATAATTGATAAAGAGTTTGGTCTTACAATTTCTATAGTTCTTTCTGCAGTTGGTATAGATAGTACCTTCATCAAAATATCTACTGAATTTTTATCTTCAAAGTCTACATCTCCAAAGACTATACCTATTCTGTCGCTAATTTTAAAGAAATTGTAAGTAGGAGCTACTTTTTTTAGATCTTCTTCAAATCCATATTTGTATAAGACTACGAATCCAGTTCCAATATTATTAAGCCTAGGGTCATACCTATTCATTTTCATTATGTCTTTTAGCTCTAATAAAGAATTTGAGTAATTAATATATGCATTTATATTTCCATTGACCTTTTCCAAAGGAACAAATAGTATTTTCCAGATACCTGGATTTATACTATTCTTCTTATCTTTTTTGCTAGTTATCTTTATTCTAATTTTTATCCGTGATGCAATTTCATTAAAATCAAAATACTCTCCCTTTATTTTTATATCTTCTACTATGTTTTTAATTTCTTTTTTATTCTTTGATATAAATTTTGTTCTTTTATTAGAAGGATTTATTACACAAACTTTAATACCTTCTTTAAAATTTGTATAAATATGAATATCTATTTCTTTTTCTTCCTCTGTAACTTGAAAAGCTATGCTTCTACTTTTATTATCATTAATAGTTAAGCATATTTTTTCCATATTAACCACCTCCTAAAAAAGGCTTTATTAATATATATACAAAAAGGTGACTTATTACAATTAAATTGTAATAAGTCACCTTTATTTTATTTGTTTAATATTAGAATTCACAATTTTTAGGAGTTCTTGGGAATGGTATAACGTCTCTTATGTTTGATACACCTGTTAAGTACATTATCATTCTTTCAAATCCTAGACCAAATCCTGAATGAGTTGCAGTACCGAATTTTCTAAGTTCTAAGTACCACCAGTAATCTTCTTTATTTAATCCAAATTCTTCTATTCTTTCTAATAATACATCTTCTCTTTCTTCTCTTTGAGAACCTCCGATGATTTCTCCAACACCTGGAACTAATAAATCCATAGCTCTAACTGTTTTTCCATCTTCATTTAATCTCATGTAGAATGCTTTTATATCTTTTGGATAGTCAGTTACAAATACTGGAGCATTAAATATTTGTTCAGTTATATATCTTTCGTGCTCAGTTTGTAAATCTATTCCCCACTCTACCGGATATTCGAATTTTTGTCCTGATTCAAGTAATAATTCTACTGCTTTAGTATAAGTTATTCTTACGAAATCAGAGCTTACTATATTGTTTAATCTTTCTAATAATCCTTTATCTACGAATGCATTGAAAAATTCCATTTCTTCTGGGCAATGTTCTAATACATAGTTGATTATGTATTTAACCATATCCTCAGCAAGTTCCATGTTATCTTCTAAATCAGCAAATGCTATTTCTGGTTCTATCATCCAGAACTCAGAAGCATGTCTACCTGTATAAGAGTTTTCTGCTCTGAAAGTTGGTCCAAATGTGTAAACATTTCTAAAAGCAAGAGCCATTATCTCAGCATTTAATTGTCCTGAAACTGTTAAGTTAGCTTCTTTTCCAAAGAAATCTTCAGAATAATCTATTTTGCCTTCTTCAGTTTTTGGAACATTATCTAAATCAAGAGTAGTTATTCTAAACATTTCTCCTGCACCTTCACAGTCACTTCCTGTGATTATTGGTGAATGTGAGTATACAAAGTTTCTTTCTTGGAAGAATTTATGTACAGCATAAGCTGCCACACTTCTTACTCTGAATACTGCTGAGAACATATTACTTCTTGGTCTTAAGTGAGCTATTGTTCTTAGATATTCTACTGTATGTCTTTTCTTTTGTAGAGGATATGAGTTATCAGACTCACCTTCTACTACAACTTTAGTGGCATGTATCTCAACTGGTTGTTTAGCCCCTTCTGTAGCTACTAATTTACCTTCTACTAATATTGAAGAGCTTATTGGTAACTTTCCTATATTCTTAAAGTTTTCTAATTTATCATCTAATACAACTTGCATGTTTTTGAAGAATGAACCATCATTTAGTTCTATAAATCCAAAGTTTTTTGAAATTCTAGATGTTCTTATCCACCCAGCCACTTTTACATCTTTGTCTATGTATTGTTCTTTATCTCTGTAAAGATCTTTTACTTGTATAAAATCTTTTTGCATAATTTTACCTCCTATTTAAGTATTTTATCTATTTTATTTAAAAATATTCTTAATTAATATTATACCTTAATTAAAATAATAAAAATATTATTTAACAAAAACTAATTTTTTATTTTTATTGCCTTAAAGTTACATATTTATACAGCTTTTCCCAAAACCAAATAGTAAAATAATTATTTATCTGAAATAAAAAAAGCCTTTCATCCTAAATATTTAGGACGAAAGACTGTACTTCCGCGGTACCACCTAATTTAACTCACATTAAGTTCAACTCTATTGATGTACTATCATACATCACCAATATGATAACGGTTTGGTTCCGACTAAATCTACTCTCTTATAAAAGATTTCTCTTAGTAGCTTCAGGATGTTTTTCACTATATAATCTGTACTGGACTCCCACCATAACCAGCTCGCTTAGACTTCAAAATATAATTACTCTTCCCTTCACAGCATTTGTTTTTATTTATTAATTTTGGTAATTCTAATAATATATCAATTAATAGATAATGTCAATAAGTATTTTTTAATACTTATTTATATCCAATTCATTTTAATTTTATGTAATTGTTTAAAATTAAAATAGGGAGTTATACTCCCTATTTTTTAATAATCTTTTAAGTTTTACTACCATTATCTACCCAGTCTTTAGCTTCTTCTACACTATCTAAGGATGGGATAGATACTTTGCTATCTGGATATTCGTCGGCTTTGTCTAATATTGCTGCTGTATAGGCATTATTCACTGGAGTAGTTGAGTATAATCTTTCGTTATCTTTTCCACTAAGTTGTCTACTTACTCCATGATTTAAGTTGTCTTTATTTATATTCAATTAAGTCCTCCTTTGTATTATTATTTCTTTCCCTCCTTAATCAATTTATTTCTATTATTTTTTACTAAATTTCTATAATAATTCATATTTGATTTGATTTTTATAATAAATTTTTAATTAATATTCTTAGCTACTTTTATTATTGTATTTTGATAATTTAAAAGACCAAAACCTTGTGATATATTTGGGTAGGAATATAAACTATTTTGAGTTGTTCCAATCATTAAATATGTTTTTAGTGGTTCATTATAAAGTGAGTATCTTGGTAAGTCAGTTTGATTTAAAATATATTCCATTATTAATGCTAAAATCCCACAAACTATAGATGAACTTACTCCACTTCCTGTACCTGTATTATAAGTATTATTTAAAAAAGTAGAAATAATGTCTACTCCAGGAGCTACAATGTCAGGCTTTATTTCATTTTCTCCATGAGGACCTTTAGATGATCCCAGCCACATGGAATTTGTTTTTTCATTGTAGGTACCAATTGTTATTACTTCTCTTACAAGGCCAAATCTAGTAATAGTAAAAGATGAATCTGCATCTAAAAACCTTGTTGTTGGAGATATAATATTTCTATTTGGAATATATAAGCTATAATTTCCATTTATAATATACTCTGGAATAATTCTAATGGTCCAAATACCAGGCTTAATATCTCTTAGCTTAATATTTATGACAGTAGTTCCTGAGAACAACCACGGCAGAGTATATTCTATAGTATATCCTGTATTTTCTAAATTAAAACTACCATTAACTACTATATTTTCAGGGCTATATTCACCTATTTTACTAATTTCGCCTGATGGCGATATTACAGCTACACGGACTTTATCTGCACCAAGAAAATTTATAGTAATATCCAGATTCGTGTCGTCTCCCTCTTGTAAAACTATATCTTGGTAGTCCCCTTTATCAAAAGTTATTCCTTTATTAATTTGACCCGAAAAATGAATGTCTGTATTCCCCTCATTTCCTGCGCCACTAACAATTACTATTCCTGATTGATATAATTCTGTAAAAGTATTAATAATTGATATGTTGTAAAATGATGTTGATGTTGCACCTACAGATAAATTTATTATTAGGGGCATATTTAATTCTTTAGATACAGATATTACATAAGCTATAGCAGCAAAAAAATCTGTACTTTCATAATTTATTTTTCCTTTTGTATATGTGTCTTCGTATTGTCTAAGCTTAACTACTACTAACTCAACATTTGGTGCAATTCCTCTATAATTATTATTCACTCTACCTCCAGAGCAAATAATCCCTGCAGCTATAGTTCCTGTTCCAAGTTCATCTACACATAAATCTTTATTATTGTCTTTTATTGCATCATTTATTTCATCCCTAGATATCTCTGAGCCAAAAATAAACCCTTCTGGTGGTTCTGATATATTACAATCTTGATTCCACATTGAAACTATTTTACTAGTACCGTCTTCATTTATAAAATCTTCATTTAAGTAATCTATCCCTGAATCTATTATAGCTACTAATATTCCCTCACCACTTACTTTGACATAAGGGTTATTGAATGCACCTATTCCAGAAGCCGTAACAACATTGATTCCATCATTTAAATTATTTGTAATATTAATAAGTGAGCTCATAGGCACTGATTCTTCCAACCAATCTATTACATCTATATTCTTAAGTTTTTCAGTATCATAATTTTCTGGAAGATAAATAACTGCAGATTGCCTATTTAAAACTATAAAATTATCTATACCATTATCTCTTAGACCTTTTTCTAATTCTTGCTGCGATAAGTGGTATATTATGATGTATGATTTTATTCTAATTTTATATTCCCCCCTATCTAAATTGTTCAAATACTCCTCTAACATTCAGTATTCCATATCCTGCTATATTATTTGGATATAATGTTCCTCCACTTCTTGTTGCTCCCAACTGTAAAAAAGCTTTCATATTAGGTGTAAATCCTTCATATGGATATCTATCATCTACTATTGTATATTGATAAAATAAAGCACAAGCACCACTTACATAGGCCGCTGCTGCTGCTGTTCCAGTTAACCTTCCATAGGTATTATTAAGGTAAGGTCCAATAATATTTACTCCAGGAGCTATGATATCAGGATTTAATTGATTTTGTATATTAGGACCTCTCGATGATGGTGGCCACATATTATTATTTTGTAAATCATAAGCTCCTACTGATATAACATAGTCTTGAGTTGCAGGAAAATTAACTGTATAAAAAGGGTCAGGATTATCAAAATTAGTACCTTCATTTAAAAAAACCCTATTATCCATATATATATTATAATTTCCGATAGTTATATATAAACCAGTTAATCTTAGTTTCCATGTCCCTCTAGTTATATTTAAAAGAGCAATTTGAACTAATTGTTGGCCTGAAAACGTAGTTGGATAAACATAGTTTAATATATATTTTGTATTTTCAAAATTAAAATCTCCACTTATTGTTTCGTAATATCCTGACACAATTGATTTACTTTCTTCACCACTTGGAGATATGATTTTTATATCCATCCGATCAGGCCTCTCTACCCACATATAAATATTCAAAGTTTGTTCTGTATCAGTTATCTCAAATTCAACATCCTTAGTTTCGCCTACATTATTAATTGTTCCTCTTGTATGAACTTGAGTATTAGCCTCATTACCAATTGCCGATACTTCACAATATCCATTTATTAGAGATAATTCTAAATCAACAATACCTCTTATATATCCCGTTATCAAAATATTACCTACAGAGTCATTTACTATTATAGGTTTTCGAAGCTCTTGTGATTTTGCAATTGCATATTGTCTTGCTGCATAAAAATATGCATTATTAGTAAAGCCATTTTCCGTTTTTAATTTTACTATTACCAACTCTGACTGAGGTGCCACCCCTTCATATTCCTTTTTCACCCTACCTAAACCTGCACATATTCCACTAATCAATGTTCCAGTCCCTGTTTCATCCTGCGTTAAACTGTTATCTCTCTCTGCTATTGCTCTATTAATATCTTCTTTTGTGTATTCTGTCCCTATATAAAAACCATCAGGTGGATTACCTTCTTTGCTTTGATCCCATATATAAGCTATTTTGCTAGTTCCATCTTCATATATAAAATCCTCATGTAAATAATCTATCCCTGAATCTGCTACACAAATAAGAACGCCTCTTCCTGTTACATCTAGATTTGGATTATTTTTTATAAAATTCACACCAATTTCTTCGTTTGCATTTATTCCACCAATTTCTCCAGAAGCTGGTGCTCCTAGTGGTTCCATGCTAACTATATTTATAGATCTTACAGTAACATTAGATCCAAATAATCTTATTAACTCTTCTTCATATCCAGGTGCAACTTTTAAAATACCTACATTTTCTGAGATCCTCGTAAAACTATCTTCTAATCCTATTCTCCTCAATCCCTCAATAAATCCAGGTCTCATAATTACAAAAACACTGGATAAGGCTTCTTCCTGTCTAAGATTAGTATCATTTATATTATTAGATCGAAATAAATTACCGATTTCATTGCTAGAATATGATCTTAATTCAATATTCCTCATATCTAAAAATCCATATCCCAAATCATTTGATGGATAAGTTTGACCCTCTATCCTTCTTGCATTATCTATCAAAAGTGCTTTGGATCGTTGAGAATATAAATACAAATCATTCCTTTGAACCACGCCCCATTCCATTAGCAAAGTACATACACCTGTCACATGAGGTGTTGCCATACTTGTTCCTGTAAGAGAACCTGTAGTTCCTCCTGGCAAATAAGATAAAATATTTTCTCCTGGCGCCAATATATCTGGTTTATCTATTCCTAGGCTTACATCCCCTCTCCCTGAAAAAATAGATACAGTATCTGTTCTCGAATCAAAACTTCCTACGGTTATAACTCTACTTGCAGTTCCTGGTACTGTTACTGTTAAAATATTATTTGGTGAAAGAAATTTTGTATCTTTACTTATTCCTTCAGATGTTGGCAAATATAAATCTATTTGACCATTTACTATTTTTATTGGCTTAAACCTCAATCTCCATATACCTGAATTTACACCTTGTTCAAGTGATGTTGAAGATAATCTTATCGTTACTCTTCTTGCAAGAGAGTATGGTTCTATAGGATAAAAAACGCCCGTTACTCTTGTATTACCTACTGTGTTGCTAATATTAGGATTATCTAATGACAAAGCTTGAGATGATTGATTTGATGGATTTATTGCCGTTACTGAAAATTCATCTAAAAAGTCTGGCCAAATATTTATATTAATAATCATTTCATTTTCGCCAATAACAATTTCAACCTCCTCATCCGAATTTTCAGTAAGTTGAATTCTTTTATGTCCTCCTTTATTGGCATTATTTCCTGCTGCAACAACTATATTATTTTTCCAGAATAAACATTGGTCATCAATATATTGTTCAAATAAAGATAATCCTCTATGAGATCCTTCATTACTTCCGTAACTAATGTTTATTGCTACTGGTTTATTTAATTCTAGAGATTTATCTAATATAAATTTGATTGCTCTCATAAATTCTGTACTTCTAGAATAATAGTCTGTTTGCCTATTTCCTACTCTAACGAATATGATATCTGCATCATTTGCAATACTAGCTGCAATTCCTGCCACATGAGTGCCATGAGTTGCTGTTATAGATATAGGAATGCTTTTTTCACCATTTATAGCCTGATTTATATCTTCATTTGTGTATAAGGTTCCTTCTTTAAATCCTTCTGGTGGTGTACCTTTTATAGACTGATCCCACAAATATAATATCTTTGATTTTCCACTACCATTTTTAAAAATAGGAAGTGTATAATCTATTCCAGAATCAATAAGACCTAAAATAGTACCTTTTCCTGTCAGTCCTGTTCTATTTTTAAAACTAGTTATACCTGTGCTAGAAAAACTTTGGGCATCTTGTGTTTCTAATATAAATGGTTTTTCCACATATTCTATTTCACTATAATTTAATAGGTTTTCAAATTTATCTGGATTATCAGCTGTAATTATGGCATATATAGGACTTAAAATTTCCACACTTACACCTAATTCTGTCTCTAGTTTTAATATATCTCCGTTATATTTAACAACTACTTCATAATCTATATTAATCACCTCCATTATAAGCAAATATAATTCTATATTAATTATATTTGCTCATATTCCTATTTATGATGATTGAAAACTTTAATGCATAAAAAATTCGCTTCGCTTGAGCGACGTGTCGGCGAAATATTTTCATTTAAATATGTTATTTTTTTATTTTATACATATGCCAAATAAAATATAAAATCCTTACAATTGAAAAAGCCCCATATAAAATGGGACTTTTAATTAGTGATGGGTGTCTTCAATTTTTTTACTAAGTCTTCCCATCATATTTTTAGAGAAATTCGAGATTTCTTTTGGAACACATTTGGATTCCGCTAGTAAACAGTATATTTCTAGAGCTCTTTTATAATCTTTTTTACCAGCATAAGCCTTGTAAGCTTCTTGGGCCAAATTTTTTGATATTTCATTAATTCTTTTAGCTCTTCTTTCCAATATAACTCTCTCCTAATTATTCTTTTTACTAATATATATTAAAGTATCTATATATTATGAGTAAATTAAGTTTCATCAGGCACTACTTCCTCTTCCTTATCTTCATTGTCATCTATATTTTCATTATCGTTATCATTTTCTTCGTCATCATTATCTTTTATAATATTATCTTTTATACTTTCAATATTGCTTGGCTTTGATGTTCCTTCTTCATTTCTTCCAACCACATAAATTTCATATGCGATTTCATTAATATCTTCATTTAAATCTATACTTATTATTACATTTGAATTTTTTAAAAACTCTTCCTGTGTTATAGATTTATATAATTCAAATCCAGCCTCACCATTTATATTATCCTTAATGTATATATCATAATTTGTGGCTCCATTTAAAATATCCCAACTTAAGGCAATTTTAAGTTTATTATCTTCAATAATATGCTTAGAGAATAGATTTCTTATCATACTATTTTCTAGTGTTCCTTCTTTTACATTTATGGTTACCACTTCAATTCTTTTATTTTCTCCTTCTCCACAACTTATGGTTATTTGCTCACTACCTTGTCTTATTCCAACGATAGTTCCATCTTCTTCAAATGTTACTGCCCTTTCCACAGGTAACTTAGACTGTGAAAATTTATAAGAAGTTTGAGGCGGAGTTAGATTTTGTGGCTCAGTAATTATTTTTGGTTTTAGTTTAATTCCTTCTCCCACTACAATATCAAAGCTACTATCTATATCAATTCTTTTAACCTTAGCTACAATAGTGTATCGTATAGCTTCTACTTTATCCTTTGATTTTGCATATATAGTCGCTTTACCTACTCCAACAGCTTTTATCTTATTATTTATCACTTTTAATACATTTTCATTGGAGCTTTCATAAGTCACATCATAGGTGTCATTAAACTCTTTATAATCTACTTCAACAGAGCTATTAATCTCTGCTTCGTCACCCACATACTTCAACTTACCTTCTACTGATATATTTAAATCTTCTATTGATGGATCAACAACTCTAATAGTAACCTTTTGTAATACTCTTGAATTTTTCATTATTGCAACTGAAGTATATCCAGTTTTAAGAGCATTCAATATAACCGTATTTTCTTCTTTATTACTATTATCTTTAAGCTCTATTGTTTTTGTATTATCTAAAATAGTAAATTTTATTTTTGGATCTTTAGCATATTGAGGAATTTTAATATAATCTCCTGGTGATAATACTACTCTATCACCAAGTTTTACTACATATTTATCTATATCTTGTATATACTCGCCTTCTATTATCTTAATATTTACACCTTTAATCATGGGAGATGCTACTCCAGACTTAAAGAGATAATACTGAACAAAAAATAATAGAGGGAGAAGTACAACTATCAATATTATTTTTTTATCTTTATCAATTTTTTTCATCTCCACCCTCCTCTAAATAGATGTTATATATTTGGTCTAATATACCCTAAAATAAAAATCTTATTTACTATTATTATTATTTATAATATATATAAATCCTTGTATAATCTTAAACAAATATTATTCCAAAATAATTCAAATTAAGTTATTAAATTTCATTATTTTTATTTTTTACATTATTATAAATTATAACAATTATCTTATTTTTCTTCTATAGTTCAATTATTATCATTATTACGTTTTTTAAAACTAAAGATTTTTATGTTAAATTATTAATAATATTTGTATATAAAAATAAAACTAATTATAATATTTGTAAAGGTGATTTTTGTTGAAGGGAGATTTATAATGGGGAAAGTTAAAAGTAGACGAAGTAAAAAACAATTCGCTAAAGATAAAAATATTGAAATATCCGTTCAAAGATATTTAGTTGATGCCTTAAGTTATATGGCTCTTGGTCTTTTTGCTTCTTTATTAATAGGTACAATTTTTAATACTTTAGGAGATAAATTGGGAATCAGTCTATTTACAGATGTGATTAATCCACTTGCTAAACAAGTTACAGGTCCTGCTATTGCTGTTGCCATTGCTTATGGGCTTCAAGCACCTCCTTTAGTTATGTTTTCTTGTGCTTTAGTTGGTGCTTGTGGAAATGAACTTGGAGGACCTGTTGGTGCTTTTGTAGCAACTATTTTTGCAGTAGAAATTGGTAAAATCGTTTCAAAAGAAACAAAAATTGATATACTAGTTACTCCTGCTGTAACTATTTTAGTTGGAGTATTAGTTGCTCAGTTTACCGGTCCTGCTGTATCTGCGTTTATGACAACATTTGGAAGCTTGATTATGAAAGCAACAGAAATGCAACCTATATTTATGGGAGCATTAGTTGCTGTATTAGTAGGAATAGCTTTAACTCTACCAATTAGTAGTGCAGCTATTTGCATAATGTTAGACCTTAGTGGACTAGCTGGTGGTGCCGCAACAGTAGGATGTTGTTGCCAAATGGTTGGTTTTGCAGTAATGAGCTATAAAGAAAATGGAATGGGTGGATTATTTGCCCAAGGGATTGGAACTTCTATGCTACAAATGCCAAACATAATAAAGAACTGGAAAATTTGGATACCTCCAACATTAGCTTCTGCTATTATTGGTCCATTATCTACTACTATATTTAAAATGGAGAATATTCCAATAGGTTCTGGTATGGGTACTTGTGGTTTTGTAGGTCAATTTGGTACTGTTACTGCCATGGAAGCTGCTGGAAAGGGTGGTTCTATGATGTGGCTAGGGATTTTACTTCTTAATTTTATTTTACCAGCTATTACAACTATTATCATAGCTAAGTTTATGAGAAGTAAGAATTTAATAAAGCCTGGTGACTTAAAGCTTGATATATAAAATTCACTTCGCCTAAGCGACTATGTCGGCGAAACACTTTATGGCGCAACGACTTTGTCTGTTGCTTATAAAAAAATAAGACTGTGTAATCACAGCCTTATTTTTTTAATACATTTTTTAATAACCAATCTATAGAACCTTTAGTGTTTTTCCATAAACTTATTGACTCTTCACAGTAGAAGTTTGCTTCGTTAAATAATACAGGGTTTATATATACACCTGACATTTGCATAAAAGCTGTCCATTTTATTAATTTTAATGCTATATATTTATTACGGTTAACTGCATCTTTTAATGCATCTTTTGCCATAAACATATTTTTATTTTTATAGTAGTATAAAACTTTACTATATGACCATGTTGCACTTTTATCATCTTTGTATCTTGCAAACAAGTCATTTACTTCTTTTCTATCATTTTTTTCGATAAGTATATTTATTAATTTATATCTTATTCCTTGATGATCTAGTGGGTTTAAATTTAATAATAATTCGTATACTCTCTTAGCCGAATCATAATCTTTATTATCATTAAATAAATTTCCTAAATCTTGTAAAGCTATCATATATGGTTTTGTTATTTCATCTTCCCAATATACAACTTCACCGTTATTTGCTATCATTTCTACTGCTACTTTTATAGCATTTTCAAAGTTTTCAACTTTAACTTTAAAATCATTAGATTCATGAGCTAACTTCATGAAGTTTTGATATATTTGTTGCTTTTCGTCTTTTACTGGTGCTTCAGTAGTTACTACAACTTCTTCTTTAGCTACTACTTCTTTTTCTTCTACAGTTTCAGTCGTCTCATTAGTAGAATATACTATTACTGATTGATCATTTTCTTCTAAGTTTAAGATTTCTTTAACAGCTTCAGCTTTATTTTTTATCGTTCCTGCTGATACTCCTATTTTTTGAGAGAAATCTTTCTTTGTCATGTACATTGGATGTTTTTTGTTAAATACTCCGTTCATATCTAATACTATGTTTAATATAGAAGCAGCCCATATATCAGTTCTTGAAGTACCTAATATTTCTGCATTTGCATCTTCTAATCTGTCTAGGATTTCCACACTCTTTTGAGTAAAATTTCTGTTTAAATTTTCATTTGAGAAATCCATTATTATATCTTTTATTTGTGATTTTGTATTGCTCATTTAAATCCTCCATATTACATTAAAAATAACACTATTTACTATTATAACATTTTTTTTTAAAATGTATATTTAAACTTTAAAAATCTTTAATATATGATAATAAAATTTTATCACATTAAGAGGAAATTTGCGTTTAGAATAAAAAAACTCTAGGAATATCCTAGAGTTTTTTATTACTCATTTATTACAACTGCTATAAATTCTAAATCTTCAATACCTATATTTTCTATACAGTGTTTATTTCCATCAGCAGTATATATTGCATCACCTTCGTTTACTTCTACAAACTCATCATTGTCTAAAACTTTACCTTTACCTTTTAGTATGTAGTAAATTTCAAAATCGTCCACATGATCATGCATGCCTATAGAACATCCTACTGGTATAATTATTTTTGAAAATAGTTTTGCCTTTCCCCTTAAATCATCACCTTCAACAATAAATTCCCTTTTAACTAAACCTTTACCATCTTTTAAATTAGATTCATCTTTTCTTATTTGTGATTTTCTTATTATCATATAAACCCCTCCCTTTATAATACACAATAATAATATCAAAGTTATTAGATCTTATCAATAAATGATCCTTCATAAAAATTTACATATTTACTTTTACATCATATTTTTCTAAAGCATCTTCTAATAATGTACTTTGTTTATTATTACTTAAAGTTTTTATAAGAGATTCTTTCTCATCATCAAAATCACCGTATCGTTCACCAGTCTTTTTAATAATATGATATCCATAATTAGTTTCCACAACTTTAGGATAAATTTGATCTACCTTTAAAGAAAATGCTGCATCTTCAAAGCTTTCATCCATTTGTCCTTTAGTGAAATATCCTAAATCACCACCACTACTAGCAGTATAAGTATCATCCGTATTTTCTAGAGCTAAATCATCAAAACTGTCTCCATTTAAAGCTCTCTTAAGTAGTCTTTCTGCCAACGCTTTATTTTCTTTCTTTTTATCATCACTTAATTCATTGCCCTCTTCATCATAATTACTTATTAAAATATGAGATGCTCTTATCTCAAAGAATTCTTCTTTATTGTTATTGTAATAATTTTTTGCTTCTTTTTCACTTACTTCAGAATTATCTTGTAAATACTTAGTAGCTACCATTTCTTTCTTTAAACTTTCTTTGATATAATCCTTAGTTAAATCAAATCTTTTTAAAAACTCATCTTCTGTTAAATTAAATGATGATTCTATTGATGACATAGTTTTAGAGTAATTACTATCTACTTCATCATTAGTTACTGTAATCTTTGCCTCTTTTCCTGCTTTATATAAGGCTTCCAAATTTGTCATATAATTTATTGTATTAACTTCTTGTGATTCAATTTCTTCATTTGATAACTTCTTTAAACCTTGGTAGTAGAAGTATGGCTCCATTCTCTTTGAAAAATCTTCACCTGTTATTTTAACATCTCCAACACTGGCTAATACTTGTGACTTTGTATAAGATTTATGAGTAGCTGGCAAGTTTCTTCCCACATCTGTTCCTACATAAAAACCTGCACCTATTCCTATAATTGCTACAAATAACATAGATAAAATTGTCTTACCTCTTTTACCATCTATGTATTTTTTTAATTTACCTTCTTTTGTTTCACTATTATCTTTATGTGAATGATTTACAGTCTCTTCTTTAGTTTTAACACCATCAATGTTTTCATTTTCTTTGTTTGGTTTGTCTTGAGACATTTGGATCCTCCTAAATTTATTTCTTATCTATATATTACAACATATAATTTTTTTTGTGTGAATAGAAATAGAAAGTAATATGAAATTTTCATGAATTTTTAAATTTATTTATAACTTTCGTAATAAAAAAGGAGTAATTACTATTGTTCCAATTAAACCATCTATCATATCTATCATTGTGTCTTTTAGACCGCCTGCTTGACAATTTATTTTAAATAATACGTCTAAAGAAAATTCTAAAATTTCCCATAAATTTGATATTCCTAAACTAAACATAAAAATAAAAATAAAGAAGAAAGCCTTTTTTATTTTTTTTCTGTCTTCTTGTTTTGTACATACATTAATAACTGTATATGCAACCACACTTCCAATAGCACCCGACCATATATGTAATGCATCATCATAATGATTTATTTTGTATAGTCCATAAGAAGTTCCAAGGACAAGAGAAAATAATATAAATAAATCAAGCATAATTATTAACATATCATTAAATAAATAGTCAAACTTTTTATTCCCAAGTCTAAGAATGTAAGTTGCTATGATACATCCTGTACAAATAGCTGCATAGTTATATTTTTTAATGTATATTAAGTAAACTACAGATATACCATAAAATACATAAAGTAGTATATTTAATATCTTTAGTAAATTTATTTTTTTCATATTGTTAGTCCTTATAATTATAATATTTTAGGATCAATTTTATTTTTACCTTCACCATAAGTTTTTAGAGGTCTTAAAGCTGGTCCATTTAAAATATCTCCTTTATAAGAAAATCTACTTCCATGACAAGGACAGTCCCATGTTTTTTCACCACTATTAAAGGTAAGTTCACAACCTAAGTGAGTACAAGTAATATCTACTATATATAAATGATCGTCTTTATCTCTATAAGCTCCATATCTTTTACCATGTATACTTATAGTTTTTCCTTCTTCTTTCTTAGGTAATTCACTGCTTCCTGATATAAATTTACCTTTTATATAGTCAATTGCAACTTCCATATTATTTTCTAAAAACTTCATGTTTAAATAACTTTTTAAGCGACTTGGATTATATAATGCTTCATATTTAGAGGAGTTTTTAGTTATTAAATCTTTAATTAAAATAGCTCCTGCACTACTATTACTAAGTCCCCACTTGCTAGTACCTGTTATTATATATACATTATTTTTTTCATTATTAATTCTTCCCATAAAAGGTATATTATCAAAAGATACATAGTCTTGTGTAGACCAACTCCCTATAATTTCTTCCACATCAAAAGTTTCTTTTGCAAATCCTTCTATTGCTTTAAAATTATCACATTCTTTGATACATTTTCCTGTTTTGTGATCTTGTCCTCCAGCTATTAAAAGATCACTTCCTTTGTCATCTTTACAAGACCTAAATGTTCTTGTTGGATTTTCTACGTTAATATAATTACCTTCTAATATTTTATTTTTTAATTTCCCGCATAGCAAATAAGATCTTGAAGCTTCCTCTTTTGCAAAGAAAAATCTTAATCCATCATACCAAGCATTACATGATGTTAGTATTAAATTCTTCGCTTTAATAATATTATTATTGGCGCATTTAACTACACATTCTTCATCTATATTTACATCAACTACTGGAGTATTTTCATAAATTTTCACACCTAATTTTTTATTTATTTTTGCTAAAGCATCAACATATTTCTTAGGATTAAATTGACCTTGATTTTCAAAACATAAAGCGCTCTTAATATTTAGAGGAACATCTTTTATATTATTCATATACTCACAAGGTATCCTTAATTTATTACAAATTTCATATTCTTTTTTTATATCTTTAATATATTTTTCTTCTTCAGTATAAACAAAACTTGGAACCACTTTAAAATTACAATCTATATTATTTTCTTCTATTATATCTTTAATAAGTTTTAGTCCTTCCTCGTTGGCATCATAATAAAGTCTGGCTTTTTCACTAGAGTACTCTTTTTCTATGATAGAATATATAAGTCCATGTTGACTAGTTACTTTTCCTGTATTTCGTCCTGATGCTCCAAATCCAATTTCATCAGCTTCCACAATAGTTACTTTTTTATTTTCTTTTGCTAATAAATAAGCTGTAGTAAGCCCAGCTATACCACCACCTACTATTAAACAATCTGTATTTATATCATTATTTAAACTTTCATAGTTTTCCTTATTTTTTGAGGATAAAATCCAATATGAATTCTTCATTTTTTATTCCTTTCTTAGTTAATAATACTTATTATTAACAATAGCATTCTAAAAAATTCGCCTTACTTAAAGCTATATTTGCATACTACACATAAAACTTTTTTTTCATATACATAAGTTTTATAACCTTGATTTTTATACTTATTTAATATATAATTTAATTATAAAATTGGTATATACCAATAGGTATATACCATAGAGGAGAAATACAATGAAATTGATAGATAAAAATTCACAGATACCTCTTTACCTTCAACTTATAGAAATAATAAAAGATATGATTAATAATAATGAATTACAAGAAGGACATTATTTAATGTCTGAAAGAGATATTTGTAAGATTCAAAATGTAAGTAGAATGACTGTCAATAAAGCTATCATTAACTTAGTTAATGAAGGAGTCTTAGAAAGACGACAAGGTAAAGGTACTTTCGTTTCATACAAAAAACAAAATTTAACTTATGAAAAAATGCAAGGTTTTACAGAAATAGCTGAGGGGAAAAAGCTTAAAGTAAAAAATAAAATATTAAAATTTAAATTAGATAAACCTAGTGATGTGATTAAGGAATACTTGCAATTAAAAGATGACTCTTCTCTTATTTTCCAAATAGAGAGAGTAAGATTTATTGATGAAGATCCTACCATACTAGAAAAAATATATATTCCAGAATATATGTGCCCAGATTTAAATAAAGAGCTTATAGATAAAATTTCCCTATATAAATTATATAGAGAAAAATATATGCATAAGACTCAAAGAGCTAAGCAAGTAATTAATCCTATTATGTTAGATAAATCTCAATCAAAACTTTTAAATGTTGATTTAAATTCTCTAGCATTAAAAATTGATAGGGTTGTATTTACTGATGAGGAAGAAGTTTTAGAGTATACAAGTTCTTTATTTATCACAGATAAACATCAATACGAAATTATACTTAACGAAGACTGATAATTTAGGGGGAATTATGAAAGCTATTATTAATGGTAAAATACTAACAGAAAATAATATAATTGAAGATAAAATACTTTTATTTGATAATAAAATCAGAGGATTTTGTGACAAAATAGAAGAAAATATAGAAATAATAGATGCTAAAGGTCTCTATGTTTCTCCTGGACTTATTGATATACATGTCCATGGCAGTTGCAATTGTGATGTTATGGATAAGTCTTTAACATCAATAAAAACTATAGGTAATGGTATTAAAACAAACGGTGTCACTTCATTTTTACCTACTACGATGACTATGTCAAAAGAAGATATATATGAAGCCCTTGATACAATAAAAAAATCTATAAATATAAAGTATGATGGTGCACAAATTCTTGGTGCTCATTTAGAAGGTCCATTTATAAATAGTAAATATAAAGGCGCCCAAAGTGATAAATTTATTCAACCACCTAATTTTCCTTTTATAGAAGAATATGTGGATGTAATCAAGATAATTTCTTATGCTCCTGAAGTTGATGATAACTTTAATTTCACAAAAGAAATAAAAGATAAAACTGATATAACCTTATCCATAGCTCATACTAATGCCACATATGAAGAGGCTAAACTAGCTATTAAGTTTGGTGCATCAAATATAACTCATTTATTTAATGCAATGACCCCTTTAAATCATAGGGAATTAGGTGTCGTTGGAGCTGCTCTTACTAGTGATGTTTACTGCGAGATAATTTGCGATAATATTCATGTTAATCCACAGTTATACCAATTTGTATTAAATAATAAAGGTAAAGACAAAGTTATCTTAATCACAGATTGCATGAGAGCTGGCTGTATGGCTGATGGAAAATATGATTTAGGTGGCCAAGATGTTTTTGTAAAAGATGGTGCAGCAAGACTTTCTACTGGTAACCTTGCTGGAAGTGTTTTAAACTTAAATAAAGCAGTTTATAATTTTATAAAAAACACAAATTTATCTATAAATGAAGCAATAAATTTAGCTTCACTAAACCCTGCTAAATCAATAAATATGGACAAAACAAAGGGTAGTTTAGATATAAACAAAGATGCTGATATAGCTTTATTTGATGATGAAATGAATTGCTATATGACTATTTCTAACGGAGAAATCATTTTTAACAATTTAGATAAATAAATATATTATAAAATTTTGGAGGGATACATTATGAGAATAATAGTTTGTGAAAACTACGAATTATTAAGTAAAAAAGCAGCACAAATAGTAGGGAGTCAAATGATTTTAGAACCAAAATCTATACTTGGTCTTGCTACTGGAAGTACTCCAGTTGGAATGTATAAAAATTTAATAAAAATGTATGAAGAAGGATTAATTGACTTCTCAAAAATTAAAACATTTAACTTAGATGAATATTATAAACTTCCTATAGATAATAACCAAAGTTATCATTACTTTATGGATGAAAATTTATTTAATCATATAAATATAAATAGAGAAAATATACATATACCAAATGGTATGTCAGATGATATAGATACAGAATGTGTTTTATATGATCAAATGATTGATGATAATGGTGGTATAGATATACAAGTTCTAGGAATAGGAAACAATGCTCATATAGGGTTTAATGAACCAACTATAAACTTTAACAAAGGAACTCATGTAGTTACTTTAGATGAGTCTACAAGAAAAGCTAATGCAAGATTTTTCAATAGTTTAGATGAGGTTCCAACAAAAGCAATTACTATGGGAACAGGTTCAATATTTAAAAGTAAAAAAATAATGCTTTTAGCTAGTGGAAAAAATAAAGCTGAAGCTATTTATAATACAGTTCATGGAAAAGTTACTCCAGAAGTTCCGTCTTCTATATTACAGTTCCATAAAGATGTAATTCTAATTCTTGATAAAGAAGCTGCTAGTCTTTTAAATAAAAATGACTATGAATTAATGAGTGAATTTGCAAAAGTAAAATAAAAAAATTCGCTTCGCTCATGTCGCCAAAATTGAGAAGCATATCGTCAACGATATATCCTCGTTACCACTTCGGATAAATCCGTTACTCAAACGAGTTACCTTCGCTACCGCTTCAGGAAAAGACCTTACTCAAAATTCGCTTAAAAAAATCAGTAGTCATCTGACTACTGATTTTTTGTATATTTATTCATTGTAAAGAGCATTAATTGTATTGCTGTGTAATTCTTCTTTTCTAAGTCTATCACTTTGAAGGAAATGAGAATAGAAAATATCAACTATAACTAACACAGGAAACTGTGGAGATATTGCTTTTCCATTTTCTAAGTGCTCTTTAACTGCAATAAATAAAATTTCATCACAATAGGTTTTCATTTCTTCATCTTGCTTGGATGTTATCAAGACTACACTAGCCCCTCTATTTGAAGCTTCTTTTAAAGAGTTTGTTACTTCTTTAGTATTTCCACTAACACTTATTCCAATTACAACGCAATCCTCATCCATTAAAACAGAGTTCATCTTCATTATATGACTATCTGATATTGCTTCCATATTAACGCCAAGCCTCATAAGCCTTAACTTCATTTCTTGTGCCACAAGTCCTGAACTTCCTCTTCCATAAGTATAAATTCTCTTTTTATTTGAAATAAGTTCCACAACTCTTTGCATTTGCTTTTCATCTATCAATGCATAGCTTTTATTTAAAAGTTCTTGATAAGTATCTAAAACTTGTTTTGTATAACTAGCTGTTATATTAGGAGTAGTTTCTTTAAAACTTTGTTTATACACATAGGCAAATTGTCTGTATCCATCAAAACCACATTTTTTTGCAAACCTTGATATGGATGCTTCTGAAACAAATAGTGTTTTTGATAAATTTTTAGATGATATATCAACTTCTTCCATATTATATATGAAGAAATCTGCAATAGTTTTTTCTGAAGGTGTAAAGCTATCATATAATGATTCTATATGAGGTACTATACTTTTTTGATATTCCTTCATTAATACTCCCCCTTTTTCCTTTTAAATACTTTCATTATCTTTTTTTCTGCATATTTATAAAATTAAAATATGCTCCAAGCATTCCTGCTTTGTTTTCATTTACTGCAAATTCTAACCTTGTTTTATCTCCTATAAATGGTATTAAGTTTTTATCCATACTACTTCTTATTTTATCATATAAGTACTCTCTTTGAGCCATTATACCACCACCAAGAACTACAACTTCTGGATTTATTATATAACAAATATTTGCTATTCCTTCTCCCAAAACTTCTGTTAATTCCTCTATAGCCTTTATACAGTCAGGGTCGCCATCTTTAGCTTTATCAAAGATATACTTTCCATTTATATCTTTCTCATCAATATTTTTCATCTCAGCTACCTTTTTAACTAATACACTACTAGCCCCTAGTTTCTGAAAAGTAGATCCCATCATGTTCATATATCCCACTTCTCCACCACTTCCAAAAGCTCCATGATAAACTTCATTGTTTATAATAATTGCTCCACCTATACCTGTTCCTATTGTCAAACATAAACTTATCTTGCTTCCCTTAGCTCCACCTGCAAAATGTTCTGCAAGAGCTGCACAGTTCACATCATTTTCAACTTCACAAGGAATATTAAATTTTTCTTCTAAAGTTGCTTTTATTTTTGTTCCTGTATAATTTGGAATTAATGATGATGCATGAATAATTTCTCCTTTTTCACAATCAACCATGCCAGCTGTAGAAATACAAATTCCATCTATTTTATAATTATCTTTATAGTTACTTACTATTTCTACCATTTTACTTAATATATTTTGTCCACCCTTTGAGGCTTCTGTATCCATTTCAGCTGTAACCACAAAATCTAATTTTTCACTTATAACTCCATATTTTATGGAAGTTCCTCCTACATCTATACATACATAATTTTTCATAAATACGATCCTTTCTATATACGAACTTAGGGAGTGCAGATAAACTAACCTACACTCCCTCCTTATACTTATTTTTCAATAATTATTTTAAATATGGCTTTTTTTATTTTTTGAGAATCTTCTATCTTTACTGCTGTTCTGTGAGCATCATTAGGATAACAAATCAAGAAATCACCTTTTTCAAGTATTACATGACCATTTTTCTCACCTTCTAAAGGTAAAAAGTCATCTTTTTCAACAAATTCTTTTTCTTCCATATTTTCTATAAAGTTCACATCTATTTGTTCTTTTCCATCTAACATAAGATGCAAATCTAAATAATTTCTATGAGCTTCCCAAAATCTATTTTCAACATCAGTAGTTTCATATTCAACTATATTTACAAATAAATTATCTCCATCTATTGTATGACTGCCTTTTTCATAATTCAACAAATCATTAGAGGCTGCATATTCAAAACATCTTTTTATGTCTGATGGTAAATAGTTGTATTCATTTAAGTTTTTTATATTTCCAAATATCATAGCTACCTCCTATTATTCATAAATTACTGTGTCTCTATTTGGTACAGTATTATCATTTTTTAATTTTCTAGATACATAACTTACTGGAATTCCTACTATTAGCGATATACCTATTGTAATAATTGAGTAAGACCATATAGATACGTCTGGCATATTATATTTTACAAATATAATTGCTATTGTTGAAACTGCAAAGGCTACAAAAGCTCCAGTTGAATTAGCAACTTTAGTAAATACACCAAGTACAAATGTACCACCAAGTACTCCAAGTACTAGTCCCATAAATCCATTAAACCATTCGTAAGCTGATTTTATTTCTCCATTTGCTAATATCATAGAAACTGCTATTGCAACTATACCAACACCTAAAGAAACATATTGAGCTATTTTAGTTTGTTGTTCAAAACTCATTTCTTTTTTACTTAAACGTTCTTGTATATCTAAAGTCCAGCTTGTTGCCACTGAGTTTAATCCAGTAGATAAAGTAGATTGAGATGCTGCATAAATTGCTGCAAGTAATATCCCTGTTATACCAACTGGTAATTGGTAAGCTATATAAGATGCAAATATTTGATCTTGTTGAGCTGTTTGAGCAAGTGCTGGATTTTGTCCATAGAACACATATAAACCAGTTCCTATTAAATAGAATACTGTAGCTATAAATATTGATAAAGCTCCGTTTGTTAACATCATTTTATTTAATTCTTTTGTATCTGTAGTTGTTGTAAAACGCTGAACTATATCTTGACTTGAGATATAAGAAGAACAAGTATTAAATCCAGCCCCCACAACTATTAAAAATACACTTGTTTTTAACATATTAGGATCAAATAAAGCCTCTTCTGCGCCTATAAATTTACCTTGTTTTAAAGTTTCAAACACTGCTCCTGCTCCACCATCAATACTAATTAATAAATAAACCAGAGCAAACGTTACCCCTACTAAAAGTACACTTCCTTGGATAAAATCTGTCCATAAAACAGATTTTAACCCGCCTGTATATGAATAAATTATTGCTATTACTCCCATTACTATTATTAATATATTCACATTTATTCCTGTTAAGTTAGCAAGTACCATTGATGGTAAATACATTATGATTGACATTCTACCTATTTGATATACTATAAACATTAATGCTCCAAGTACCCTTAAAGCCTTACTATCAAATCTTAACTCTAAATAATGATAAGCCGTATCTATTCCCAACTTACTATAAATCGGCAAGAAGAACTTTATCGTTATAGGTATAGCTATTAGCATACCTAATTGTGCAAACCATAATATCCAAGTTCCACCATAAGAGTTACCAGCTAGTGATAAAAATGAAATTGGGCTAAGTAACGTTGCGAATATTGAAACACTTGTTACCCACCAAGGAATAGTTCCATCACCTTTGAAGAACTCTTTTCCTTGCATATCTTTTTTAGAAAAATGCAGCCCTGCAAATAATACTGCTGCTAAATATACTACTAGTATAATAAAATCTATTGTGGTAAATCCCATATTATTTTCCTCCCCTAAGAGTATTTATCAATATATTTTAGGGAAAAGTATTTATTTAAATTTAGCTAATACTTTTCCTTTAACTTTGCTTTAACTATTCATTAAATAACTATCTTTATTTTACATATTTATCAAATATATTTTTAGCTTCTTCTACTTGAGCATCTGTAGTTAAAGCCATTGGCTTACGACAGTATCCTGCGTCTACACCACTTAATTTTAATAACTCTTTTAATGTTGCATATAATCCATTTGAAAGGATAGCACTTATTAAATCATTAGTTACATGTTGTATTTCTCTAGCTTCTTCTATTTTACCTTCTTTAGCTAAATCGAATATTTGTCTAGCTCTTATACCATTTACATTGAATGTAGATCCTATAGCTCCATCTACACCAAGTACTGTAGCAGGTAACATCATTTCATCAAATCCTGCATATATTAAATGATTTGGATAAGCTTTTCTTAGTCTTTCTAATAAGTAGAAATCTGCTGCTGTGAATTTAACACCTATTATTTTTTCATTTTCAAATAATTCCCCAAATTGCTCAACACTCATATCAACTCCTGTTAAGAATGGTATAGAGTATATTATTAATCTGTTATCTACACTATCTATTATTGTGTTGTAGTAATCCTTTATTTCATTGAATGAGAATTTATAGTAGAATGGTGTAACTGCTGATATAGCATCATATCCTAATTCTGTAGCAAACTTAGCTAATTCTACTGATTCATATACATTTATAGATCCAACTTGAGCTATTAATTTTATTTCATTTTTTGCTTCGTCTTTTGCTATTTCAAATATTTGTTTCTTTTCTTCAGTTGAAAGCATAAAGTTTTCACCAGTACTTCCTCCCACATATAAACCATCAACTTTCATATTGTCTATGTTGTGTCTGATTATTTGACGTACTCCTTTTTCATTTATACTCCCATCTTCATTGTAAGAAACTAAAAGTGCACTAAATATTCCTCTCATATCTGCGTTATTCATCATAATTTTATCTCCCTTATCTATATATTTTTCTTATATTTTAATTTTTAAATTATTAACATATTATTTCAGCTCATCAATAGCATTTATAAACTTTTTAGTTATATTTTGAGGTCTTGTAATTATGGAACCAACTACCACACTATAACTACCTAATTCTAAAACTCTTTTAGCTTTTTGTGGAGTATCTATATTTCCTTCTGCAATCACCTTATTTGAAACCTTTGAAATTATTTCTCTAAGAATTTCAAAATCGTTTTCCTCAATCCTATCATTTTGACTTTGCTTTGTATATCCAACCAAAGTAGTGCCTATATAATCAAATCCAAGTTCATCTGCATGTATTGCTTCTTCTACAGTTGAACAATCTGCCATTAGCTTTTGATTTGGATATTTTGTTTTTATAGCTTCATAAAATTCATCTAAAGTAACTCCATATGGTCTTAAGTTAGATGTAGCATCTATTGCTATTATCTCTGGCTTAACTTCCATAAGTTCATCTATTTCTTTCATTGTAGGTGTTATGTACACCTCACAATTTTCATAATCTCTCTTTACTATTCCTATTATAGGAAGATCAACATTCTTTTGAATTTCTTCTATATCTTCCCTTGTATTAGCACGAATCCCAACTGCTCCGCCTTCTTTGGCAGCCTTAGCCATGCGCCCCATAATAAAAGAAGAATGTAATGGTTCATGTGGTAATGCTTGACAAGATACAATTAAATTATTTTTTAATTGTTCTAAGTTATCCTTCATACTCTTTCTCCTTCCCTAATTTCATCTTAAATACAGTATATAATTTAAAGAAAATATTTTCAATAAAATTCATTTTTTAGAAAGTACTTTCATTAAAAAATATATTATTATGCTGAATCATTATATTTTTACACTTATTTATCTTATTTTATATAAATAAATGTATTTTCTTGCAGTAAAAAATTTGCTTCGCTTGAGCGACGTGTCGGCGAAACACTTTAAGCCATTGAGTGAGCGCTCCACTTCATATCACCAACGGCTTCGCCCGTTGCTCAAATAACAAAGTTGGAAATTATACGTTATCAACATAACAAATAACATATAATTTCCTTATAAAGTAAAAAGAAACCTACTCTGAGTAGATTCCTTTTTACTTTATATTTAATAAATTACTTTGTATCTAGTCTTTCGTATAAGTCAACAAATTCTCCTGCTAGTTGTTGGAATGTCATACTTGTCATTAAGTGATCTTGAGAATGAACTAACATTACACTCATATTAGTTTTTTCTCCACTAGCTTC
>OKWN01000186.1_pt1 | contig 48550 bp, 37 predicted proteins | sample 1607151 | NCBI WGS metagenome assembly OKWN01 (sample SAMN07501046, study PRJEB24779) | human gut metagenome | isolation source: stool | host: human infant | place: USA: Pittsburgh, PA | reverse complement strand
ATACTATCATACTCTTTTTTAGGTTGTTCTATTTCCCCAAGAACTACTTTGCCACCCTTTTGGAATACATAATCATATAACTTCATGGCATGGTCTAACTCCTCTTTTGCTTGAACTCTAAAAAAATTAGCAAATCCACTTAGGTCAGATGACTCGCAAAAAGCAGACATTGCTAAATAAGTATATGAAGAATAGAATTCAAAGGTTATTTGATCATTTAAACTTTTTTCTAGTTTTTCACTTAACATATTCACACCTCTTAAAATAATATTTTAACTATTATCATTTTAACATAGTGTATGGGATAATTTGGCTATAAAAATAATTTATGTCAAGAAAATATTTTTATTGGTAAATTAAGTGTGGATATAAACAAAAAATTGGTTAAAATGATAAATATATTTTTTTATAGTATAATTATATCTAAATAGAAAAGGGGCTGAAAAAATGAAAATAATAATTGATGATAAAATTAATGAAAAATGTAATAATATAGCAATAGGCTCTATCGAAGCTTATGTAAATGTAATAGAGGATAATGAGCAATTATGGAATATAATTGACGAAAAAGCGAAAGAAATAGAAAATAATGTTCCTGTTAAGTCAATAACTACAATAAAAAATATTGCAGATTCTAGGGTGGCTTATAAATCTTTTGGAAAAGATCCATCTAGATATAGACTATCTTCTGAGGCATTATATAGAAGAATAGCTAGGGGACTTGGTTTATACAAAGTTAATAATGTAGTAGATATAAATAATTTAATTTCTTTAAATTCTTCATACTCAGTGGGAACTTATGATTTAGATAAAATAAGTGGAGAGATTCATTTTACTATAGCTGATGAGGGAGAAACTTATACAGGAATAGGAAAGGGAGAGTTGAATATTGCTCATTTACCAGTATTTTATGATGATAAAGGTAAATTTGGCAGCACTACTTCAGATTCTGTAAGAGCAATGATAACTACAGATGCTAAGCATATTTTAATGAATATAATTTCGTTTAATGGAGATGATGAACTAGCTAAATATATGGATGAGGCTTGTGAATATTTAGAAAAATACGCTGACGGGAAAATTATATGTAAAGAAATAAATAAATGGTAATATAATTAAATAAAAATAATTATTTTTCCAAAGAGTATGGAGGAATTTTAAGGATGGAGATGAGTAAATTGAAAAAAATTCAAAAGCCTAAAATAAATATTAATTTAGAAGTGATAAACACTGTGGATGACTTTTTAGAATTAATAGAAGAAGATGAAAAAATCTGTGATAAACTGATTGAAAACATTGATATTCCAACAATGGATGAGTCTAGGTTATCTTTTGACAGTTGTGTTTTTAAAAATGTAAATTTTGAAAACTGTACATTTAGATATATAGACTTACTAGATGTGATATTTGAGAAATGTGATTTATCAAACATTGATTTTTCTGAAGGAAGTATTTTTAGGACTGAATTTGTAAATTGTAAAATGATAGGGTGTAAAATCGAAGATGCACATTTAAAAGATTGCTTATTTAAGAATATTTTAGGTGACTACAGTAGCTTTGCTTTCAGTAAATTGAATAAGGTAAGTTTTGAAGGTTCGTCTTTTGCTTCTAGTGTATTTATGGAAGTAAAAAATAAATATTTAAATTTTGATGATTGTGATTTTAAAAAGACAGTTTTCACAAGAACATATTTAGAAGATGTAAATTTGTCTAACTGTGAAATTGACGGAATAGAAATTGGAATACCAGAACTATACAAGGCTAAAGTAAATGCTAGCCAAGGATTAGAATTAGTAAGGTTAATAGGATTAATTGTAGAATAAACTATACTAATACATAAAAAATTTTCTTGAATATAGTCCATTTTTGTTTTAATATATTGTATAAACAATTATGTGGAAATATCTTATTCTTAAGGAGAATGTATAATGAACAAGACTATGAATACTGGCAACAGGTTTTTAGATAGTTTTAAGAGGGTATTAGTAAAATTTAGAGAAGCTGGATTTGGTATAGGATTTATAAAGAATCTGCCTAAAGTTGCAGATTACTTTAGTGATAGAAATGTATTTTTTTTAGGAAAGGCTAAAGTATTCTTTTCTTTTGTAGCTACACTAATATACTTTGTATTTTCTATAGATATTATTCCAGAAGCTTTATTTGGTCCATTAGGATTTTTTGATGATGCTTTTATGATAATATGGGCAATCGGCATAATTAATGAAGAGCTTGATAAATATAAAGGTCCACAAGACCCCAATATGAGGGGAAGTAAAAATGTATATAAAGATCCAAATATAATAGATGATGCTAGATATAGTATCAAAGACGATGAATAAAGCCAGTTTTATACTGGCTTTTTTTAAATAAATATGTCATAGAAAAAATACAATTGAAAAAAATATAACTTAAGGCTATATTTTATATGTGAAGAAAAAGGCGTTAGGGAGGATAATAACATGAAAAATAGAAAAATCTTATTTTTTGATATAGATGAAACTTTACTTTCTCATAAAACTTTCACTATACCGGAAAGTACAAAAATTGCACTAAAAAAAGCAAAAGAAAAAGGACATTTAATTTTTATAAATACAGGAAGAACAAAATCATTAATTGGTGACGATATAAAAGAAATAGGTTTTGATGGATACGTTTGTGGATGTGGTACTTATATAGAAGTTAATGATGAGGTACTTTATTCCAATAGGGTAAGCAAAGATAATTATAATATCATATTAGATTCATTAAAAAAATATAAGTTAAATGCTGTACTAGAAGGTGAAGAAGCAATATATGTGGATGAAAACACAGAAGATGACTTCTTACTATCAAATTTAAGAAAACAAAACTATCCAATAAAGACCTATGATTTAGATAATATGACATTTAATAAGATGTTTATTAGATACGATGATAATAAATATATAGACGACTTTTGTGAAGATATAAAAGAACTATTTGATTATATAGATCATGGAAAAGGAACAAGAGAGTTAGTACCTAAAGGACATTCAAAAGGGAGTGGCATAGATTTCTTAGTTAATCATTTTAACATTGATAAAGAAAATACCTTTGCTTTTGGAGATAGTAATAATGATATACCTATGTTAGAGAATGTTTCAAATAGTATAGTTATGGGAAATGGAAATCCAGATTTATTTAAAAAGGCCACTTTTGTTACAAAGCATATTGATGAAGATGGAATAGAGCATGCAATGAAATATTTTAAAATTATTGATTAGGTAGAAACCTCCTTTTTATTAGGAGGTTTTTTTTAGAACAATAAGGTAGTACTACTTTAATTGACAGGATTTAACTTAAGTGATAGACTTTTTTATAAATACATATAGTTAAAGAAATAAAGGAATTTATTTGGGTTAAGGTTATAATTTTTTCAAGATTGAGGAAATAAATTTAAAACTAAAATGTCAGCTTAATTGATTTTTTGTGTTTTTGCTAAGGAGTGAAATAAAATGAGTGTTTTGGTTATTTCAGAATCAGATATTATAATTGGAGTAGTAGAAGATATACTAAATAATAGTGAAGATGAAATTGAAGTTATTTCTGTGAAAAAATTAGAACTTATTTGTAATATGCAGTACGATAATATTGAAATGATAATAATAGATATTAGAAATGACTATTTAGAATTATTAAGCTTTATAGAATCTATAAAGTCTATTAATAAAGGAATAAAAGTTATTGTATTGGATATTAGAAAAAGAGGTGTTATTTTTAAGAGAGCTTTAAAAAATGGCGTGGAAGGTTATGTTGCAGATATACCTGATAAACATGATTTTTCCTCTATTATACAAAGTGTAATAAAAGGGAAAAAATATTATGATTTGGACTTATTGGAAAAGTTATTTGAACATGAAGAAAAGCATAGTAGAAATAAACTAACTAAAAGAGAAGATGAAGTGTTGCAATTAATTGGAGATGGTTGCAATAATAAAGAAATCGGTAATAAACTGTATATTACAGAATGTACAGTAAAAAAACATGTTAGTAATATTTTTGTTAAGTTAAACCTCCGAAATAGAAAAGAAGCAATTTCTTATGTGAAGTTACAAAGTAAAGAATAAAAATATTTATATGGTATTACTTTAAGTAGTACTACCATACTAATACAAAAAGACTAGACTATGTTCTGGTCTTTTTTTTTATATAATTTTAATATAACAAAATATATCCGTTTTAGAAATATTTTGTAAAAGTCACAATAATAAACTTAAAAGGGGGATGAGTTTGATGAAAAAACTCAAGGGAAGATTTTTATCCCTAATGATGTCTTTAGTGCTTGTATTTAATATGATATGTCCAATATTTGCAAGTACAGAGAATCAGACTAATCAGAAGTTGGGCTATATTGAGGGAAAAACTCCTCAAGGGTATGTAACTTTAAGTGTAGAAAAATTTACGCTTGGTTTGGGTTATATACAAGAGCCGATTATAGTTCCTTATTATGAAGGTGATAATGGAGCTAAAGTTATGGACAGAGTTATTGGAAGTGGAAATTATCAAGCAACAGGGGATCTTGAAAGCACTTTTTATATTTCTAGTATAAAAGATAATGACTACAGAACAGAAAATATACCAACATATATTTTAGAAAAGTTATCAAGTGATCCTACTGGTAGAAAAAAAGAAGGCTGGCTATCTGCATTTGATTATACTCAAATGTCAGGTTGGATGTATACTGTAGCAAATGAATTTTTAAATGTAGGTGTAGCAGGATATCACCCAGAAAATGGGGATGTAATGAGATGGCAATTTACTGTATATGGATATGGTGAAGATTTAGGATCATCTTGGGGTTCGATTAAAACAGCTAATAAAGACAAATTAACAACAGCTGTTGCAAAAGTAAATAGTGCAGATAATAAATTATCATTATTAAACAGTATGAAAGTAAGAAAAGCTTATGATAAAGCCAATAATGTATTAACAAATATGGAAAGTACACAAGACGAGGTAGATAGTGCTTTAAAATCCTTAGAAAGTGCCCTTAAACAATTAGGTGTGAATGATAACATAAATTCACCATCACCATCTGTTAATGATGCAATAAGCTCTACTGGAAAATTCATGATAAATACTGTTCCAGAACCTGCTTTTGGAACAAATGCAGGAGAGTGGACAGTTCTTTCTCTTGCAAGGGGAAATATAAGTGTCCCACAAAATTATTATGAAGATTATTATAAAAGAATAGAGCAGATTGTTGAAGAGAAAAAAGGCGTATTACATTCTAGAAAATATACAGAGTATTCAAGATTAATTTTAGCATTGTCTTCAATAGGCAAGGACGCAAGAAATGTGGCAGGATATGATATGGTGGCTCCATTAGGAGATTTTGATAAAGTAGTATGGCAAGGAATAAATGGGCCTATTTTTGCACTTATAGCTTTAGATACTAGGGATTATAAAATGCCAACAGCACCAAAAGGCAAAGTACAAGCTACAAGAGAAAAATATATTGATTATATACTAAGTAAAGAAATAAAAACTGGTACTGATGAAGCTGGAGGATGGGCGTTAAGTGGAACTACACCAGACCCAGATATAACAGCCATGGCACTGCAATCATTGGCGCCATATAAAGATGATAAAAAAGTAGCTCCTTTCATAGAAAGAGCATTAGCTACACTTTCTAAAATTCAAAAAGAGAATGGTGGTTATGCAAGTTGGGGAACAGTAAATAGTGAGAGTGTGGCTCAAGTTATCGTTGCTTTATGCGCCCTAGGCATAGACCCAACAACAGATTCTAGATTTATAAAAGAAAAAAATTGGTTAGTAACAGCAATTATGGAATATTACTGTGAAGGTGGAGGATTTAAACATACATTAGATGGAACCTTAAATGGTATGGCTACAGATCAAGCAATGTATGCCCTTGTTGCTTATCAAAGGTTTGTACAAGGTAAAAATAATCTTTATGATATGACAGATGCGATATCAATGTCACTGAATGATGTAACTTTACAAAAAAATGAAAGTAAAAAACTAGAATTAAAGATAAATGGAGACTTTATAGTTAAAGATATATACTGGTCTACAGAAAATGATAAAATAGCAACAGTTTCACAAGATGGAACAATAGAAGGTATAGGTGTAGGTACTACAAAATTATATGCTTATGCAAATGGGCAAACTGTATCTTGTAATGTAACAGTTCAATCAAAGCTTACTGGTGTAAAGCTTAGCAAAACAGAATTATCTTTAGATACAGGAAAGACATCTACTTTAAGTGCAACTCCTTTACCAGGGGATGCTATGGGAGATACTACTGTGACATGGAAATCAGAAGATGAATCTATTGCAAAAGTTGATGAGAATGGCTTAGTAACAGCAATTGCTGCAGGAACAACAAATATAGTGGCACAAATAGGTGAATTTACAGCCAAATGTAGCGTTACAGTAAATATACCTATAACAAAAATTACTATAAATCCAAGTACAGCAAAAATAAGTGTAAATGGTACTATAAAACTTTCTGTAGTTACAGAGCCAGAAAATTCAACAGTAGATAAAACAGCAACATGGACAACTTCTAGTAGCTCAATAGCTATAGTAGATAAAAATGGTGTAGTTACTGGTAAAAAGGCAGGAACTACAAATATATACGGTAAAGTAGGTGGAAAATCTGCTTACTGTAAAGTAACTGTTATAAGTCAAGATGAAGAAACAGCAAACTCTGTTATGGAAAAAATTAATGCAATAGGGGATGTTACATTAGCTAATAAATCAGAAGTTGAAGAAGTAAGAAGAGTATATGATTCATTAACAGAGGAGCAAAAGAAATATGTTACAAACTTAGAAAAATTACTTAAAGCTGAGGAAACAATAAGTAATTTAGAGATAGAAAAAGTAAAAACTGTTATATCTAAACTTCCAGATGAAATAACTTTAAAAGATGAAGATATTGTAAAGGGAGCAAGGAAAGCATACGATTCATTAACAAAAGAACAGCAAGAATTATTAAATAGTGATTTAATAAATAATATAACTAAAATAATAAATGCAGAAAATGCAATTGTTAGTATAAAAGCAGTTAACAGAGCATTTGCAGATAAAGTTATTAAAGCTATAAATAATATTAATTTAAGTGATGGATATAGCGATAAGAATAAATCAGATATATTATCAGCAAAAGTAATGTATGACTCATTAAGTGATGATCAAAAATTATTGGTAGATAATACTGTAGTATTAAAATTAAATAATTATATAGAAAAAATTAAAGAATTAGAGATAAGCAACTTTGTAAGCTTAGTTGAGAAAATTCAAAGACCAGCACTAGAAGAAGATATGAATAAAGCGGTAGTATCAATAAGTGCATATGGAAATATGGAAGACAGTATTAAAAATAATGACAAAGTTAAAACTGCAAAATCTACTTTAGATGAAATAGTAGCTGAAATAGGAAAAGACAAAGTAAATAAAGAAACTGCACAAGCTCTTGTAAAAGAATTTGGAGATTTACAATTGCCATTAAAGGCTAATAGAAGTACTGTAGAAAAAGCTAAGATGCTAGTAAATAGATATGAATCATTAAACTCACAATCTAAAAAATATTTTGATTCAAATAATTCAGCAAGAGAAGATTATAACAAAGTGATAGCAAACTTAAAATTAATTAAAAAAGCTGATGCATTTGACAGTAAAGTAAAAGAAACTTCTTTAGTAATTACTAATAAAAAACAATTAGAAGAAGGAAAATCATTATTAAATGAAGTTGATAAACTTGATAAGGATGTACAAAATTATTTATTAACCATATCACAAATCAATAATTTAAAAGATTTAGTAGCAAAAGGAGAAGTAGACTTAAAAGAGGCGACTAAGGTAGATAACTTAATAAGTAAAATACCAGCCAATATAACAAAAAATGATTATGCAAAAATTAAAGAAGTAAAAGCTGCTTATGATAAATTAAGCAAAGATCAAAAAAATTATGTGGAAAAGGTAGATAAATTAAACGAAGCAGTAAGTAAATTAAAAGCTGAATTTGATAATAATGTAACTATAAATAATATTAAATACAGTGCAACTACAATTACAGGAAAAGGACAAGGCGGAGCGAAAGTGAAAGCTTATGTTGGAAGTAAATTAATAGGATCTTCAGTAGTATTAGCTGATGGAACCTATTCAATAAAAATACCTAGTCAAGTAGGTGGAACAAAAGTCACTATAAAAATGACTAAAGGTGGATATATTTCTCAAGAAGCAATAAAAACAGTATTAAAGCAAATAAAAACTTTTAAAGTAAATAGAGTAAAACCAAATAATAAACTTGTTACTGGAACAGGTATGGTAGGTGCTACAGTTAGGGTATACAATGGAGATAAAATAATAGGAACAGCAACTGTAGGAAAAAATGGAAAATATTCCGTTAAAATACCTTCACAAAAACTATATACTAAGATAAGTGTTAGAATTTCAAAAAATGGATATTGCACAAGATTAAAAACAACAACAGTTTTAAATGTTTTCTCTAAGTCACTTACTGTAAATGCCGTAAAATCAACATCAAAAAAAGTTACTGGTAAAGGTCAATCAGGAGCAACAGTTAGAGTTTATGTAAATGACAAGCAAGTAGGAAAATCAGTTAAAGTTAGTAAAAATGGTACTTACTCAATAAGTATACCAAAACAAAAGAAAAAGACTAAAATTACAGTGAAAATGAGCAAAACAGCAACAGCCAGTGCTTATAAATATATAACTGTAAAATAATAAAAGTCATCAAATAATATAATTTAATATATATTTGTCATAAAATTTGCCATTTTTAATAAATCCTCCAAATTTGGAGGATTTATTTATATAAATGGTAGTAGAGGTAGGTAGTACTACTGTAGTGATTTTAGTGTAATCTTATTGTTAATTTATTGATAAGAAATTTATCAGTAACTATAATCAAATGAGTAGTTAGAATACTTTTATTAAGGGGTGATTTCATGAAAAGAGCAAAATCTATATTAGGGAGAATGTTATCAGTATTAATGGCACTTGTTTTAACTTTTGTTATGAGTTTTGTTATGCCACAAAATGCTGAAGCTGCCTCTAGTCCAAAAGGATATGTTACAGTTAGCATGGAAAAATTTACTTTAGGGCTTGGTTATATCATAGAGCCAGTAAGAGTTCCTATATATGAAGGAGATACTGGCGCAAAAGTTATAACTAGATTAATAGATGAAAATTTGGGAAAAGGTAGTTATGAATATACAGGAAGTATAGGAAATCAATCGGGAGTAGTAGGACAAACATTTTATTTAGCAAGTGTAAGGGATAAAGATAAAAGAGATGCTAAAATACCTAAATATATTTTAGATGTATGTGATGAGCCTTATGGAAGAGACCGAGATGAATGGTTAGGTGAATTTGATTATACATTTATGTCTGGCTGGATGTATGCTGTAAATAATTGGTTTCCTAACTATGGATCAGGTAGTTATAAACTAAAAGATGGAGACGTAATGAGATGGCAATATACTGTCTGGGGATATGGAGCTGATTTAGGCTCAACATTCATGTCAGATGATGGTGGTACTGATGCATTAATAGATGCAGCAAACAAGGATGATTTAACTACAGCTGTTGCTAAAATAAATAGTTCAGATATGAAAGAACATATTTTGCAAGATAAAAATGTAAAATCAGCTTACAATAAAGCATACCGTGTATTACAAGATATGGAATCTAAACAAAGCGAAGTGAATGCTACATTAGCTACTTTAAATAAAGCTCTAGATAATGCTAAAAAACCTAAAATATTGTCACCTAATAAGATAGTAGACCAAGAATATACAGGAAAAGAAATAAAGCCATCAGTTACAGTAAAAGATGGTAATAAAACATTAAAGTTAGGAACAGATTACAAAGTATCATATAGTGATAATAAAAATGTCGGAAGTGCTACAGTAACAGTAACAGGTATTGGCAATTATGAAGGTTATATAGGAAAAGCTAAATTCAAAATTGTAAGGAAAAAAGAGTTTTCAGTGTATTCAATATCAGATAAGTCATATACAGGAAAAGAAATAAAACCGACAGTTACAGTAAAAGATGGAAGTAAAACATTAAAATTAGGAACAGATTATACAGTATCATATAGTAATAATAAAAATATCGGAAGTGCTATAGCAACCGTAACAGGGAAAAATAGTTATAAAGGATTTTCAAAGAAAGTTACTTTTAAAATTGAACCAAGAAAAGTAAAAAACGTGAAAGCAACATCAACAACTTCTTCAGTTAAACTTACTTGGGATAAAGTGTCAGAAGCAACTGGATATAGAATTTATAGATATAATTCTAAGACTAAATCTTATGATTATATAAGTAAAGTAGCTAAAAATAGTACTACTTATTATACAAATTCAAAAAGAAGTTCTGCGACAAGTTATACTTACAAAGTGAGAGCGTATAAAACAGTTAGTGGAAAAATTTATTATGGTAATTTTAGTGATTCTAAAAAAATAACAACAAAGCCGTTGACTCCAAGTATTAAATTAAGTACAGGGAGTAAAAAAATTAAAGTAAGTTGGAATAAAATATCAGGCTCAACTGGATACGAGGTTTATAGAGCAACAAGTAAATCAGGAAAATACTCAAAAATAAAAACAGTAACTAAGGGGTCAACATTATCATACACAAATATCAAGCTTAGCAAAGGACAAACATATTACTATAAAGTAAAAGCATACAAAACGGTAGATGGTAAAAAAGTTTATAGTTCATATAGTAGTGTAAAATATGCAAAAGCAAAATAGATGATAATTTGAACTATTAAAAAGTAAAATTTTTATAAAGTACTATAAGTAAAATAATATAGTTTTAGGAGTTAGGATATTTTAGTAATATTTATCCTAACTTTTTTATAAGAAGTATATTGAAAAAGTAGTATATAAAGGTAGTACTACTAAAGTAATTTAAGTATAATCTTTATCTTATTTTATTGTATATAAATAAAATAAAAATTACCATTTAAATAGAATAAAGTAATGTTTTTATAAAGGGGGAAAGATTTTGTTTAGGAATAGAATATTAAAAAAAATAATATGCATATTAACATTTCTAGTAATTATAAGTACTTTTGTAAGTGGATCTTATTCATTATCACTTAAAACTCCCAATCCTAGTGTTAAGGAAGCAATAAATAAAACAGGTATATTAATTCATAATAATACACCTGACCCAACAGTAGGAACATTTAGTGGGGAATGGTCTATACTATGTTTAGCAAGAGGTGGAATTAAAGTACCGCAGTCTTATTATGATAAATATTACTCAAATGTAGTTAAAACGTTAAAAGAATGTGACGGCATTTTACATAACATGAAGTACACAGAGTACTCTAGAGTTATTTTAGGACTAACATCTATAGGAAAAGATCCAAGAAATGTAGGGGGATATAATTTATTAGAAAAATTGGCTGATTTTAAAAAAGTTATCAAGCAAGGGATAAATGGACCTATATTTGCACTTATTGCATTAGATACAAATAATTATGAGATACCACAGGTAAAAGGTATAGAAGCTCAGACAACAAGGGATATGCTAATAGATTATATATTAAGCAAAGAGATAACTCAAAAATCTGGAACCGTAGGAGGATGGGCTCTTAGAGGGAATGTACCTGATCCAGATATTACGGCAATGGCTCTTCAATCTCTAGCTCCATACAAAAATGATGAAAAAGTAAGACCTTATATAGAAAGAGCACTTAATGTGTTATCAGAATTACAAAATAAAAAAGGCGGATATGAAAGTTGGGGAACTACAAATAGTGAAAGTGTTGATCAAGTTATAGTAGCACTATGTGCCCTTGGAATTGATCCAGCAAAAGATGAACGATTTATAAAAGAAGATGGAAGTTGGCTTATATCTAATTTACTTACATTCTATGTAAAAGGTGGAGGATTTAAGCATGTTTTAGATATGGATATTGACGCAATGGCAACAGATCAAGGTATGTATGCATTAGTTGCCTATCAAAGGTTTGTAGATGGTAAAAATAGATTATATGATATGACTGATGTAAATAAAACTCTTGATACTGGAGATAATCCTAATTTAGATAAAGATGACAATAAAGATGATTATGACAAAGATAGTAACAATGAAAATAATTCAAGTACTCTAATTAATAATGGAGGTAATTCATTAGGAACTTATTCATCTAGCGCAAATAATTCAATCAATAAATCAAACAACATATCTTCTTCTAATAATAAGAGCAAGGATAAGGAAGCTACAATAGTAGTAAAAAGCATATATGAAGGTGAGAAAGATGGTTTAATAGCAGAAAATAAAAAATGCATAATAGTAGAGTTTCCTAAAAAAAATGATAAAGTATCTGTAGTATTTAATAAAAAATATAAGCTTTACTATAGTGAAGAGCTATCAAAATTAAGCAAATCACCAACATATATTTCTCTTATAGACAAGAGTATTGAAAAAGATGTTCTGTTAGAAATGAAAAATTATGAATTTAAAGAAAATGAAATAGATGAAATATTATTTGGAGATATAAATGATGATAAGGTAGTAAATGCACAAGATATATTAAATATACAATCAATATTAAATGGAAAGTTAAGTCGTCCTAATGATAAAAAAATCTTAGCAGCAAATGTATCCGTGGATTCTAAAATAGATAATGGAGATATAGATAGTATAATAAGTAAATTTACAAGTAATAAAAAATATAAAATTTTTACTATTTATGATGATAAAAAAGATAATAACGATGATGATAAAGGAGGTGAAGGAGCATAATGTTAAAAAATTTTACTAATAAAAAAATCAGTATTATTTTGGCTCTTGCTGCAATTGTATTAGTGGGAGGAACTATCTACAGTATTCAAAAAACTAAGGATAATAAGATTGATATGGTAAGTGAAACAGAAGCAACAACAAAAGATGTAGAACTATATTTCAACTCAAGTGAAGACTCTAGGGATAGTAATATTGTTAATGTAGATTTAAAAGTTTCACATTTGCCTTCAAATATTTATTCTAGTGCAAGTTTTTCTATTAATTTTGATAAAGATAGGTTGGAATTTATAGATTTAAAAAAAGGTGATATTTTAACTTATTCTTCTAAATCTCCTGATTGGCAATATGATGTGAATAATAGCAATAAAACGGGTTTAATAAATGTTATATATTTGGACTCATCTGGAGGTAGAGAATCCTTTACTAATAAATCTATAAGTAGTGATAAAAATAGTATATTAAGATTAGAATTTAAACTAAAGGATAATATAGAAAATGCTGATGGATTAAGCTTGAAAATAGAAGATGCTGTATTTGCAACTATAAAAGGTGATTTAGATAATACTAGTTTATCAACAAAGAAAAAGACTATAAAAACAAAGAACTTTATATTTCAACTTAAATAATTAAGTTTTTGGTGGAGGAGAAAATGAAAAAGATAAAAAGTAAATTAATAGCATTGATAGTCATTACTATTTTTTCTTTTGTAGGTTGCTCAAACGTTAGTAGCAATGAAGGTGGTAGCCCTTCGGGAAGTAATAATAAAATACCTGAAAATGGAGCAGTTACAGCAGAAACTTTTGAGAAAATAAAAGATAGTGGAAAAATGGCTCTTCTTCAAGGGGAAAATAAAACTTTTTCTTATGAGTGGATGTTTTTACCTACGGATATAACAGAAACTAAAGATATTAACTTATTAGTTAATTCAATTGATGGCAAGGCAGAAGATGTAAAAAAAGAATGTGACTCTAAAATTGTTTATGGATTTTCATTTGGAGAGTCTACAAGTTTAGATAGTAAAATTGCATTATCATTAATATTTAAAGATAAACTAGACTGCACTGCGGCAGATATATATCAATATAATGGAGATAAATTAAAAAAAGTAACAACAGCTACAGTAGACAATTCTTCTGGAACTACTTTTAATTTTAGCATTCAAGAAAGAAAAGGAGACTTTTATATTGTAGGTAGCGATCCTAAACAAGCTGCAATAGATGAAGATAATAATTCAAGTAGTGCAAGTGCATCTAGTGGTTCAAGTAATGAAAGTAAAAGTGAAAAAGAACAAGCAAGTTTACAATATAAAATTGAGCATGGGATTAACGTAGAACAGGGAACCGCTGGAGAGGGTGGAAAGGATAAATATTTAACAGATCCAACTCCAGCTGGAAAACCAAAACCATTTGAATGGAATGAAGGTGGAAATAAAGTTGATAAAAGTAAAGTAGCAGGTTATGTAACTTTATCAATAGATTGTAAAACTTTATTAAATCCAGCTAATAGAAAGGTTGCAATAGAGAATGGTAAAGGTGATATGATTCCTAATGATGGAATTATATATAAAACTAAAAAAGTTAAGTTTTATAAAAATGAAACAGTATTTGATGTATTATTAAGGGAAGTTAAAGCTAATAAGATTCATATGGAATTTTCTATGACACCTATTTATAACAGTAATTATATAGAGGGTATACATAATTTATATGAATTTGATGGTGGAGAGTTAAGTGGATGGATGTATAAAGTTAATGGATGGTATCCTAACTATGGATGTAGTAGATATAAATTAAAAAATGGTGACAAGATAAATTGGAGATATACATGTGACTTAGGTCAAGATGTTGGATGTGATTGGATGGCAAATAAAAAATGATAAATTCATTTAAATCTTATCATCCAATTGTAAATTTTTATTATTTTACAGTAGTAATATTATTTTGTATGTTTTTTATGCATCCTGTATTTTTAGGAATATCTTTTATAACATCATTTATTTACTCCATTTGTCTTAATGGAGGAAAAGCTATAAAGTTTAATATATTATATATGATACCATTTTTAGTATTTTGTGCAGTAATAAATCCAGCATTTAGTCATGCAGGAGTTACAATTCTTTGTTATTTTAATACGGGGAATCCATTAACATTAGAATCTATTATTTATGGGATAGCAGCAGCAACTATGTTTATTTCTATGATTTTTTGGTTCTCTTGTTATAATGCAGTAGTATGCTCAGATAAATTTATATATTTATTTGGAAAAATAATACCAGGGCTATCACTTATAATCTCTATGGTGTTAAGATTTGTACCAAAATATAAGGCTCAAATTAAGGTAATATCAAATTCACAAAAGTGTATAGGTAGAGACGTTAGCAACGGAAATATAATAACCAAGGCGCTTAATGGAATTAAAATTTTATCTATAATGATGACTTGGGCGTTAGAAAATGGAATAGAAACGGCTGATTCAATGAAGTCAAGGGGGTATGGTCTTAAGGGAAGAACTAGTTTTTCTAACTATAGATTTGATAATAGGGATAAAATGATAATGGTACTCATGATATTTTTTACAATAATCATTTTAATAGGAAATTATAGAGGCGAAAATAATATGATTTATTTTCCTGCAATTAAAATGGTACCGATTACAATATTTAGTATAATTGATTATTTAGCTTATTTTCTTTTATGCATTACCCCAGTGATTCTTGATATTAAGGAGGAGATAAAATGGAGACATTTAGAGTTGAACAATTAGCTTTTTCTTACCCTAATATAGATAAACAAGCTTTAAAAAATATAGATTTAACTATTGAATCTGGGGAGTTTGTAGTTATTTGTGGAAAATCAGGTTGTGGGAAAAGTACATTGATAAGACATTTAAAAACAGTGCTTACACCTTATGGGAAAAGGGAAGGGAAGGTATATTTCAAAGGTAGATCTCTTGATATAGTTGATGATAGAACACAATCATCAGAGATTGGATATGTATTACAAAGTCCTGAAAATCAAATAGTGACTGATAAGGTTTGGCATGAGCTAGCCTTTGGACTTGAGAGCTTAGGATATGATAATAAAACCATTAGACTTAGAGTAGCTGAAATGGCAAGTTTCTTTGGGATACAAACATGGTTTGGAAAAAATGTAACAGAGCTTTCTGGAGGACAAAAACAACTATTAAATCTAGCTTCAATTATGGTCATGCAACCTTCTGCACTGATTTTAGATGAACCAACAAGTCAACTAGATCCAATAACAGCTAGTGATTTTTTAAAGACTATAAAAAAAATCAATGAAGAGTTTGGAATTACAATAGTAATGGTAGAGCATGACTTAGAAGAAGTATTTAATATGGCAGATAGAATAATACTTATGGATGAAGGTGAAATAATCATTGATGACAAGCCAAAGAACATTGGAGGTAAAGTGAAACAACTAATACCAGAAATGTTTGAGGCAATGCCATCACCTATAAAAATAGCATCTTATTTAAATACAAATGAAACACCAATTACAGTAAAAGAAGGTAGATATTTTATAAATGAGCTATTTTCTAATGAGGAAGTTGCATATACAAGAATAGAAGATGATAAAGAAAATAACATATCAGAAGATAAAGCTGCCATAAAAATGAAGGATGTTTGGTTTAAATATGAGAAAGACGGAAATGACGTTTTAAAAGATTTAAATTTTGAAGTTAAGTCAGGAGAGTTTTTCTGCGTGGTAGGAGGAAATGGTACAGGTAAAAGTACTACAGTTTCTTTGATATGTGGAATAAGAAAACCTTATAGAGGTAAAATAGAGATCTTTGGTAAGAATATACAAGAATATAAAAATAAAGAATTATTTGATAATAATTTGGCTATTCTTCCTCAAGATCCTCAAGCTTTATTTGTGAAAAATACAGTAGAAAAGGATTTATATGAAATGCTTCCTAAGTTTGGAATGAGTAAAAAAGAAAAAGCAGAAAAAGTAGCAAAAGTAGCAAGACTAGTTGAAATAGAAAATTTATTAAATCATCATCCTTATGACTTAAGTGGAGGAGAGCAACAAAGAGCTGCTTTGGCAAAGGTATTACTTTTAGAACCTAAATTATTAATACTTGATGAACCAACAAAAGGTTTAGATGCACATTTTAAAGTTAAATTTGCTAAAATGATTAATAAATTAATAGAAAGTAAAGTAACAGTAGTTATGGTATCTCATGATATAGAGTTTTGTGCTAGTTATGCTCATAGATGTGCTCTTTTCTTTGATGGAAATATTGTAACTAGTAATACACCAAATAAATTTTTCTCGGGAAATAGTTTCTATACTACTGTAGCAAATAGAATGAGCAGACAAGTATTTGAAAATGCTGTAACATGTGAGGATGTGATAACTTTATGCAAAGAGAAAAAGGAATCAGTTCTACAAACACTAGCTTAGTAGACGAGCTATATTATGATACTAACTCATTAGAAGTAGCAAAAGAGAAGACCATATATAAGAAAGTCATAAATATTGAAGAAAAAAGAAGAAAAAGCAGACGATATTACTTTATGAGAAACAGAGTGACAAATAGACATATATTAACCGACTCAAAATTAAGTAAAAGAACTTTTGTAGCCATGTTTATAATACTACTTGCCATACCATTTACTATATACTGGTCAGTTTTTCATGGAAATCAAAGGGAAAATTACTATATGACTAGTTTAATTATAGTTATAGAAACTATGATACCATTTTTTATGGTATTTGAGGATAGAGACCCACAGGCAAGAGAATTAGTTATAATAGCAGTACTAGCAGCTATAGCGGTAGCTGGAAGGGGGGCATTTTTTATGCTTCCTCAATTTAAACCTGTTGCAGCTATAGTAATAATAACAGGAGTTTGCTTTGGAGGAGAAGCAGGTTTTTTAGTTGGAGCTGTGTCTGGACTTGTTTCAAATTTCTTTTTTGGGCAGGGTCCGTGGACTCCTTGGCAAATGTTTGCTTTTGGAATAATAGGATTTATAGCAGGAGTGTTATTTAAAAAAGGAATGTTAAAAAAGAAGAAAATATCTCTATGCATATATGGAGGTATTTCAACTTTTTTAATATATGGTTTCTTATTAGATACTGCATCAATACTTATGTTTTCGGAAAAAAATATAACAAAAGCAGGTGCAATATCAGTATATATAAGTGGTGTTCCATTTAATATAGTTCATGCTATATCAACAATATTTTTCTTATTTGTGCTTAGTAAACCTATGATAGAAAAGCTTGATAGGATAAAGATAAAATATGGGTTAATTGAACCATAAAAAATAATGCTCCACTTGAGGAGCATTATTTTTTGCCACATAAATAAAGTGAATTTTAGGTTTGTCCAACAATTTTACCAGTATCTTTTAAATCATACCCTCCAAGTCCTTCAAGTTCACTTTTAAACTCTTTAGAAGATAAAATATCAACAATAGATTTATAAATTGGGTTATTTAAATCATAACTTTTTATAACTAAATCATAACGTTCTTTTTGAAGAGGAATAAAATCGATATTATCTACTTGTTTAGAAACTTTTTCATTACCAATTCCCACATCAGCATCACCTCTAGCAACACAGCTAGCAACACTAAGGTGAGATGTTTCCTCATTTTCATATCCCTTTATATTATTTGATAAATTAAGAGAATTAAGCTTTCCATCAAGTAAAACCCTAACGCCAGAACCTTTTTCCCTATTAATCATAGTTATATCACTTCTATTTAAATCATTCCATGTTTTAATATTTTTAGGATTTCCGCTTTTAACATAAAAGCCTTGCATTCGATAAGCAATATTAATTAAAGTACAAGATACACCTGGAAGTAGTTTCTTTACAAAGTTAGTATTATATGTATCTGTTTCGCTATCCCAAAGATGGCAAGAAGATATGGAAACATTATTATTATACATGTCATATAATCCATTATAACTACCTATATTAGAACGATATGTTCTTATATTTTTTGTTCTAGATTCGATCATTCTACATAAGATATCTAAAATAATATCTTGGCCAGAAATTATAATTTCTCCACTTTTTACTGAAGAGGATTTAATATTAATAGTAGGTTCAAGTGACAAAATAGGTTTATTTGTAAATGTATTTTTTTGATTATTTATATAATTTTCAACATCAGTTTTATCGATTCTTATTTTCCTACCAACCTTATAAGAGGGAAGTTCTCCTCTTTTTATCATTTCATAGACTGTATTTTTTGTAATGTTTAGCATTTGTGCAACTTCCATTGCATTTAAAGATGAATTCATAATAAACACCCCCCTAGAAATATTGTAACATAAAATATTTTTTTTGCTAATTATTCTAAAAAATGTACAAATTTGTTGCGCTAAAAGTATCAAATATATACAATATAAGTTATAAAACATGACATAATACTATGAAACGTAATTAAACACAATAAAGGGGGATATTTATGAAAGTATTAAAAAAGTTAGGAATAATAGGATTGTTTTTAAGTTTAGCCATAGGAGTAGTTGGATGCTCTAGCAGTGAAGATAAAAGTAAAAAAGATGATACTGCAAGTGAAGAAACAGTTACATTGAATATATCTGCAGCAGCATCTTTACAAGAAGCAATGGCTGAATTAGAGACAAAGTTTAAAGAAATAGAACCAAATGTAAAATTAGAAGTTAACTTAGGTGCATCTGGTGCCTTACAACAACAAATAGAAGAAGGAGCACCTTGTGATGTATTTATATCAGCAGGTGAAAAACAAATGACTGCATTATCAGACAAAGATTTATTATTAGCAGATACTAATAAAACTTTATTAACTAATGATTTAGTATTAGTAGTAGCTAAAGGAACAAAAGTTAAAGACTTAGATGCACTATCTACAGATGATATAAGTAAAATAGCTATAGGTGATCCAGAATCAGTACCAGCTGGTAAATATGCTAAAGAAGTTTTAGATAACACAAAGATATATGACAAAGTTAAAGATAAATTAGTTTTAGCTAAAGATGTTAAAGAAGTTTTAGCTTGGGTACAACAAGGAAACGCTGAGGTTGGATTTGTTTACTTAAGTGATGCACAAGGTGACGATGGTGTTGAAGTTGCTTATACTACTGAAGCAGATAGTCATTCACCTATAAACTATCCAATAGCAGTTTTAAAATCTAGTGAAAAACAAGATAAAGCAAAAGCTTTTGAAGAATTCTTATTAAGTGCTGATGGACAAACTATTTTAGAAAAATACGGATTTAAAAAAGCTAAATAGGCTTTAAGATAGGAGAAAGAAGAATGAATGCAGGATTAACACCTCTTTGGATTTCCATAAAGACATCATTATTAGCAACATTTATAACATTTTTCATAGGAATAGGAACTGCGTATCTAGTAGCAAACTACAGAGGAAAGTGGAGAGGTTTTATAGATAGTTTATTTACACTGCCTCTTGTTCTTCCTCCAACTGTACTTGGTTTCTTTTTGTTACTTTTATTTGGTAAAAATGGACCAATGGGAAAATTATTAGAACTTATGGATTCAAGTATTATATTTACTTGGACAGCTACTGTTATAGTCGCTGTTGTAGTGGCTTTTCCTATGATGTATAGAAGTGCCAGATCTGCTTTTGAACAAATTGATAATAATTTAATATCAGCAGCCAAAACTCTTGGACTTAGCAATTGGAAGATTTTTTATAAGATTGCAATACCACTTGCTTGTCCTGGAATAATTGGTGGTGTTGTATTATCTTTTGCTAGAGCTTTAGGTGAGTTTGGAGCGACTTTAATGATAGCAGGAAATATTCCGGGAAAAACTCAGACTATGCCATTGGCAATATTCTTTAAAGTACAGGCTATGGACTACAAAGGAGCAATGCTTTGGGTTTGGACTATAGTAGCTATTTCAGTTGTAATGATATTAATATTAAACAAATGGTCAGACAAACAACAAGAAATTGTAGGGAAGAGGGGTTAGGTCATGTCATTAATAATAGATATAGAAAAAGATTTTGGAACCTTTTCTCTAAAAGTTAATATAGAGCAAGAAAATGGGGTTTTAGGACTTTTAGGGGAATCTGGATGTGGGAAAAGTATGACTCTAAAATGTATTGCTGGAATTGTAAAACCTGATAAAGGGAAAATAATTTTAAATGGAAGAGTATTTTTCGATTCAGAAAAGAAGATAAATATTCCTCCTCAAGAACGTAAAGTAGGTTACTTATTTCAAAACTATGCCTTATTTCCTCATATGACAATTAAGGAAAATATAGAAATAGGATTATCTAGTCTTAGTAAGGATGAAAAGAAAAAAATTGTAAAAGAATATCTTATAAAAATGAAGCTAGAAGGATTTGAAAATAGATATCCTCATCAATTATCAGGAGGACAAAAGCAAAGGATAGCATTTGCTAGAGCTTTAGCTTGTAGTCCAGATATACTTCTTTTGGATGAACCATTTTCAGCGCTGGATTACCATCTAAAAAGTAATATGGAAAATGAATTAATAGAAATTATTAAAGATTTTGAAGGTCATATAGTTTATGTAACGCATGATATAAGTGAATGTTATCGTGTATGCGATGACATAGTTGTATTTAATAGAGGTAAGGGATTAAACAAAAGATCTAAAGATGGTTTATTTAAACATCCTATGTCAATGACCGAAGCAATTATTACAGGATGTAAGAATATTTCACAAATAGATATTATTGATGAAAAAACAGTTTTTTCTAAGAACTGGGGAATCAAATGCGTATTATCTAATAAAGTAATAGATGGTGCAAAATATGTTGGCATTAGAGCTCATCACATAAGAATAGTTCAAAATAATTTACAATTTAGTAGAGCAAATTTATTTCAACTTTCTGTAGTAAAAGTTTTTGAAAATTCATTTACATATATAGTATATGTTCAAAATTTAGAATATGAGAATTCTAGTGCAATACAATTGGAAATTAATAAGAATGGAGAACCTTTAAAAGAAGGAGATAAGGTTTTTGTAAAATTTGACGAAAATTGTTTATTTGATTTTATCTAAAACAGAATTATAAAATAGTAAAATTATAAAACGATAGAATTTAAAGGTTGAAAAACTGTAAAATTTTATCGTTTTTTTTAGTTAGAAAAAATAATAAATAAATTAAATTATAATGTTGAAACTATTTAATTAGAATATTAATATTATTATTAAATTTTAACTTATAGTTATGTAAATTCAATGAAAAGATAGATATAACTAATAAAAACTATTTATAAACAAAATTTAGGGGCGAAACAAAATGAAATTAAGTGCAAGAAATCAATTCGCAGGGAAAGTGAAAGAAATAAATGAAGGTGCAGTTAACTCAGTAGTTAAAATAGAATTACCCAAAGGATAAGTTATTACATCAACAATAACATGTGAAGCAGTAAAAGAATTAGGATTAGCAGTGGGTACTGATGTAACAGCTATAGTAAAAGCTACAGAAGTTATGGTAATGGAATAAATAGTTACTGAAGATACAATAAATAATGGTATATTTAGAAGAGCGGGTTTTAATTAAACTTTAAAATCTGCTCTTTTTATTTTATACGGATTAAATACTATTTAATATTTTATATATTTATGAACATATTTTGAAAACATATTATTTATATGATAATATAATATTACAAATAAAAATTAAAAGGAGAGTTGTTTTTGAAAAATAATAAGAGCACCGTGGGAGAACTTCTTTATAAATAAGGAGTATCCGCTATAAATACAATCCTTATTTATAGAGAAGTCTTTTTAAGTGAAGAAAAGAAAGATTGGAATATAAATAAAGGAGATAATAAATGAATTTAGATACATTTGAAAAATTACAATTAAACGAAGTTAAAGAGTTAGTTAAAATTAACTGTGTAAGTTCGCTTGGGAAGAGTCTTATAGATAAATTAGAACCTAGTGCAAGTTATTCAGTAATAAAAAGAAAGTTATCAGAAAATAAAGAAGCAAGAAAAGTTTTAGAAAATAGTAATCATGTACCTCTAGAAGGATTATTTAATATATATCCTGTTATAGATAAAGTAGAAAAAGGTATGATTCTAGAAGTTACAGAGCTTATTTCTTGTGAAGATTTCCTGAGAGGGTGTAGAAAGATAAAAGGATTTATGTTGGATAAAGAGTTTTATTCACCAACACTAAGTTCTTATGCACTAAATATAACTGAATGTGAAAGTATAGAAGAAGAAATCAAATTTTCAATTAAAAATAAAAAAATCTCTAGTGAGGCTAGTAAAGAATTAAAAAAAATTAGACGAAATATAGAAATATGTGAAGGTAGAATAAAGGAAAGGTTAAATAAATTTTTAACTTCTTCTACCAATAAAAAATATATACAAGAATTTATTATAAGTAAAAGAGATGATAGATTTGTAGTGCCTATTAAATCATCTTTTAAGAATGAAGTTGATGGAACAATTCTAGATACTTCATCAAAGGGTTCTACAGTATTTATTGAGCCCGCATCTATAAGTAAATACTCTCTAGAGTTAATTACATTGAAAAGCGAAGAAGCTATAGAAGAGTATAAGATTTTATCTTATCTTACAGAATTAATTTACGATAAGATTACAGAAATTAAGTTAAATATGGAAATAGTATCTGAATATGATATGGTATTTGCGAAGGTGAAGTTTAGCCAAAATAATAAATGTATTACTCCAAAGATAAATAATCATGGATACACAAAAATTATTAAGGGAAAACATCCTCTTCTAAAGGTAAATGTGATACCGCTAGATTTTGAAATAGGTGATAAATATAGAAGTTTAATTATAACAGGTCCTAATGCAGGTGGAAAAACTGTTACTTTAAAAACTGTAGGTATTTTAACTTTGATGACACAGTGTGGACTTGATATACCAGCTAAGGAAAATACTGAAATAGCTATATTTGAGAAAGTGTTTGTTGATATTGGAGATAATCAAAGTATTGAAAATGCACTTAGTACTTTTTCATCTCATATAAAAAATATAGCAAATATTATGAAAGAAGCTAACAAAAATACACTGGTACTATTTGATGAAATTGGTTCTGGAACAGATCCGAATGAGGGGGCTAGCTTAGCCATTGCTTTGCTTGAGGAGTTCTATCAAACGGGATGCATAACAATAGCATCTACTCACTATGAAGAAATTAAGCATTTTGCAAATAAACATCCTCATTTTGAAAATGCAGGTATGATGTTTGATAAAGAAACATTGGAACCTTTATATAAGCTTATTATTGGGAGGTCAGAGGATAGTAATGCATTATTTATTTCTAGAAAAATGGGAATAAAAGAAAAGGTATTACAAAAGGCAAAATCTTATATGGATAATAAAAATTATGATTTTACTTTGATAAACAAAAATAAGATTATGCAGAAAACTGTTGAAGAAGAAAAAATATCCTTAACGACTTTTCCAGACTTTGAAATTGGAGATAAAGTTGAATTATTAGATTTTGAAGATTTCGGCATAGTATATAAATCTATGGATAAATTTAATAATGTAGAAGTCTTATATAAAGATGAATTTATTAATATAAATGCTAGAAGATTAAAATTGCAGTTGAAAGCTAAAGATTTATATCCTGAAGGATATGATTTAGATAGTTTGTTTGTGAGTTTTGAAAAACGAAAGTTAGATAGAGACATAGAAAGAGGATCTAAAAAAGCTTTAAAGAAAATTCAAAAAGAAATAAGAAATAGTAGATAAAATTAAACCCCATGAGAAAATACTCGTGGGGTATTTTTATTATAAATTATAGTACTTTAATTATAAGTATAAATTATAGATAAATAAATATTTATAATTTTACATTATAGTAATTTATTGGTAGAATTGAAATGAAATTATACAAAAGGAGACATTATTTAGAATGAAGAAAAAATTAGAAGTCATTCCTGGTTTCTTGATAGCTTTACTTGTGGCATTTTGTGCAAGATTTATAGAGTCAATTTTACCAATACATTTAATAGGAGCATCAGTAATAGCACTATTTATTGGAATGGGTATAAATCAAATTAAAAAGCCGAGCAAGAAAATTCAAACTGGATTAAAATTTACATCAAAGAAAATATTAAAATTTGCAATTATATTATTAGGGGCATCTTTAAGTATAGGGACTATACTTCATGTAGGAAAACTTTCTTTAACAGTTATGATATTTACTTTACTTACTTGCTTTGGTGGAGGATATTATATAGGAAAGATATTAGGTCTTGATTGGAAACTTTCAAACTTAATTTCTGCAGGAACAGGAATATGTGGAGGATCTGCCATAGCAGCTATAGCACCAGTTGTGGATGCAGATGATAAAGATATAGCATATGCCATGTCTGCTACATTTTTATTTGATATGGCTATGATAATCATATTTCCAATTTTAGGTCAAAAGTTAGGTCTTAGCGATATGGCTTATGGACTTTGGACTGGAACAGCTGTAAATGATACGTCTAGTGTTGTAGCCGCTGGATATGCATTTAGTGAAGGTGCAGGAGACTTTGCTACAATGGTTAAATTAACAAGAACTCTTTCTATAATTCCAACAGTACTTGTTTTCTCTATGATAAGTGCAAAGCTTAAGAGAAAAGAAAATCCAAATGCAAAACAAGAAAAAGTTAAATTAACTAACATAATACCTTGGTTCATACTAATGTTTGTAGCTATGGCTGTAGTTAATAGTTTTGGTGTAATACCAGAAAATATATCTTTATTGATGAAAGATTTAAGTAAATTTTTAATGGTAGCAGCTCTTGCAGCTATTGGAATGAATACGGATTTTAATGAGATGAAAAAGTCAGGATTAAATCCTATGATACATGGGTTTATTATATCATTACTAGTTGTAATTGTTGCAATTGCAGTGGAATATGCCATGGGAATAGTATAATAAATATAAAAAGGAAGTGTGACTCATACACTTCCTTTTTATATTTAGTCAACCATTCTAAACTTAAATCTTGTTCTAGGACCCGCATATTCTGATCTAGCGACCAACATATTATCTCTTTGTCTAACATTGACGTACTTTCCTTGCGGAGCCATCAGACTAAATTCCATATACCCAGTTCGAAAAATATTAAAAATAGTGGCATTATTTTTATTAGCATCAGCAACTAATGCGCCATTATAATCAATTCTTACAAATTGTCCCCCGACAATTCTAAGCTTTACTTGATAATTATTAATAGGAATTATTCTAAAAGTCTCACCTTGTTGAGGAATGGCACCAACAGCATATAAAACCTCATCATATCCGACTATTATAAATGCATTTGAAAATAACGATTTTATTTTTACCCTAGGAATATCTTGACCTGGAGGTATGACTGGTCCAGGTTCTGTTTCAGTTGGAAATGGTGGAATAACTGGACCAGGTCCTGGGATTATCCAAGGTTGTGATGCGGGGCCTGGCCCTACTTGTATAACTGGCTCACGACTTTCTATACTCATATTTTGCCCCCCTATGCTAAACTACTTACTTTACTTTATGATTATGAGTAATGGAAGGTTACTTTTAGTGAATTTAATTACTGATAAAAGAGTATTTGAATAACAATATTAAGAGTAAATAAAAACGCTGAAAGCTAGGAAAATCTTGTATTTATTAAGATAATGTGATATGCTTAGATGTAAAGAAAAATAAATAAAGATTAATTTAGATAATAATTTTCTCCTATAAAGGCAAATTATTGCTATCTAGTCTTTATAGGAGGATTAATATAATGGATAAAAAAATAATATGTAAAGACTGTAAAGCTGAGTTCTTATTCACAGAAGGAGAACAACAATTCTACAAAGAAAAAGGATTTGATAACGAGCCAGTTAGATGTCCAGAGTGCAGAAAAGCTAGAAAACAACAAAATAACAACAACAGAAGATAGTTCTGTTAAAGAAAAGCTATAAGATTAAATCTTATAGCTTTTTTAATGCAAAGTAAAAGAAAAATATATTAATAATTAAGTGTAATTCTATGGAAGACAAAATTCTCTTAAAATTTCTAGAAAACTCAAAAAATGTTAATAAAATTTTATATTTTGACAACGTTTGCTAGCGTTGACTTATGATAATCACGGGTATATAATGAGTAATTATTAAATTAAAATAAAAACAAAATTGAAAGAGTGGAGATGAATTGTATGGAAGGAAGCATAGAAACAATTGCTACCAATAATTTATTGTTAATATTTTCGATGATAATAATTACGGGTATTGCACTGGGAAGAATAAGTGAAATATTAAAAATTCCAGATGTAATACTATACTTAATAGCAGGTATAATAATAGGACCAGCTTTTTTTAATATTTTAAGTATAGGGGCTTTTCCAGTAGAAAATAATTTAATACTTACTTTTGGATCAGCATTTATATTATATGAAGGTGGTAAAGAAATTAACTTAAAAGTATTAAATAAGGTGAAGGTAAGTGTTGGAATGTTATCAACAGTAGGTGTTGTAATATCTACAGCTGTAGTAGGTGTTGTGGTAGCTAGGATATTTAATTTACCTATTATGACAGCTTTTCTTTTAGGTGCTGTTATAGCTTCAACAGATCCAGCAGCTCTTATACCTGTATTTAAACAAGTTAGAATAAAGGACAAGATAAAACAGACTGTAGTAAGTGAATCTGCTTTTAATGATGCAGTAGGAGCTATATTATCTTCAGCATTATTAGGTATAGTTATGAGTGGTCAGTTCTCAGCTATGGAAAGTTTTAAGGAATTACTTATTTCTGCAGCAGTAGGAATAGGTGTAGGAATATTAGTAGGATATTTATTAATAATATTAGTTTCAGATAAAAGAGTGGGAATATTTCATTCCTATGCTCCAATTATGTCGATGTTAACAGTTACTCTTGCTTATGAATTAGCTACAATGTTCCATGGTAGTGGATATATGGCAGTATTTATGGCAGGGTTAATTTCAGGAAATAAAAAAATGTTTGGAATTTGGTTAGAAGAAGCTGATTATCAACCAACAGTACATTTTACAGAAAGTATAGCTACAATATGTCGTATGTCGATATTTGTTTTACTAGGGACTCAAGTAAATATATCAGCATTAGCTCAATATTGGTTACCATCATTAATAACAGTATTAGCTTTAATGTTTGTAGGAAGACCTTTAGTAGTGTTAGTATCTACTGTATTTGATAGAAAAGCACAGTGGACATTTAAAGATAAATTATTTATGATGTGGGTTAGAGAAACTGGAGTTATACCAGCTGCAGTATCAGGAATAATAGTGGCTATGAAAGTACCAGGTTATGAAATAATATCTTCAGTAGTATTTATGACTATACTTGTAACGTTAATAGTACAAGCAAGTACTACTAAGCTAGTTGCTAAAAAACTAGGAGTATTAGAAGAAACAACAAGTAACGTATCTGAAGTTGTAGCTTAATGTAATATCAAATCCCCTTATAATATGATAGTTATATCATATTATAAGGGGATTTGATTAATTATTTAAAAGAATATAAAGTTTTATTTTTTGATTTAGAACAAAGATTATAAATTATCTTTCATAAACAGAAATGGAACCTATTGCAACACTTCTATCATGTACTACTATTATACTTGGATACTTCCCTGCTCATGTCTTGGTAAAATTAGTTCAATATCATCCTGATTGTAAATAGCATCAAAAATATCAATGTCATACCAACCTGGATACCCAAAATATTATGGATATTTTCTTCTTTTAATTCCTTAATTATTAATTCAGCACCTTTTATTTTTATTAATATACCTCCTAGTCATTTAAAAATTATTATAAAAAAACCAAGCTGAAATGTCAGCTCAGGGCGAATATTATCCGTGTTACCACCTGAATTAAAGAAAAAGTCTTGCACTCAACTCCTATAGAGTAAATAGGATTTCCTTTTATCGGTAGAATTCCAGTGAAGTTTACTAAAGTAAAAACCTGTTCTTTTCACTGTTTAAAGGCTAGTTCCATTTTATTTTCATGAAGATTTTCATAAACCATCTTCTTTCTGGGCTTTAAATAAAAGGTATTATTCCTTATCATTGCACCAATTATAATGTTTTGAAAAATCTGAAAAATAAATCGGTAAGATTTTATCACTATACATTGATAACTGTCAACAGTAAAATATTATTAATTGCAAAGTTTAATAAAACTAATTATATATAAAAAAATATATATACGCTCTATATAATATATTTTTAGTGTACAATTATTTAATAAGGGTCATCGAAGGATGGGGGAGTTACAGATGAAAAAAGCTATAGGACTAATCATTTTTGCAATAATAATATTATATAATTATGATAAGATAGATGAAAATTTTTTCCAAATGAATTTAGCACAAAATCAATTAAATTATGATGAAACTTATTTTTTTGATTTAAATGGTGATGGGGATAGTGAAGAAGTAAAGTTAGAATCATACAAAGACAAAAAAGGTGATTTTATTGTGGATTTATATATAAATAGTAAGCTGAAAGAAACATATTATGATGAAAATAATATAAGTGTACATATATACGATTTTAATAAAATAGATACTAATAAGGAAATATGTGTAATTTTAGGAGATAAAATTGAAAATTATAAAACAAATCTATTTATATATTATGATGAAAATAAAAATGATAACTTTATAATGAATGGAAGAATTATAAATAATGATGATAAAAATGGAACAATAAAAATTAGTTATTCAAATACAGATAATTCATCAAATTTTAATCATTATAGTAAAGTTATTGGTGAAGAACCTATTGTTATAAATTATCTTTATAAAAGAGTATTTCATTCTGAACTTATAGATGTAGATGAAAAAGAGGTACAAGTTGTTGGAGCTAGTAAAGAAAAGGAATATAGGGCTAAAGAAGAAACAATAGTATATGAAACTAATGTTGGAGATGTGAAGGCATATACCCTTTTGAAGGGTGCTAAAATTAAGTTAGTATCGTTATATAATTATAATGGGAATGAATGTATAAAAGTAGTAAATGAAGAAGGTAGATATGGATGGATAAAGATAGAGGATAAGCAAATTTTTGAATACATACAATAAAAGGTCAACCTAGAAAATCTAGATTGACCTTTTATTATTAAAGTTTATTATTTCTTAGCAATTAATTTTAATTCTACAGGAGCAAAGCTTTCAACTTTTTCACCAGATAAGAATCTATGAGCTAAATCTACAGCAGTTTCACCTATTAGTTTAGGCTGTTGAGCTATAGTAGCAGCCATATTGCCTTTTTGAACAGATGCTACGGCATCATCAGTAGCATCGAATCCTACAACTAATACATCATTCATATTAGCATCTTGTAATGCTTTTAGAGCTCCAAGTGCCATTTCATCATTTTGAGCAAATACTGCATCAATGTCACCTTTTGATTGAATTATGTTTTCCATTACAGAAAGACCTTTAGTTCTATCAAAATCAGCACTTTGTTTAGTGATTATATTTAAATTACTATTTTTAATTTCATTATCAAATCCAGCACCTCTATCACGAGTAGCTGATGAACCAGCGATTCCTTCAAGTTCAACTATATTTCCTTTTCCATCAAGTTGATCAACTACATACTGAGCAGCCATTTTTCCACCCTCTACATTGTCAGATGCTACGTGAGAAACTACCTTTCCGCCATTGGCAGCCCTGTCAACTGTTATTACAGGTAGATCTAAATTGTTTGCTACCATAACAGATGCTATGGCAGAATCAGAATCTACAGGGTTTAATAAAACAACATCTACATTTTTAACAGATATATCTTCCATGTTAGAAACTTCTTTGGCAGGATCATTTTGTGAGTCTAGAACAACTACATTATATCCTAACTTTTTTGCTTCACTTTCTATACCAGATTTTAGATCTACGAAGAAAGGATTATTTAAAGTAGATACTATAAGACCTATTTTTTTAGTATTGTTAGAACTTTTTTGTGAACATCCAACTAGTAACGATGTACATAATATTAATGACATCATTATGGCAGCAAGTTTTTTTAACATAATTACTACCTCCTAGTTACTTTTTCTGTCTAAAAGTACAGCTACTAAGATAACAGCACCTTTAACCATCATTTGATAATATGATGATACGTCTAATATGTTTAAGGCATTGCTTAGAACACCTATTATTAATGCTCCTATTATTGTTCCAGTTATTTTTCCTTTACCACCAGTAAGAGAAGTTCCACCAAGAACTACAGCGGCTATGGCATCAAGCTCGTATCCATCTCCAGCAGTAGGCTGAGCAGAGAATAATCTAGAAGTTATTATTATACCTGCAACAGAAGCAAGTATTCCACTTATAGTATAAACTGCTATTTTTATTTTATCTGTGTTTAAACCAGAAAGTCTTGTGGCCTCTTCATTTGAACCTAAAGCATAAGTATATCTACCCATTTTTGTATTTTTTAATACATAAGCACATAGGGCAAATGTTACTATCATGATTAGAGCAGGAGTAGGTATACCTAATATTTTACCTCCGCCTATTTGTCCAAAGTTTAAAGCTAAATCTCCACTTCCAAGAGTTATTGGTTTACCATCAGTATAAACTAAAGTTAAGCCTCTAAGTATTGTCATTGTAGCAAGAGTTGCTATGAATGGCTGCAATTTACCTTTAGTTATTATGAAACCGTTTAAAAATCCAACTAATGCACCTATTACTAAAGCAGCTAAAACTGCTACAAATATTCCCTTACCGGATACTAAAAGAGAGGCACAAACTGCACCACTTATGGCAAGAATAGAACCTACAGATAAGTCTATTCCTCCAGTTAATATAACGAAAGTCATACCAGCGGCAATTATTCCGTTAACAGAAGTTTGTCTTAAGATATTAAATATATTTTTTGAACTTAAGAACGATGGGCTAAGTATTGAAACCACTACTATTAAAGTAAGTAGTCCAACTAAGCTTTTATATTTTATTAATGTTTCTTTTAAATCAAATTTATTATGCTGTTTCTTCACTTGAGATGACATCCCTGTGACCCTCCTTAATTTCTACTGCGCATTTTAATATTTTTTCTTGTGTAGCTTCTTTTATATCAAATTCTCCTGTTATTTCACCATGGCTTAAAACTAGGATTCTATCAGATAGACCTAAAATTTCAGGCATTTCAGAAGAAATCATAATTATTGCTTTTCCTTGCGATTTAAATTCGTTTATCAAATCGTAAATTTCCTTTTTAGCACCAACATCAACACCACGAGTTGGCTCATCTAAAATTAATACATCTGGATGTATCATAAGAGCTTTTGCTATAGCAACCTTTTGTTGGTTACCACCAGAAAGATTTTTTATTAATTGTTCCATGTTAGGAGTTTTAATTCTTATTCTGTCTATATAGCTATTAACTCTTTCTTTCTCTTTATTTTTATCAACTACAAAAGATTTTGAAATTCTTTCAAGAGAGGATAAAGTCATATTTTCTCTTATTGATAAGTCTAAAATAAGCCCATCACCTTTTCTATCTTCGCTAACATAAGCAATTCTGTTTTTTACACCATCAGATGAAGATTTAAGATTTAATTCTTTTCCTTTTTTTATAATACGACCACTCTCTAAAGAAAGGTGGCCATATATAGTTTTAGCAAGTTCACTTCTACCAGCACCCATAAGTCCTGATATACCAAGTATTTCACCTGCCTTAACTTCAAAAGATATATCTTTCACAAATTTATTAGATACATTTTCTAATTTTAAAATTGTTTCACCTTTTTCAACTTTTAAATGAGGGAATTGATCAGTTAATTTTCTACCAACCATCATTTCTATCATTTTGTCTTCATCAAGGTTACATATTTCTTCTTGGCCAATAAATTTACCATCCCTAAGAACTGTTATATAATCGCAAAGCTCAAAAATTTCTTTTAACCTATGTGATATATAGACAATGGCTTTATTATCAGCTTTCAATTCATTAATTACTTTAAATAAAGAATAAGTTTCTTTATCTGTTAAAGCATCTGTTGGTTCATCCATTATTATTATTTTTGCGTCTAGAGAAAGAGCTTTAGCAATTTCTATCATTTGCTTTTCGCCTATACTTAAGTTTTCTACAAGTTCTCTAGAGTCTTTATCTATATTTAATCTTTTTAATAAAACCTGGCTATCAGCATGTAATTTATTAAAGTCGATTCTAAATCCTTTTTTAGGCTCTCTTCCTAAGAATATATTTTCACCTATGCTTAAATCATTAACTAAGTTTAACTCTTGGTGTATGATAGCAATACCTTTATTTGTTGCATCCTTAGGTCCTTTTATATCTTCTTTTTGTCCTTTATAGAAGATTTCGCCACTATCTTTTTTATATACACCACTTAATATTTTCATAAGTGTTGATTTCCCGGCTCCATTTTCACCCATAAGAGCCATAACTTTACCTTCGTAAAGTTCGATATTAACCCCATCTAGGGCCTTAACACCTGGGAATTCTTTAACTATATTTGTCATTTTTAAAATTGGTGTTTTCATTAAAATACTACTCCTGATTTTAAAATTATATTTGCATAAGGACTGCACTCTCCAGTTCTTACCACTGCTTTGCTGTTTTTTGTTAAAACTTTGAATTCTTCATGACTTACTTCTTGTAAGTTAGGCACTCTATTCTTTATTGCTTCATAAACTTCTGGATTTTTTTCTTTTATTTCAGAAGCAATTATAGCTTCTTCAACACATAATTCCTCAAGCACAACATCTAAAGTTTGAATAAAGGTAGGTACGTTATGAGTTAAAGCTAAATCAATTCTTCTAGTTTCAGAAGGTATTGGTAAGCCACAATCTCCAATTGTCAGAGAATCAGTATGTCCCATTTGACTTATTGCATAAGATAATTCGCTGTTTATCATTTTTGTTTTCTTCATAATTACCTCCCAAAATTTTCAACATCTTTTAATGTTGGCAATGAGCTTTGAGCTCCCTCTTTCATAACAGATAAAGCACCTACTTTAGAAGCAAAGTCCATAGCTTCTTCCATAGTTTTGTTATTTGATAGAGAAACGGCTAGCGCTCCTGTGAAAGAATCACCAGCAGCAGTAGTATCAACTGCTTCAACCGTATAAGCTGGTTTAAAGAATGATTTTTCTTCATTTATATATAAGCTACCCTTAGATCCAAGAGTAACTATTAATTCTTTAACACCCTTTTCTATCATTTTTTTAGCTGCTTTATTTATATCATCTTCATTTTCTATTTTTATTTCAGAAATGATTTCTAGCTCAGTTTCATTAGGCGTTAATAAATCAACATGTCCTATTATTTCATCATCTAACTTAACTGCTGGCGCAGGATTAAGTATTGTATATTTGTTTAAGCCTTTTGCAACTTGTAGAGCATATTTTACAGTTTTCAATGGAGTTTCCAATTGGATAACTACTATATCACTGTTTTTTATGCAATCTATATTTTTATCTATATCATCTTTAGTTAATTTAAAGTTTGCTCCTGGGGCCACAACTATAGCGTTTTGGGCATTTTTATCTACAGTTATAAATGCCACACCAGTAGAGCAATTAGCTATATTAACATGATTTGTATTAACATTATCATTATTTAGGGCTTTTATTAATGTTTTACCAAAGCCATCATTACCAACTTTGCCTATCATAGAAACATTTCCTTCTAATCTAGCCATTGCAACAGCTTGGTTTGCACCTTTACCTCCTGGTACTTCTTTGAAATTCCCTCCTAAAAGAGTTTGTCCAGGCTTTGGCATTGTGTCAACATTAACAACTAAATCCATATTTAAGCTGCCTATAACGCATATATTTTTCATGTTTTACCTCCAAAGTCGTATTGTATACATATTATGTATAAAAAATATTTTACCTAATATAGAGTAACATATTGAAGAAAATAGTGCAACATAATTCGATAAGATATGACATATATAATGATATAGTATTTCATAATGAATTAAATAAGGCTTTATAATAAAAGGGCTATTTAATAAGATTATGTTGAAAAGATAAATAAGAATAACATAAAAAAGCCAGTTTAAGTGCTGGCTTTCTTTAAAAAAATTAAGTCATTTATTCATCTATTTTAATTTTCACATAAACAGTTCCAGAAAAAATATTATTTATACCAGCAAAATCAAAACTAACATCGCAAGGTATACAATCTAAACTCCAAGTGATAGAGTCTTTTTCTTTATTATATATACCATTTTGGCACGGAGTTATATTCTTTATAACACTTCCATCAATATCTTTTACAAAGTCTAAAGATAAATTAAAAATATTGTTTTGTGGATTTGTACTTTTTTCAATGCTAATTTTTTGATTATTAGCATAAATATAAGAGATATTTTTATAACAAGAAGATAAAGGTGATAAATCTTTTAAATTATTATTGCTAAGATCTAAATAAGTTAGCTTAGTTAAAGCGCATATAGGATTTATATCGGAAATTTTATTATTTAAAAGACTTAAAATCTTCAAATTTTCAGCATACTGTAATCCTTCTAAAGAATTAATATGATTAGCAAACTCATCCAATACGGTCAATTTTTTTATATCATTAAAGGTAAGAACACACTTATCATTTTTGCCTAGAACAATATTGATAAGTGATTTTAATCTATCATCTGGAATATTTACTTCATTCTTTAAATTTTTTGAAGAAATATAATTAACAGATGAAGGAACATATTGCAAATCAGTAACATAAGTACCATCTAGAATTAATGTATACAAATTACTTGCACATTCTAAACCTTTTAAAGACTTAATGTCTTTATTAGTTAAATCTAAAGTTCTAAGCTTTAACATATCTTTTAAAGTTATAATATTATTCTCTTTATTTAAAATATCAATTAATTCATTTTGTAAATTTTCATCATCTATAATAACAGTTTGATCTACATCAATTAAGTCCACTGTAACAATACCTGAAAAATAGCCATCATTACTTTCAAAAGTAAAGCTAGGACTTTCAAAAGATATTAAGGATGTATCCCAAATTATTTCTTTATGTTCACTATTATATTCACCTAAGTGGGTAGGGGATATTTTGCTAGGTATTTCTCCATTAATATCTTTCAAAAAGCTAACATCTAATGTATAAAAATCAGAGGACTCTATAACATCCTTGATTTCTATATCTTGATTCATGGCACGTAATTCTCGAAGGTTTTCTAAAGTAGACAATGAAGATAAATCAGAAACTCTATTTTCATTAATTTTAATAAATCTAAGATTTTTCCCACTGGAAATAGGAGAAATATCTTTAATTTCATTACCGTTAAGTAGTAAAGACGTCAAATTATTCATATTAGACAAATCTGGTACAGATGCAATCAAATTGTTATTTAAAAATAAAGTATTTAAATTTTTTAAATTAGTAAGTTGCTCTATATTGGTTAATAAATTATTCTCGATAATCAACTCTGTCATATTAGTGGCATACTGAAGACCTTCTACACTACAGATATATTTGCCTAGGGAGGATATATCTGAATATATATAACCTTTGATACTTTCCAAGTCTAATTTAGTTATTTCTGCATCTTCTGATCTAGAAAAGTATTGGTTGATGACAGTCTTTAAGTTTATGTCCGGTATTAGGTTAGTCATTTTACGCACCTCCTTTGTTATTTATATGATTGAAGGTGTTGATTTGTTAATATGTATTGATCTAGTTAGTAATAATTTATATGCAATCATAATATATTTATTAAAAATTAATAAATGGAGGTGATTAGATGGATGAAAACAATGTGTTACAAGAACTAATAAAGATAGTTAATAATGCTAAAAAATTAAGAGTTGAATATGGAGTTACAGGACAGGAAGTGGATAGGAACAATAATGATATAATTACCTTCTCATCTAATACAACTATGGAGGTAAATTATGATGAAAAAAAGGGATCAATGACAACTGTTAGAGGTGATTTTTCAAGAACATATACAATTAAAGAGAAATTCGAAAATTATAAGGAAGAAATAATAGAAAAGGATAGCAATACTAAGTCAGAAATATCATATATAATTGAATATAGTAAAGAGGATTATGAAAATCTTTTTAATCCAGGTGGAAAGCTACATCCATTACAAGTTGAAGAGTTGATTCCTGAGGATAGCCAAATGAATAATAAAAACTGTCAAGTTTGTTTTCCTTCTAAGGTGATAACAGATTCTATACCAGGATATATAAAATCAACTTATGCCATTTATAAAAAAGATGTAAATTATTATGATATTACTATTATTATGAGCCAGCTAGATAAGGAAACAGAGATACCACTTATGCAGTACTGTAATACTAGAATATATACTATGTAATAAGACTAACTTTATATTTTAACAAAATCCGCCTTAGATATATATCTAAGGCGGATTTTGTTTCAAATTTAAAAATAGAATTATAGTTATATAGTTCTTGTATATTTCATAAAAATCAGAACTTTAATTATAAAAATTAATTTAAGGTTCGTAAAAACTTGGGAATTAACAAATTTTCATACAAATACATTAATAATCATGTGTAAAAGTAAAGAAAAGTAATAAAAATAAAGTTGTTAATAAAAAAACTTTAAAAAATAAAGAAAAGTAATTCGGCAACATCTGTAAACTTAAAAAAATAAACAAAAATATGAAAAAGTGTTGTATAATGAAATAGTAATCGAGAAAAAGAGAAAAGGGAGATTGAATAATGAAGAAAAAAGTCACATTAACGAGTAAAATTTTATTAGGATTGTTTTTAGGTTTTATATTTGGATTAATATTGAAATCATTGCCAGAAAGTTACATAAAGGATACAGTAATTATAGGTGGAGTATTTAAGGTATTGGGTAGTGGATTTACATCAGCGATAAAAATGATGGTTGTTCCACTAGTATTTGTCTCATTAGTATGTGGAGCATCATCTATGGGAGATGTTAAACAATTAGGAAGAATCGGAACTAAAACAATGGCATTTTATTTATCAACTACTGCAATAGCAATAGTAACAGCTTTATTTTTAGGAAGTGTATTAAAGCCAGGTGAGGGACTAGACATGAGTTCTGTAGTTACTGGGGAGGTAGCCATAGGAGAGTCCAAATCACTTGTAGACATTATACTTGGAATAATACCATCAAATCCAATTGCATCTTTTGCAAATGGTGATATGTTACAAATAATATTCTTTGCATTACTTACTGGAGTGGCAATGAGTATGGTGGGAGAGAAAGCAGAGCCAATAAGAAAAGTATTTGAAAGTGCGAATGATATATGTATGAAAATGGTTGGCATAATAATGATGGCAGCTCCAATAGGTGTATTTGCATTAGTTGCAGAGACATTCTCTACTGTTGGAAAAGATGCTATATTAGTGTTAATTAAATACTTAGCAGTTGTACTTTTAGGACTAGCTATTCATGTTACTATAGTTTATGGTGGATTATTTAAGATTTTCACAAAACAAAAGATAATGCCTTTTTTAAAGAAATTTACAAAAGTTGCGGCTATTACTTTCTCAACTTCATCAAGCAACGCCTCTGTTCCAGCTAGTATGGAAATATTAGAAGACTTAGGTGTAGGTAAAACAACAAGATCTTTTACAATACCTATGGGAGCTACTATAAATATGGATGGAACTGCTATAATGCAAGGTGTTGCAGCATTGTTTATAGCTCAAATATATGGTATAGATTTAGAAATAAATCAAATGATGACGATAGTTTTAACAGCAACATTGGCATCTATAGGTACTGCTGGAGTTCCAGGAGTGGGAATGATAATGCTATCTATGGTTCTTACTTCAGTTAATTTACCACTAGAAGGAATAGGATTAATTATGGGTGTTGAAAGAATAGTAGATATGTTTAGAACGACTGTAAATGTTATGGGGGATAATGTGTGTACATTAATTGTTGCCAATAGTGAAAAAGACTTTGAAGTAGAAAAATACTACGGTGAAGAAAAAGAAGCCGTAGTAGCTTAAAAGTTTGATAGAACAATTTTCTTCATTATTATAAATAAAAATTTAAGATAAATACTAATAGGAATATTTTTTAATATTCCTATTTTTTTATGAAAAAATTAAAATTGTAAAATTTAAAAAGTGTTAAATTTATTGCAAAAATAGAATCAAAATTTATTGAATAATAAGTGTATTGAAGCAAGAATTTATTAAATCTATTTGGTTAACATAAGTACAGTTGGAAAAGAGAAGAATACTTTAAGTCAGGAGGGAAATTGCTATAAAAAAATTAGATAAAAAGAAAAAAATTCTATTAATTGGAGGAGTAATATTTCTACTAGTTATTGCTATTCTAGGATTTACAGTAGGAGGCAAAATAGTTTCCCTTGTGAAAAATCCAAAAGAGTTTAGAACATGGGTAAATGACATGGGAATATGGGGTAAATTTATTATGATAGGTATTTCTGCTTTTCAAATTATTGTAGCAGTCGTACCTGGGGAGCCTATTGAAATTGCATCAGGTTATGCTTTTGGATGGTTTTGGGGATCAGTTTATTGTTTAATTGGAACCTTGATAGGGCAAATGGTGGTATTTTTATTTGCAAAAAAGTTTGGAATGGATTTTGTTGAAATATTTGTATCAAAAGAAAAATTAGAAAAGATGACCTTTTTAAAAGATAATGAAAAAATATATATGACCATATTTTTTATTTTTTTAATTCCAGGAACGCCAAAGGATGTTCTTTCTTATGTAGCAGGAATTACGCCTATTAAATTATTACCATTTTTATTAGTTTCAGGAGTGGCTAGAGTACCATCGGTTATCTCCTCTACTATTGGAGGAAGTTATCTTGGAACAAAGAATTACACCATGGCAGCTATTGTATTTATAATAACATTACTTGTAAGTGGCATATTATTTTTTATTTATAAAAGACATGAAAAAAAGAAAAGTAAATAATTTATTAGATATGAAAAAGCTCTCTTTATTAGGAGGGCTTTTATAATATAATAAATATAAATAGATAAAAGGAGAGTGTTGTATGGAATTTAGAAAGTCGAGAAAGTCAGATATAAAAGAAATTATAAATATTATTGAAGAAGCTCAAAGTTATTTTAAGGCGAATGGTATCGATCAATGGCAAAATGGATATCCAAATGAAGAAAGTATAATGAATGATATTGAAAGTGATGAGTCATATGTTTTATTAAAAGATGATAAAGTAATTGCTACAGCGTATTTGTCTTTTTCTGGTGAAAGTGATTATGATGTTATATATGATGGAAAGTGGATTAGTCAAGGAGATTATGCTGTTGTACATAGAGTAGCCGTTTCTAGTAATATAAAAGGTCACGGAGTAGCTGGAGAGTTATTCAAATACATAGAGAAAATTTGCTTAGAAAATAATATAAAACATATTAAAATTGATACTCATAGACAAAATCAATCAATGCAAAGGTTCTTGAGCAAGAATGGATTTGAGTACTGTGGTGTAATTTATTTAGAAGACGATTCTGAGAGGATAGCTTTTGAAAAGGTATTAGGGTAAAAAAGTATCTAAAGTATGCCTTAATTGCAAATAAAAGGTGATTTTAAATAAAAATAAAAAAATACAAAAAAATATAAATAAATACTAGCATATGTGAAACAAAGTGTATATAATTTATAGTGTAATAGCTAAATATTGGCAAATCTAGAGAAATCTAGAGACGCAAAGCTATAGGGGCTAAGGTTAATCACACTATGCCAGCCAGTTGCCGAAGAATAAAAAGTTCTTTGTTGTCATAAACTTAAGCTATTTTTTACAAAGGTTTATGATTTTAAACTTGAATGGCAACTACCAACAAATGGTAGTTTTTTTATTTTAGGCTTGGTAGTAAAACCCCGTATTTAGACAACCCCATGTTTAAATACATCAAACCCTATATTTAAATATAGTATAATCCCCATTATACAAATATTTAAATGTAACATACCCCATAATTAAGAAAAGACGGTAATTTCACCCCTGAAATTCCGTCTTTTTTGTATTTAAATTTGACATAAATAAAATTTAGATTTTTTCTGGCTCATCATATTTTACACCTTTAGTGTCTACTTTTATAGATTCTATAACTATAGTTTTTACAGGTTTATCGTTTGAGCCTGTTTTTGAATTTTCTATTTCATGTACTATATCTAGACCACTTGTAACCTTGCCAAATGAAGCATACTGACCATCTAAATGAGAAGCTTCTTTAGTCATTATAAAAAATTGACTACCACCACTATTTTTGTTTTGGCTTCTGGCCATAGATAAAATACCTTCTGTATGTTTTAAATCATTTTTAAATTTATTTTTAGTAAACTCACCTTTAATACTGTATCCTGGACCACCTGTACCATCGCCATTTGGGTCTCCACCTTGTATCATAAAGTCTTTTATTACTCTGTGGAAAGTAAGTCCGTCATAAAAACCGCTGTTAGCTAAAGATATAAAGTTGTTTACAGTGTTTGGAGCTATATGAGGATAAAGTTCAGCCTCAATAGTTCCATAATTTTTAATAATGATAGTTGCTACAGGAAGTTCTTTTGGAGGTGTTCTAACTTCATCATTCATTTCACTTTTAGAACATCCTACAAGAGCCATTGCTCCAGCTAATAAACTTGCTAAAATTCCTTTTTTTCTTTTGTCAGTCATAATTTACCACCTTTTGTTTTTAATTATAATTATTTATTATATCATAAATACAAATCAATAGTTTAAAATGAATTGAAACTGAAATTTAATACATAATTATAAGTTTAATATATAGAATTAAGTGAATAATAGATAATAATAAGGGAAGATTAAGAATAAATATTAAATAAAATTCATGACTCATTAGCTCAGTCGGTAGAGCACCTGACTTTTAATCAGGGTGTCCCGAGTTCGAGTCTCGGATGGGTCACCAAAAAGGTGTATTAATTTTAGTACATCTTTTTCACGTTTATAACTAAATAAAAAATTGTTTTGTTGAAAATGATTTCATAAGGGGAGGTTAAAATATACTTATTGACCTATAATTTCTTATCTGATATCATTTATAAGATTGAAAAATTAATGCAGACATTATTAAAGTAATGGTTGCTTTTTTTATTATACAAAGAAATTATAAATTATTTGATTTATAAATAATTTATATCAGAGTAATAGATGTATATATAGAGCTAGAAAAATATTATTTACAGCATAATAAAATTTTGATAGCTTAAAAAATAAAGATAGGAGAAGCTGTATATGACTAACGATATGACTAAGGGGAATCCTTTGAAAATTTTCATATTCTTTTCTATACCTTTATTAATTGGAAATGTGTTTCAACAATTGTATAGCATGGTTGATACGATTATAGTTGGAAGATTTGTAGGGGTAGATGCACTAGCAGCAGTTGGTTCTACTGGATCTATGTTCTTTTTGGTAAATGGTATGATATTAGGGTTAACTAGTGGATTTGGAGTGCTAGTTGCTCAAAAGTTTGGAGCAAAAGATGAAGTAGGTGTAAAAAAGGCAGTAGCTAGTAATATTACATTAACATTAATTTCGACTCTTTTAATGACAGTAATAGCTTTACTAGTTAAAAATCCTCTTCTTAGAATGATGAATACACCAAATAATATTTTTAATAATGCAGATACTTATATAACAATAATTTTCGCAGGACTTATAACTCAAGCGCTTTATAATATGGCAGCGGGAGTACTTAGAGCATTAGGTGATAGTAAGACACCTTTATATTTTTTAATAATCTCATCTATTCTTAATGTTATTTTAGACTTGGTATTTATAATTAATTTTAAAATGGGGGTATCAGGAGCAGCTTATGCTACTAATATTGCACAAGGGTTTTCAGCTATTTTATGTTTAATTTATAGTTATAAGAAATTCCGAGTTTTAAGATTAAAAAAAGAAGATTTTAAGGTTGAATCAAATTATTATAAAAAACATTTAAAAATTGGTATACCTATGGGATTACAATTTTCAGTAACAGCAATTGGTATCATAATAGTCCAAAGTGCTATAAATGTATTCGGATCAACTGTGATAGCATCATACACAGCATCATCTAAAGTTCTTCAACTTGTTATGCAACCATCAACTTCATTTGGTGTAACAATAGCAACTTATGCAGGACAAAATTTAGGTGCTGGAAGATTTGATAGAATAAAAAATGGGATGAAAATAATGAATAAAGTATCAATAGTTACGAGCTTAATAGCAGGATCTGTTCTTGTATTCCTTGGGAAATATTTTGTCACTTTATTTATGGAAAATCCAACTCCTGAAATATTTAAATATGCTCAACTAGTATTTAATTATTCAGCTATATTCTTTATACCATTAGGATTTATATTTGTATATAGAAATGTACTTCAAGGTATGGGAGAATCTTTTGTACCAATGATGGCAGGAGTTTATGAGTTATTGGCAAGAGCTATAATTGCATTCACATTGCCAAAGTTTATAGGATTTACTGGTATTTGTTTATCAGATCCTATAGCATGGATATCTGCATGTATACCGCTTATGATAACTTATTATAGAAAAATGAAAAAAATAGAACTTGAAAATAAAGGTATTGCTTAGTAAGCAATACCTTTATTTTTTAAACATATATTATATTCTTTGATTATTTACTAGAAATTGACTTTATAGGACTATAAGAACTATAAACTTTTTTGTTATTTACTATTTTATAGGCCCTTACTTTATAGTAGTAGGTCTTACCTTTAGTTAGACCTGTATTAGTATAATTCAAATTACTTGTAGTTGTTCTTTTGGAATAAGTACCTTTTTTACTAGTTGAACTATAAACATCATAGCCTTTGGCTCCAGAGACTTTGTTCCATGAAACTTTTATACTTTTACTTTTTGGCGTTGATAACTTTACTGAAGGTGTAGATAATTTTGTTTCTCCGTTTATTATGCTTGAATAATATCCATAGTACCTTTGTCCATTAATAGTTTTAAATGATTTTATTTTATAATAATATTTTTTATTACTATATAAATTAGAATCAGTATAACTTAAAGTGGAATTATTAGTAATATCTTTTACTTTAGTATAAGTTCCATTTTTACTAGTCGATCTATACACTCTATATCCATTAGCGCTTGAAACTTTTGACCAACTTAATTTTATACTTGAAGAAGTAGTACTTGAAACTTTAGTATTTGTTACAGTTTTGGGAACAATTTTAAAAGTTATACTTTTTGCACCAGTATAATTACCTTTACCCTTTATAGTAGCAGTTGCAGTTCCTACGTTAGTGTTTTTTTCAAATGATACAGTATAATCTTTATTTTTTACTAGAGTTTTATTATTATATTTAACACTTATACTGGGTGTTATTTTGCTACCTGTATATTTTTGATCTGAAATAGAACTTATAGTAGTTTTTGACATACTTATAGGATTACTCTTAAAGTAATAGTTTAGATCTACATTGCCATTTATGCCATTAACTTTTCCAGTTTGGCTATATTGCCACATGGTGTATTTTCCCCAGTAAGTACATTTATCATTATACTGAGCTATCCAAAAATCATAAGAATTTCTTAGAGCATCACTGAGATAATATTTAGAAACTGTTTTGTTTGTATATATACCACATTTATATCCGTTTGATTTTAAATTAGATAAAAATGTTTTACAAATATTAGACACTGAACTTAAACTAAGGTTAAAATTACTTTCTTGAGCTAGCTTTAGAGTATATTCTTCATAGTCAAAGAAGACAGGAAAAGATAATTTACTTTTGTAAGGTGAAATTACTTCCATACATTTTTGAGATTCATCCTTTGCACCATTAACTGTATAAGCATTGGAGAACCAATAAACACCAACTTGGATTCCAGCAGCTAAAGCGCCTTTTATATTTTCTTTAAATTTGCTATCTTCTTTAGTGCCACTACCAGCACGAATAATAGCAAATTTCACACCATCATTTTTTACTTTTTCCCAGTTGATATCTCCTTGATGATAACTCACATCTATTCCTTTTATAGAAGTTGTATTACTAGGAATATAAGATTTATCTTCTCCTAATAACTTAATATAATCTGCAGAAACATAGCCAAAGCTATTTGAATAAGATATTTTATACCATGGATCTGTTACTACATTCTTACCATCTACTTTTACAATTTTAGCAATACTATCTAAAATATTTACTGAGTTACCGTTTTTTATAGAACCTATCTTTGAAGCGGATGTAGAAGGTTTAGACCTTACATTCAACTCTCGAGTAGATATCCAAGATGGTATATCAACATATCCTTTAGAAAGTGTAGAATTTTCTGTGGCAAAAGAGTAGCTTAAATTTTGAAAGCTACAAAAACTAATCATACTAGCTAAAAAAATAGCTAAAAATTTTCTTATTAAATTCCTCATAAATTTATCCCCTTATTACATAATTTACATGATGTTACAAATATGTATAAATATATTATAGGGTATTTAAGGTTTAAGAGAAATATTTGTATGAAATAAAAAAAATATTTTAATAAAAAAACTTGACTAGGAATATAAATATGATATTATAGGATTTAAAAAATATTTGATAGTTGGGAGAATATTATGTACATTAGTGAATTAATCGACAGATCAATGAAAAATAAAAATCCAAATTTAGTATTAAAAAATGCAAATATAGTTAATGTATTTACACACGAAGTTATAGAAGGTGATTTGGCAGTACATGATGGAATAATAATAGGTATTGGAGAATATACAGGAGATATTAACATAGACTTAAAAGGAAAATATATAGCACCGGGTCTTATAGATTCCCATATTCACATTGAATCATCTATGTTGTCGCCAGGGGAATTTTCAAAAGCTATAGTCCCTAGAGGAACGACTACAATAATTACAGATCCACATGAAATAGCTAATGTTTGTGGTCTTGATGGAGTTGAGTATATATTAAATTCAACGGAAGAATTGCCTTTAAATACATACGTTATGTTACCTTCATGTGTTCCGGCAACTAATTTTGAAAATTCAGGAGCAATACTTAAGGCTGACGATTTGGAGAAATATATAAACCATCCAAGGATTTTAGGATTAGGGGAAATGATGAATTACCCTGGTGTCATATATAAAGATAAAGACGTAATGGATAAGCTGAAGTTAGCTCACAAAAACAACAAAAGTGTGGACGGTCATGCGCCTCGTATAAATGGAGAAGGTTTAAATGCATATGTTTTAAGTGGAGTAAATACAGACCATGAATGTACAACAGAAGAAGAAATGTTAGAAAAATTAAGACTAGGCATGTATGTTATGATAAGGGAAGGTTCGGCAACCAAAGATCTTAAAAACCTTATAAATGGTGTTAATCAATATAACTATCAAAGAATTTTATTATGCACGGATGATAAACACCCAGAGGATTTATTAAAAGAAGGTCATATAGATCATAATGTAAGGTTAGCTATAAAAAATGGGATAGATCCAATAACGGCAATACAAATGGCAACCATAAACGCGGCAAATTGTTATAACTTAAAAAATGTCGGGGCTATAGCTCCAGGATATAAGGCAGATATAATAGTATTTGATAACTTAGAAAACTTTAATATAGAAGAAGTATATAAAGATGGAGAATTGGTAGGGAAAGATAAAAAACCTTTGTTTACAACAAAAGAAAAAGATTTTTCTAAAGTTTTAAAAACTGTTCATCTTTCTAAAATAAATACAGATAATATACAAATTTACTTTGAAAAAGAAGATGGTGAAGAAGATGTAAATATTATTTCGTTAAAGCCGCATAGTTTAATAACTGAAAAGGTAAAAGCTAAGGTCAAAATAGTTGATAATAAGTTTGAATATGATAATGAAAAAGATATATTAAAATTAGCAGTAATAGAAAGACATAAAAATACAGGCAATATAGGTATAGGATTAGTAGAAAATTTCAAATTAAAAAATGGTGCTATAGCTACAACCATATCTCATGACTCACATAATATTATAGTTGTGGGGGATAATGATGAAGATATAGTAAATGCTGTAAATAAAGTTATAAGTATGGAGGGTGGAATTGCAATCTCATCTTCTAATGAAATTCTAGAAAGTTTATCTTTAAATATTGGTGGGCTAATGAGTGATAAAAATATAGAGTATGTTAATTCTAAGTTTAGTAAACTAGTAGATATAGCTTATAACTCATTAAAAGTAAGTAAGGATATAGATCCATTCTTAACCTTAGCATTTTTGGCATTACCAGTGATACCTAATATAAAACTTACAGATAAAGGATTATTTGATGTAGAAGAATTTGAATTTATAGATATAAGTTCTAAAACAAACTAAACATATATGAAATAAATACGAACAAATGATAAAGAGTAAAATGTAAAATTCGAATATTTCGAATATAATGTAATAAGATAAGGAATCTGACTAAATGTTGGATTCTTTTTTATTGAGATTTATAACTTTTACTTGTTAAATGTTGAAAAATAATACTATTTTATGATGTGAGACAAATGAAATATAAAAAATAGAACAAAAAATAGTAGAAAAAACGCGAAATATGTTGAAATTTAATCCAAACATGATATAATAAAAACGGAAAACGAACTAAATGAAAATGAAAAAAACAATAGTTCGTGTAGAGGTGTATTATGGATAATAGAATTTGGAATGAAATAAATTCAATAAAAAATGAAATGATTAATTTAGGTGAAAACATATTTGAAAATCCTGAACTTGGTTTTAAAGAGTTTGAAACTAATAAATTAATTTGTAAAATTTTTGATAAGTATGATATTGATTATAAAAATGATATAGCTATAACAGGAATTAAAGCTACACTAGATTCTGGAAAAAAAGGTCCTCATATAGGTCTTTTATGCGAAATAGATTCGGTTCCTAGTACAGACCATAAATACTTAGGAAAAAAAGATGAATGTGCTCATTCTTGTGGTCACTATGCTCAAATAGGCACAATACTTGGTTCATTTATTGCATTAAAAGAATCTAAGGTTATAAATGAATTAGGTGGAAAGATTTCATTTATAGCAACACCTGCAGAAGAATATTGTGACTTTAATTATAGAGAAAATTTAATTGAAGAGAACAAAATATCTTATATGTCGGGTAAACAAGAAATGGTAAGATTAAATACGTTTAATGATATTGACTTAATAATATCTTGTCATTCTATGCCACCTAATGATAAATATTATACAGAAATAAATTCAAGTTTAAATGGATTTTTAGGTAAAAAAATTACTTTTAAAGGAGTTTCATCACATGCAGGACTTAATCCATGGGATGGAGTAAATGCACTAAATGCAGCAAATGTAGCTTTAAATGCAATAGCTTATTTAAGAGAAACATTTAAAGAAGAAGATACAGTAAGGGTTCACTACGTAATAAGTGAAGGTGGGGCAAGTGTTAATAGTGTTCCTGAAAAAGTAGTTTTAGATATGTACATAAGAGCAAAGACATTAGATGCAATAATGGATGTAGATACTAAGGTAAATAGAGCGATAAAAGGTGGAGCATTAGCACTTGGAGCTCAAGTTAAGATTTCGAATACAGGAGGATATTTACCTCTTACTCAAGATAAGAATCTTACAGAAGTATTAAAAGAAAATATGCTTAAATTTATGGATGAAGATAAAATTCTTAAAGACTGCCATTCTTTTGCTAGTGGAGATATAGGAGATTTATCTTATATAATGCCAACTGTTCAAATAGGAGTATCAGGATTTGCAGGAAGAATTCATGGTAATGATTTTAGAACAGAAGATAAATACTTAGCATATGAATTACCTATGAAATATATTACATCATCAGTAATAGATTTATTAAAAGATGATGGTAAAAAAACAAAAG